>ERZ779852.1636-NODE-1636-length-20475-cov-10.133154_pt1 | contig 20475 bp, 20 predicted proteins | sample MGYA00511559_ERZ779852 | MGnify/ENA primary metagenome ERZ779852 (study PRJEB29588, sample SAMEA2157977) | human gut metagenome | biome: human gut; feature: human-associated habitat; material: faeces | place: Denmark | collected 2008/2010 ...
TTGGATGCCGGGGATTTTTTTTGCCTCTTCACGGTCAGATCTCCCGGGAATAACCAGTTGATGTAAGGTGAGACTGGATTTATCCGTGACACTGATTATGTTTACATCAACTTCTTTGAGATTTACGGAGATGAAATCGGAATAAGATTCGGTATCTGGATTAGCTGAATTGAATTTTGAGATCAGAATGAAAGAAAATATTTGGATAATTGAGATATTGAATGCAATGTTTGTCTATATTTGTGTATTAATATAATTAAATCTCTATGGACACAATTATTCCTTTTGCACTTTTGTGCTTCACGTCATTCTTCACTTTGACGAATCCGTTGGGTACAATGCCCGTATTCCTGACTATGACTAAAGGTTTGGATGAATCAGAACGGCAGCATATCATAAAACGTGCTACCATTATTTCATTTATTATTTTGATCTCTTTTACTTTCTGTGGACAGTTCTTATTTAAATTCTTTGGAATTTCAACTAATGGTTTTCGTATCGCAGCAGGTATCATTATATTAAAAATTGGATATGATATGCTTCAGGCACGTTATACGAATACGAAATTGAAGGATGAAGAAATCAAGACCTATGCTAATGATATTTCCATCACTCCATTGTCAATACCGATGCTGTGTGGTCCTGGAGCAATAGCTAATGGAATTATCTTGATGGATGATGCTCATACCTGGGAATTAAAGATAACCTTGGTAGTGGTTATTGCAATAGTCTATTTGCTGACCTATATAATTTTACGCCTGTCTACCCGTTTGGTTTCTGTCATAGGTGAAACTGGTAACAATGTGATGATGCGTCTGATGGGACTTATCCTGATGGTTATTGCGGTTGAATGCTTTGTTGGGGGAATGAAGCCTATCTTGATTGATATAATTCAGAGCAGCCATTTGGTTCCATAGATGTATCTCTAATAGATTTGCTTAGTAATTCCCGGAATAGCAAGATAATAGTCCTGTAAACTGTTGGTTATAAAATCGGCTGCTTTAAATATGATGAAAATTTCTTTTATAAGAAAATAAGCTTTTATATTTTCCAGTCGGATAATATGATACAAAGGAAGGCTGTACAATAACCCTGGTTATTTGTTACAGCCTTCCTTATTATTAGAATGTCTTAAAATAAAAATCAGAGAATTGATGTGCGTTTGACATAATCAATGATCTCATCGATGTAGCCGAAAGCCATTCCTACTACCGTGTCTGCAGCACCATAATATACAGCAACACGTTTCCCGTCTTGTAGTGCGGCACAAGGGAATACCACGTTCGGTACATCTCCCTGCAATTCATAAGGTGCAGCTGGTGCTAACAGATAGTCACGGGTACGGTATAGAACTTTTTCTGGATTCTCTTTGTCCAGAATTGCTGCCCCCATGGAGTAACGGAAACCGTTGCAGGTTGTAATCACTCCATGATAAAACATCAACCATCCAGCTTCTGTCAGGAAAGGAACAGAACCGGCTCCGATCTTTGTACATTGCCATGCACTTTCCGGGAAAGGCGTTACTTTCATTACACAACGATGCTCTCCCCAATATTTCATATCCGGGCTGTAGCTGATGTAGATATCTCCAAACGGAGTATGTCCGTTGTCGCTTGGGCGACTTAACATGGCATATTTTCCGTTGATTTTCTGAGGAAATAAAACTCCGTTCCGGTTGAAAGGCAGGAATGCGTTTTCGCATTGGAAGAATTCCTTGAAGTCGAAGGTATAGCCGATACCAATGGTAGGTCCATGATAACCATTACACCAGGTGATCCAGTAACGGTCTTCTATCCAGGTTACACGCGGATCATATTTATATTCAGATTCAATCATATCCGTATTGCCGGCTTTAAACTGAATCGGTTCATGATTGATTTCCCAATGAATACCGTCTTTGCTGAATCCGGCAAAGATGTTCATCTGTACCGCCTTATTATCACAACGGAACACACCGGCAAAACCATCTTTGAAAGGAACGACAGCACTGTTGAAAATACTGTTGGAAGAAGGAATATGATAACGTCCGATTACCGGATTCTGAGAGTATCGCCACATCACATCCGTACATCCTGCCGGACGTTCTTCCCAAGGCATGTTTATTTTTTCAGTCATATCATAAAGTTTTTTAGTGATTAAATAGAATCTTCTTTAAGTGATTATTCCTTTTCTCCTTCTATTAAAGTACCGTCCTGATTATACTTGAATGGGACAAAGTAAGTGATTAAGAAGGCAGGTATCGTAGCAATCAGTACAAAGATAAAGAATGGTTCATAGCCGCTGGGCTTATTAAACCATTCCTCAAACAATTCGCATACCCATCCGCTGAGCATTCCCGGAATCATCACTCCCAGGTTCATGATGCCAGAAGCAAAAGCGTAGTGCGCCATCTGATGTTTTCCGGGGGCAATTTGTTGCATCATAAATAAGGTAAGTCCGACAAATCCGAAACCATATCCGAAATATTCAAAGATGATACCGCTGCAGATAAGCAAACCATTGGTCGGTTGGAAGATGGCAAATAAAGTATAGACCAGAAATGGAAGATTGAAGATGCCGCATAATGTGAAAAGCGTTTTTTTCAATCCCCGGGATGAAATATAATATCCGGCCAGTAAAGAACCTAACACAAAAGCTGCCGCACCATAGCTGCCATAATATAGCCCGATCTCTTTTTCGCTTAGTCCCAGACCTCCCATTTCCCGTTCGGTCTTGAGGAACAGCGGAACGATTTTCATGACAAAACCTTCAGCAAAGCGGTAGAGAATGATAAAGCAGATGTAATAGACAATATGTCTTTTCCGGAAAAAGTCGATTAAAACTTCTCCCAGTTCTACCATGACCTGCTTTCCCGTCCGATGCACCTCAGCTGCGGTCCGTTTTCCTCCTGACGGAAGCATAAAGATATGATAAATACCTAATAAAACCATTACAGCACTCAGAATGGCCATAATGATCATCCAGGCATGTTGGTTTGCATCATATAGACTGTCTCCCTGACTTGTGGATTTTTCGATCAAGATTCCTGCCAGGTAGACCAGTCCTCCTGTTGCAACAATTTTAGCAATGTTATAGAAAGCTCCCTGCCAGCCGATATATTTAGACTGGTCGGCATTGGACAGTTCCCCCATGTATACGCCATCGCATGCGATATCATGGGTAGCACCGCTGAATGCGACAATGGCCAGTAGGGCAATGGTAATGCTGAAAAAGTGAGGAAGATTTAATGCAAAGGCTACAAGTCCAAAAGTGATGCCTGTAATCAGCTGAGTAGCTATGACAAAGAATTTTTTAGTTTTGAACAGCTCCAGGAACGGGCTCCATAGAGGTTTCAGAGTCCAGGGAAGAAGAATCAGAGAAGTCCAGAAAGTAATCAGTTTGTCTTCTACTTCTAACCCCTTAAACATAAGTACTGTCACCATATTTAATACGACAAATGGAAGCCCCATAGCAAAATAGGCTGTAGGAACCCAGGTGATCGGATTCCTTTTCTGAGTTTGATGAGTTGATTGTGAGTTATTCATGGTATTAATTTCTTATGCACCAAAGGTACATATTTAATTGTGAAACTCGGATACTTCCCTGCTAATTATTTCAGAATACCTAGATTTAGGTATTGACTGCTTTTCCTCCAGCCCGTATCTTTGCATTGTAATAATTACAAATTTAAAACAAGATATTAATTTAAAAAGTAGTTTATATGACATCAATTATTAATTCAAGAATTCCCGAGTTTAAAGTACAGGCGTTTCACAATGGCAAGTTTGTTACAGTGTCTAATGAAGATCTGAAAGGCAAGTGGGCTGTGTTCTTCTTTTATCCGGCCGATTTTACATTTGTCTGCCCGACCGAATTAGTGGATATGGCTGAAAAGTACGAGCAGTTCAAGGCAATGGGAGTAGAAGTATATTCTGTCAGCACAGACTCTCATTTTGTGCATAAAGCCTGGCATGATGCTTCCGAAAGTATTCGTAAGATCCAGTATCCGATGCTGGCAGATCCCACCGGGGCTTTGTCACGTGCCTTTGGAGTAATGATCGAAGAAGACGGAATGGCGTATCGGGGAACCTTTGTGGTTAATCCGGAAGGTTTGATTAAACTGGTAGAAATTCAGGATAACAGTATCGGCCGTAATGCAGATGAGCTTTTGCGCAAGGTGGAAGCTGCTCAGTTTGTAGCGGCTCATGATGGTGAGGTATGTCCGGCCAAATGGAAGAAAGGGGCTGAGACTTTGAAACCAAGTATTGATCTGGTCGGAAAAATCTGATTAGAAAGGAGGAAATATGCTGGACGTATCTTTGAAAGAACAGTTGCGAAGCCTGCTGGGACAGCTGGATGCGGATTATGTTTTCGATGTTTCTGTCCGTCAGGATCATGAGTCGTATGCAGAGCTGATCGAACTTCTGGAAGAGACAGCCTCTTGCTCTTCCCACCTTTCCTGTCGTGTAAGGGAAGGCAGCGGACTGGAGTTCCGTTTGCTGAAGAACGGTGCGGATACGGGTATCTGTTTCCGGGCAGTTCCGAATGGGCATGAATTCAGTTCTTTGCTGCTGGCTGTTCTGAATGCAGACGGAAAAGGAAAGAATCTTCCGGATGCGGCAATTACCCGTCGTATTGAGGCTTTGCAGGGACCACTCGAAATAACAACTTACATGTCACTGACGTGTACCAATTGTCCGGATGTTGTGCAGGCTTTGAATGTCATGACACTGTTCAATCCGCAGATCACCCATGTGGCTGTAGACGGAGCTTTGTTTCAGGAAGAGACTCAGCGCTTCAAGATTCAGGCGGTTCCGGCAGTCTTTGTTGGTGGAGAACTGTTGCACGTCGGACGCAGTACGCTGGGAGAATTGCTGGACAAGCTGGAAGCCAAGGCTGGAACGCGTCCCCAGGAAGTAACTCCGAGTGAACATCATTTTGATGTTCTGGTTGCCGGAGGCGGACCGGCCGGAACTGCTGCAGCTGTCTATTCGGCCCGTAAAGGATTGAAGGTGGCGATAGTGGCAGGAAGAATCGGCGGACAAGTCAATGAAACTGTTGGTATTGAAAATCTGATCTCTGTTCCTTATACCACAGGACAAGCCCTGGCCGGTGATTTGAGAAAGCATTTGGATGCTTATCAGATTGCTGTTTTCGACAACCGGCAGATTGAATCATTCATATTGGAAGGTCAGGAAAAGGTCTTGCGGGTGAAGGGAGGCGAAATATTCCGTGCGCCGGCTTTGATTGTTGCAACCGGTGCATCCTGGCGTAAACTGGGCATACCCGGTGAAGCCGAGTATACCGGTCGTGGTGTTGCTTTCTGTCCACATTGTGACGGACCTTTCTATAAAGGAAAACATGTGGCCGTTATTGGCGGAGGCAATTCCGGTGTAGAAGCCGCCATTGATCTGGCAGGAATCTGTTCGAAGGTTACTGTGCTGGAGTTTCTCGATACACTGAAGGCAGATACCGTTCTTCAGGAAAAACTCCGTTCTTTGAGTAATGTGGAGGTATTCACCAGCCGTCAGAGCCTGGAAGTGATGGGTGACGGAGAAAAGGTGACAGCCTTGCGAGTGAAAGACCGGGAAAGCGGAGCTGAAGAAGAGCTTTCACTGGATGGGATTTTTGTACAGATTGGCCTGACTCCAAACAGTCATCTGTTTAAAGAAGTGCTGGAAACAAACCGTCCGGGAGAAATCGTGACCGACAAGAATGGCCGTACTTCTGTTCCGGGTATTTATGCGGCAGGAGATGTTTCCGATGTGGCTTACAAACAGATTATTATCTCCATGGGAGAAGGTGCCAAGGCTGCCTTGTCTGCATTCGAAGACCGTATGCGCGGTGTTCTTTAGCCTGAAACAATACTTTCCTTTTTGGCAGGAGCATGTGAATCGTCGTTCAGACAGATCCATGCTCCTGTTTGCTGATATCTCTTTTTTGATTCTTAATGGTTGTTAAATTTTGAAATACCTCTTGTTATTTCAAAAACAATACTTACATTTGCGGTGTACTATTAAACTAATACACTAAATAACTATAAACAGTCACAACATGAACACGTCAATGATAAAGATCGAAGGGTTAACCTTCAAGTATGGAAAGAGAGCTTCCGTCTTCCAGGACTTCTCCCTGGAGATGGAAGCCGGAAAGGTAATCGGCCTTTTGGGCAAGAACGGTACAGGAAAATCTACCCTGTTGTATCTGCTGAGCGGACTGTTACGCCCTCAGGCCGGACACCTTTATTTCAGAGGGGCAGATGTACAGAAACGCTTACCCCAGTCTCTGGCCGATATGTATCTGGTGCCGGAAGAATTCACACTGCCTAATCTCAGTCTGAATCAGTTTGTCAGGTTGAACGCTTCCTTTTATCCTCGCTTCAGCCGGGAGATTCTGCGGAACTGTCTGGAAGATTTCGGTCTGAATGAAGACATTCATCTGGGAGAGTTGTCCATGGGGCAGAAGAAAAAAGCCTATATGTGTTTTGCACTGGCAGCCAACACTTCGCTGCTGCTGATGGATGAGCCGACCAACGGACTGGATATTCCGTCCAAGAGCCAGTTCCGGAAAGTTCTGGCATCGGGAATGAGTGAAGAAAAGTCTGTCGTGATTTCTACCCATCAGGTAAGAGACATTGACCGCCTGCTGGACCATGTGATCGTGATCGACGGCAGTCAGGTATTGCTTGACGAGTCTGTGGTCCGTATTACCGACAAGCTGTTTTTTGCCGAACAGGGAATGAGTGATCCGACGGACGATGCTCTTTATGTGCAGCCTTCGGTTCACGGAAACAGTGTCATCCTGCCGAATCGTTATGGAGAAGAAAGCCCGTTGAACCTGGAACTGTTGTTTAACGCCCTGCTGACAGAGAGTGAGAAAATACAAAAGATATTTACTGAATAAAAACACGCAAGATAATGACTACGAATTTTAATTTCACACGCTTCATGAATCTGCTGAAGCTCGATATAGCTGAAAACTGGAAAAACTCCCTTTTTGGTTTGTTGGGTATTTATGCCGCTTTCCTCATCCCTATGCTGGGATGGTTGTGGAATCCTTCCGCATACAGCTTTCATCAGTTCTGCAACAATATGCTGGGAGTCATTCTTCTGGTAACCAGTTTTTACCTCATGTTTTTTGCTTCCCGTATCATGATCTGCATGAACAGCAAGGAGAAGCGTATCTCATACCTGCTGCTTCCGGCTACGATGTTTGAGAAATTTTTTTCCCGCTTCGTGATTGTTACAGTATTTTTCTTGATTCAGGTATTTGTTGCCCTGCTGGCACTGGAATTGTCACGCTATCTGTTGCAGCCGCTCTTCCGGCTTCCTGCCGAGTTCAGTCAATCAATGTTGGCAGAAATGGCCGAGATGATGACCTTTGCGGGGCGTGCTTCTGTCAATAATGAATGTGTCTATTATAACACAACCCTGATGCAATTGCTTGGATTCATTTTTCTTTTATGGAACCACTCTCTGTTTGTTCTTGGCGGAAGCCGCTGGTACAAGCATCCGTTCATGAAGACTCTGGGAGTAATCATTGCAGTCAATCTGATAGGCGGGGTTATATTTGCCAGACTGGTTGAAACGGGAATGATGGAACGCTTTTTCCAGTGGATGAGTGAAAACTTCGAAGAAACTTCGGCAACAGTTAATGGACTGATCACGGCAGGTATCCTGTTTTTCGGTTCACTGACAATTTTCAACTGGTGGCTGTCTTACTGGCTTTTCACCCGTTCACAGGTTATACGACGTAAATGGTTGGGAGTATGAAGTTCAAGGAAAGCAAATCTATTTATTTACAGATAGCCGACCGGATCATGGATGAGATACTCCGGATGGTATATCCCGAAGAAGGGCGTGTCCCTTCTGTTCGGGAATATGCCGCAATGGTAGAGGTCAATGCCAATACGGTTGTCCGTTCCTATGATTATCTGCAGGGACAGGAAATCATTTACAACAAGCGTGGAATCGGTTATTTTGTGAGCCCGGGAGCCCGTGAGCGGATCATTCAGCTCCGTCGTCAGTCTTTCCTGCAGGACGAACTGCCCGACATGTTCCGGCAGATTCATCTGCTGGGTATTCCGCTGGAGGAGATTGCAGCCATGTATGAAACCTATCTGAGCGAAAACGGAGAGAACTCTTGATGTAGGTCAATCCTTTCACCGCCGGAAAAGCAGTAACTTTGCAGCCGGAAATGAGGAAAGGATCGTGGAACAGGCTATTCAACAAACCAATATTCGCAAGGGACTGACCGGACTGGTGATTCCCATCTTTATCGAAACATTATTGATCATGATGCTGGGGGCGGTAGATACCGTCATGCTGAGCCAGTATTCAGACGAAAGCGTTGCTGCCGTAGGGGTAGTGAACCAGATTGTGATGTTCGCATTCCTGGTGTTCGAGGTCATTAATATCGGAACTTCGGTTCTGTGTTCCCAGTATCTGGGAGCCGGCCTGCGTCAGAAGATGGTTCAGGTAGTCGGCGTTTCCCTTTGCCTGAATCTGGCGGTCGGTCTGCTGGTCAGTGCCATTCTGCATTTCGGTGCGGAAACTTTGCTTGGCTGGATGGGATTGCGTCCCGAACTGTTGAAATACGGAGTCGGCTATATGCAGATTGTGGGAGCCTTTGCCTTTTTCCAGGCACTTTCACTGACAGTTTCCGCTTCCCTGCGGAGTGCCAACAAGGCTATTTATCCGATGCTGGTCACGGTGTTGGTCAATGTGATGAACATCATCGGCAATTACACCCTGATTTTCGGTAAGTTCGGTTTGCCTGCCCTCGGTGCGGAAGGAGCGGCGATTTCCACTTCCATTGCACGCGGAGTCAGTATGGTAGTGCTCTTTGTGATTCTTTTCCGCAAGCACATCTCCAGTTTCCCGGTACGTTATTTCCGGCCTTTCCCGTGGAAGGAACTGAAGAATCTGCTGAAAGTGGGACTTCCTTCAGCGGGCGAGAACATGTCGTACAGCTTCTCGCAGGTGGTGATTACTTATCTGATCAATATGCTTGGCAACAATGCGCTTGCCACACGCACCTATACAGTGAATATCGTGATGTTCGTTTATTTGTTCGCCATAGCCATGGCACAGGGAGGCGCCATCACTATCGGCCATCTGGTAGGCCAGCGTAAAGTACGTGCTGCCTATCTGCTCGGCAAATATGTGATGCGCCTTTCCATTCTGGTTTCACTGATTCTTTCGTGTATATGGGCCGCCTTAGGGCATACCATCTTCAGTCTGCTGACCGATAATCCGGAAATTATCCGCATGGGTGTTACCGTGATGATTGTCGATGTTGTGGTCGAGATCGGACGTGCCGTCAACATTTATGCGACCAATGCCCTGCGTTCAGCCGGGGATGTAAACTATCCGTTCTATGTCGGTCTGGTAGTACAGTGGACCGTATCAGTCGGTTTCAGTTATCTGTTCGGCATTCACTGGGGATGGGGACTGGTCGGCATGTGGTGTGCCTTCCTGCTTGATGAGAACATCCGTGCGTTCATCTTCGTCAAACGCTGGGGCAGCATGAAGTGGGCCAGGAAAGCTTTCTGCTGAGCCGTACTTATACACTGGCCTTGAGTGCCCGGATAACGGCAGCACTGAATCCGGCCATCTCCAGTTCGTTTACTCCCTTGATCGTAATACCTCCCGGAGTCGTCACTTTTTCAATTTCCAGTGCCGGATGTGTCTGTTCGTTGGAAAGCAGCAGCTGGGCGGCTCCTTCCAGAGTCTGAGCCAGCATCTTCATGGCATCCTGAGGCTTGATACCCATTTCCACTCCAGCCTGCATGGCTGCCTGTACATATTTCAATACATAAGCAATGCCGCAGGAAGTCAGTGAGGTGGCCGCTGCAAATAATTTTTCTTCGATAAGCATCGAACGTCCCATTTCGTTGAACAGGTTCATGATTGAACTGACTTGTGCTTCCGATGCGTTGCGGGCGGCTACCAGTGTCATGCTGGCCCGTTCAGAAATGGCTGTATTGGGAATGATGCGGAAGATGGTCATTTCCGGATCCACGAAGTGAGCCAGGTCTTCGAACGTCAGTCCGGCAGCAACTGAAACCAGGATCTGCGGTTGCCGGAGGCGCAAAGGCTTCAGTACCTCTTCCACTTTCCAGGGTTTTACGGCAATGATGACAATATCTGCATCCGCTGCAGCTTCCTTGTTGCTCTGTGTAGTATGAATGCCGGGATATTCAGCTTTCAGTCTCTCCAGTTTTTCTGTTCCGGGATTGGATACAAAGATATCTTCTGTATTCACCTGATGTCCATGTGCCAGGCCACGGGCAATGGCACCACCCATGTTACCTGCTCCGATAATTGCAACTTTCATGTTTTCTTGTTGATTTAGAGTTTATACGCAAACATAAGTAAAATTTTCCGGTTTCTGAAGAGGAGCCGGCGCCTGTTTTATGAATTTTGTGATGGCCGGGGCTGAAAAAAAACGTTTCGGCGTATTCACTCAAACAATGAGACGTTTTGATGAATACGCCGAAACGTTTTTTAAAAAGCCCGAAGCCTTTTTTCAGGTGCTCCGGCAATATACCTTCGATGCCCTTGCAACGTGCGGTCGATTGTTTTGCATTGACCAGTCAATGCGAAGGTATCGTGCAGTCGTTGGAGCCCGATCGTGCGGTCAATTTTTTTGTATTGTACGCATGATTTATACGAGGCGGTGCAGGCGTTCCAGGAAGTCTGAAGCTTCGTCCATGCTCAGGCAGAGCGGCGGAAGCAGACGGATGACATTGGTTCCGCTGACCCCTGTAAATACTTTCTGTTCGAAAAGCAGTTTGCTGCGGAGTTCCTTGATCGGTTCTTCAAATTCCAGACCGATCATCAGACCTTCTCCACGGACTTCCTTGATTCCCTTGAATCCTTTCAGTTCATTAAGCAGGAAACTTCCCACGCGGGCTGCATTTTCCACCAGATGTTCTTCCTTCATAACGTCGAGAACGGCGATGGCAGCGGCACAGGCCAGGTGGTTTCCGCCGAAGGTTGTTCCCAGTTGTCCGTAGACCGGAGCAAACTTCGGACTGATCAGGACACCTGCCATCGGGAATCCGTTGCCGATACCTTTGGCTACAGTGATGAGATCAGGACGGATGCCGCAGTGCTGGTGGGCGAAGAATTTTCCGCTTCGGCCGTAACCGGACTGGATTTCGTCAAGAATCAGGACGGTTCCTGTTTCGTCGCATGCCTGGCGAAGTGCCTGCATGAATGCCGGAGTGGGAACCTGAATGCCGCCTACTCCCTGGATGCCTTCGATGATGACGGCACATACGTCACCTTTGGCCAGTTCGGCCTTCATGGCTTCCGTGTCGTTCAGCGGAAGGTAAGTGACATGTCCGTTGTTATTGATCGGTGCAATGATTTTCGGATTGTTGGTCACTTCCACTGCCAGTGAAGTACGTCCGTGGAAAGCCTTGGCAAAGGAGATTACGCGCGTACGTCCGTTGTGGAAAGAAGCCAGCTTCAGTGCGTTCTCGTTGGCTTCAGCTCCTGAGTTGATGAGGAACAGCTGGTAGTCGTCATAACCTGAAAGAGCTCCCAGACGGTCGGCTACTTCCTGCTGCAGCTTGTTGATGACAGAATTGGAATAAAATCCCAGGGTAGCTACCTGCTTGCTGATGGCTTCCACATAATGCGGATGAGCATGTCCGATGGAGATCACGGCATGACCGCCGTAGAGATCCAGATATTCCTGTCCCTTGTCGTCCCATACGTGACAGCCTTTTCCTTTGACAATGTTGATGTCGAAAAGGGGATATACGTCGAATAGTTTCATAATCGTTCTTGATTTAGAATGCGCTGGGCTTCAGCTTCAGTCCCACGGTTTCTTCGAGGTTGAACATCAGGTTCATGTTGTGAACCGCCTGACCGCTTGCTCCTTTCAGCAGGTTGTCGATGCAGGAAATGATGAGCAGCTTGTCACCGTGCTTTTCCAGATGAATCAGACACTTGTTGGTGTTGACTACCTGTTTCAGGTCGATGTTCTTTTCTACGATGTGAGTGAAGGAATCCTCTGCGTAATAGTCCTTATATATTTTTACGAGTTCATCCAGTTCCACTTTAGTCTTGACAACGAGAGTTGCAAAGATACCTCTTGCGAAGTCGCCGCGGTAGGGGATGAAATCAATTTCCGCGTCGAAGCTGTTCTGCAACTGGCGGAGTGACTGCTTGATTTCAGGTACGTGCTGATGTTCAAAAGCCTTGTAGACACTCATGTTGTTGTTACGCCAGCTGAAGTGACTGGTGGCTCCCGGCTTTACGCCTGCGCCGGTACTTCCCGTAATGGCATTCACCATCACGTCATCGTTCAGCATCAGGTGTTTGGCCAGCGGAAGCAGGCCGAGCTGGATACAGGTTGCGAAACATCCCGGGTTGGCCACGTGTTTGCTGTGGCAGATCGTCCGGCGGTTCAGTTCGGGCAAGCCGTATACGAAGTCATGGCTGTCGTCCTTGATGCGGTAGTCCATCGAAAGGTCGATGATCTTCAGGTCCTCAGGAACGTTGTGACTTTCCATGAACTTGCGGGTATCGCCGTGTGCCGTACAGAAGAACAGCACGTCGATCGTGTCCAGCGGAAGTTCGTCGGTGAAGACGAGATCCGTTTCTCCATACAGGCCTTCGTGTACGTCAGTAATCTTGTTTCCGGCGTTGCTGGAGCTGTTGATGAACTTGATTTCTACATCGGGATGATTGATGAGCAGGCGAATCAGTTCGCCTGCCGTATATCCTGCGCCTCCTATAATACCTGCTTTGATCATACGTTCTCCTCGTCTTTGTGGTTTGCGTAATAAGCGCGGAGCGGAGTAGAAAGAACCTTGATGAAGCCTTTGGCATCTTCGGCTGTCCATCCTTTCTGCATTTCACCGTATTCACCGAACTTGTTCTTGACCAGATCGTCCTTGGATTCAACTCCTACTGTTGAGAAGCAGTACGGACGCAGTTCGAGGATTGCAGTTCCGTTGACGTTGCGCTGTGATTCCTGCAACATGGCTTCGATGTCGCGCATGACGGGTTCCAGATACTGGCTTTCGTGGAGGAACATGCCGTACCAGTTGGCCACCTGGTCTTTCCAGTACTGCTGCCATTTGCTCAGGGTATATTTTTCGAGGAACTTGTGTGCTCCGATGATCAGCATGGGAGCAGCTGCTTCGAAACCGACACGGCCTTTGATACCGATGATGGTGTCGCCCACGTGCATGTCACGTCCGATACCATATGCAGCTCCGATTTCCTCTACTTTCTGAATAGCCTTGATCTTGTCGTCAAACACTTCGCCGTTGACTGCATACAGTTCACCTTTCTTGAATTCTAGTTTCAGCTGTTCGCTGCCTGTCTTGGTTACCTGTTTCAGATAAGCACTTTCAGGCAATCCCTGTGCAGAATCCAGGATTTCACCTCCACAGATGGAAGTACCCCAGATACCTACGTTATAAGAATATTTCAGTTTGGTGAAGTCGGCTTCGAATCCGTGTTCCTTCAGGTAATTGATTTCATAGTCACGGCTCAGTGCCATGTCGCGGGTAAGTGTGATGATTTCCACTCCGGGAGCCATAACCAGGAAGGTCATGTCGAAACGCACCTGGTCATTTCCTGCACCGGTTGAACCGTGTGCAATGGCGTGAGCGCCGATTTCATTGGCGTAACGTGCAATGGCGAGTGCCTGGAAGATACGTTCTGAGCTGACGGAAATAGGATAGGTTCCGTTGCGCAGTACGTTACCGAAAATCATGTATTTCAAGCTCTTGGCATAGTATTCCTGTGTTACGTCGAGGGTAACATACTTCACTGCACCCAGCTTGTATGCGTTTTCCTCGTTTTGTTTCAGCTGTTCGGGGCTGAAACCGCCTGTGTTGGCACAGGCTGCATATACTTCATAACCTTTTTCTTTAGCCAGATACATGACGGTGAACGATGTATCCAGTCCGCCGCTGAATGCGACGACTACTTTTTTCTTTTCTTCCATAAGGCTTTATTTTATTTCAGTTATTTTTCATGAAGGGGATTAAAAATTAGTAACCTTGTCGTCTGTGTGCAGAGCCGGATCATAAAGCATGGCGGTGCAGATACAGAATTTGCGTTTCTTGGCCATCAGGATTTCGTGGTTGATACAGCCTTCGCATCCTTTCCAGAACGATTCATCATCGGTCAGTTCGTTGAAAGTCACGGGGACATATCCCAGTTCCGTATTCATTTTCATCACGGCAGCTCCTGAGGTAAGACTGAAGATCTTAGCTTTCGGCCAGCGCAGGCGTGCCAGGGTGAACGAAGCATGTTTGATGCGCTTTGCCAGTCCCTGTCCCTGATACTTGGGATGGACAATCAGTCCCGAGGTGGCTACATACTCTTTGTTTCCCCATGATTCGATGTAAGTGAATCCGGCGAATTCGTCTCCGCACAGGGCGATGATAGCCTTTCCTTCTTTCATTTTTGTGGCCACATATTCGTGTGTACGTTCGGCAATACCGGTTCCGCGTTTCTTGGCGGCTTCTCTGATGGTGTCCAGAATCGTGTCAACATAAACCTCGTGTGAGGCGTCAGCTACCATGACCTCTATTTGTTTAGTAGTATCCATTTTTTTCTGTATCTATGTATTATTATATTAATGGTTGATATTCGGAATGACATGCTCCAGCGCATGTTTGACACTGGTGCGCGAACATCCTTCGCGGAGCACCAGCATGATGGTGTCGTCTCCGGCTATCGTCCCGATGATCTCGTGAAAGTTGCTGCTGTCGATGTCGTAGGCCAGGCTGCTTGCGTATCCGGGGCGCGTCTTGATGACGGCAATGTTGGCGGAGAATTCGATAGAGAGGAATCCATTGTGACGAAGCATCTCGGTTGCACTTTGCGGATCGGTCATGCGCTTGTACATCGTGTTGTTGGGAAGCACGTATACATAGTTGCCGTTCATACTGGCGGCTTTGGCTACCTTCAGTTGCTTCAGGTCACGTGAAAGCGTAGCCTGTGTCAGTTGAAAACCTTCCCGGGCCAGTTCCTGCAGAAGCTCTTCCTGGCTTCCGATCTCTTTGCTTGAGATGATCATTTTGATGGAATCAAGTCTGCTATTCTTATTCTTCATTGTATAATTATTCTTATTTGGCTGCAAAAGTACGCAATATTTTGGAATATAGATACAGAAATCGGGAAAATTTTATGCATATATGCAAGTTTTTTCATCCTGCTGCATATCTTTTCGTATCTTTGCAGGCAACAGACAATCAGGAAACAAGAAATATAGAATAATGGATATAACTTTATTGACGGAAGACAAGGATCCGATGGGATCGGCTGTTTATGATTATTTCAAGCAGGGGAAGGCTGCACGTCTGCGTGTGTTTTCTTCTCAGTTCGAGGAGGATGAGATTCCGGTGAAAGACCTGTTTCGCTCTTATGAAGAGATGCCTTTGCTGGAGCAGAAGGCTTTGCAGCTGGCAGAAGGAAAAATTCTGGATGTGGGAGCGGGAAGCGGTTGCCATACGCTGGCTCTCCGGAAGATGGGCAAGGAGGCACTGGCGATTGACATTTCGCCCTGGTCGGTGAAGGTGATGGAAGCCCGTGGACTGACAGCCCGTCAGGTAAACCTGTTTGATGAGCGTTTTACGGAGCGTTTTGATACGATCCTGATGCTGATGAATGGTTCCGGAATTATCGGACGCCTGGAACGTATGGGAGATTTCTTCCGCCGTATCCGGCAGCTGCTCAATCCGGGCGGGCAGATTCTGATGGATTCAAGTGATCTGCGTTATCTGTTCGAGGATGAGGACGGCAGTTATCTGGTTAATCTGGCAGGCAACTATTACGGAGAAATAGACTTCCGTATGCAGTATAAACAGGTGAAAGGGGACAGTTTTGACTGGCTTTATGTAGATTTCGATACCTTGTCAGCCTATGCTGCCCAGTGCGGTTTCCGGGCAGAATGTATTCAGGAAGGCAGTCATTACGATTATCTGGCCCGTCTGACCGTAACCGATGAGGTTCTTTAACTCTTGTATGGTGAAATCAGGGTTTCAGGAATAATTGGAAAGTTTTTTACCTGTTTTTCGCTCAATTGAAGAAACTTTGTTAATTTTGAAGCAACTAAATGATAAAACTATGGATGAACAGATCAAACAAATAGCAGAACGCGTGCGAGGGTTGCGCGATGCATTGGGCCTGGGTATAGATGAAATGGCAGAAAGCTGCGGACTGGCTTCTGCACAATATGCTGCCATTGAGTCGGGAGAATGTGACCTGTCGGTCAGTTCCCTGCAAAAGATAGCCCGCCATTTTGATGTCCCTCTGGATGTGCTGATGTTCGGTGAAGAACCGAAGATGAATGCCTACTTTCTGACTCGTCGGGGAGCAGGTGTATCCGTGGAACGTACCAAAGCCTATAAATATGAATCGCTGGCTTCCGGTTTCCGCAACCGGATTGCAGATCCGTTTATTGTGACCGTAGAACCGAAGCCGGAAGAAACTCCTGTCTATTTCAATACACATGCAGGGCAGGAATTTAATCTGGTGATTGAAGGACGTCTGCTGCTGAACATCAACGGAAAGGAACTGATCCTGAATCCGGGTGACAGCCTGTACTTCAATTCGGCACTTCCTCACGGAATGAAAGCACTCGATGGGAAGACAGTGCGCTTCCTGGCTGTAGTAATGCAATAATTTAGAAGTTGAGTATGTTAGAAAGATTTATTGAACAGACACATTTTACCTCTCAGGAGGATTTTATAAAGAATCTCCGGATTAAAGTTCCCGAGAACTTCAATTTCGGATATGATGTAGTGGATGCATGGGCTGCGGAAGAGCCGGAGCGGAAAGCTTTATTATGGACGAACGACAAGGGAGAGCATATCCAGTTTACCTTTGCCGATCTGAAGAAATATACGGACATGACCGCTTCCTGGTTCCAGAGTCTGGGAATCGGACGGGGCGACAAGGTCATGCTGATCCTGAAGCGCCGCTATGAATTCTGGTTTTCCATCATTGCCCTTCATAAGTTGGGGGCCGTTGTAATTCCTGCTACTCACTTGCTGACCAAGAAGGATATCGTTTATCGCTGCAATGCGGCTACCATCAAGATGATTGTTGCTGCGGGTGAAGAAGTGATTACCCGTCACATCATTGATGCCATGCCGGAATCTCCCAGCGTTGAGAAACTGGTCAGCGTGGGTCCTGAATATCCGGAAGGATTTGAAGATTTCCATCAGGGCATTGAGCAGGCTGCTCCGTTTGTGCGTCCGCAGCAGGTCAATACGAATGACGATATCTCGCTGATGTACTTCACTTCGGGTACGACCGGTGAACCTAAGATGGTGGCTCATGACTTTACATATCCGCTGGGACATATCGTGACCGGCAGTTTCTGGCATAATCTGCATCCCAACAGTCTGCACCTTACCATTGCAGATACCGGCTGGGGTAAGGCTGTATGGGGAAAACTGTACGGACAGATGATTGCCGGAGCCAATATATTTGTTTATGATCACGAGAAGTTTACACCGGCAGACATTCTTCAGAAGATACACGACTATCATATTACCTCACTTTGTGCTCCTCCTACCATTTATCGTTTCCTGATCCGTGAGGACCTGACAAAATATGATCTGTCATCGCTGGAATATTGTACGACGGCCGGTGAAGCCTTGAACTATTCAGTCTATGAGACTTTCAAGCGGATTACCGGTATCCGGCTGATGGAAGGATTCGGACAGACTGAAACAACCTTGACTCTGGCTACTTTCCCCTGGATGGAACCGAAACCGGGAAGTATGGGTGTTCCCAATCCGCAGTATGATATTGATTTGCTGACTCCGGACGGACGTTCTGCCGAGGATGGAGAACAGGGACAGATTGTGATTCATACTGACAAGGGAAAACCGCTTGGTCTGTTCAAGGAATATTACCGTGCTCCCGAACTGACCCGTGAGGCCTGGCACGACGGAATCTATTATACCGGTGATGTGGCCTGGCGTGATGAGGATGGTTACTACTGGTTTGTGGGACGTGCAGATGATGTGATCAAGAGTTCTGGTTACCGCATCGGTCCGTTTGAGGTGGAAAGTGCACTGATGACTCATCCGGCTGTAGTGGAATGTGCCATTACAGGTGTACCTGATGAAATTCGTGGTCAGGTAGTCAAGGCAACCATTGTGCTGGCTAAGGATTATCGGGCCAAGGCAGGACCCGAGCTGATCAAGGAGTTGCAGGATCACGTGAAGCGTGTAACTGCTCCTTATAAGTATCCTCGTGTGATTGAATTTGTGGATGAATTGCCGAAAACAATCAGTGGAAAGATCCGTCGGGTAGAGATCCGTCAAAAGGATAGAGGCTGAGATTTTTTGGATTCGGGTATAAACTTGCTGCCGCCAGATACGGGCAAGTGAGAAGAACCGGTGGTGCAAAAAGCTTGCATCACCGGTTCTTTTATATGTCTATCCAGCTGAAACTGCCGGAAGCGGGCATAAAAAAAGGCTGTCCCGAAAGACAGCCTTTCTATTGAGTTTAAGATTGTGCGGATGATTATTTTTCAGCAGCCCATTCTTTTGCTCCCTGTTCTTTCAGCTTGGCAGTAGCTTCTTTAGCTGCTTTTTCTGCTTCTGCTTCATCTTCAGGACTTGCGAAAGCGTGCTTGAATCCTTTAACGTCGTTCCAGTGACCGCGAGTAAAGTCGGGGAACTGAACAGCTGCACAGTTGTTGTCCATAGACAAAGCACCCAGTTCAGCCAGACAGCACCATTCAGCGAGGTCATAAACGTCCATATCCAAAGGCAGACCGTTCTGCAGACAGTAAACCAGACGGCTGTCCATGATGAAGTCCATACCACCGTGACCACCTACTTCTTTTGCCATTTCACCATATTTCTTCAAGATCGGGTGCTGGTATTTTTCAACCAGAGCTTTCATTTCAGCGTCAGGCATGAAACCGTGTGAGCTCAGGTTGTCTACTTTAGGCTGAACGCCTGAAGCCTTCATCTGAGCAGCATCAACTGCATATCCTTCTACCGGATACTTGTTGGCAAAACCTTTAGTACCAGTCAGCTGATACAGACGGTTGTAAGGCTGCGGGTTCATAACGTTGTGCTGGATTTCAATTACTTTACCGTTAGCAGTGCGGATCAGAGTTGTTGTATGATCACCGTTACGGAAGTTTTCGCATTTTTCACCACTTGCTTTTTCTACCAGGTCCTTACCGTGAACAGATTTGGTATCCATAGCAACCAATGTAGTCATGCGGTCACCACGGTGAATGTCCAGAGCCTGTGCAACAGGGCCAAGGCCGTGAGTAGCGTAAACGTCACCACGATGTTCCATGTTGTAGCGCAGACGCCATCCCAGTTTGTCTTCTTTACCGTTCTTCCAGTAGTAAGGCCAGAAGTCATCCAGGTTGTGGATGTAAGCACCCTGAGCGCGGAGAACTTCACCGAATACTCCGTTCTGAGCCATGTTCAGTGTGTTCATTTCAAACCAGTCATAGCAGCAGTTTTCCAGAATCATACAGTGTTTACGAGTCTTTTCAGACAGGTCGATCAGTTCCCAGCACTGTTTCAGATCCATTGCTGACGGAACTTCGATAGCTGCATGCTTACCGTTTTCCAAAGCACATTTGGCAACAGGGAAGTGGTGATCCCAGTCAGTTGCGATATATACCAGGTCAATGTCTTCACGCTGGCAAAGTTCTTTGTAACCTTCAGCTCCTGAGTAGATAGCAGCTTTCGGCAGGCTGGCAGCCTTCAGATATTTCTGGCAATTTTCAGCACGTTCCTGTTCGTAGTCGCAAAGAGCAACGATCTGTACGCCCGGAATGTGAGTGAAGCGTTCTACGGCACCCGGACCACGCATTCCCAGACCTACAAAACCTACACGTACGACTTTCAGTTTCGGTGCAGTCAGACCGATGGCAGATTCCTGTCCAGCCGGACGTTCCGGAGTGTCAACTACGATAGTTCCCTGTTCCCAGTGGTAGGGAGTTCCGTAAGCGGATACTAATTGTTCTTGCTTGGGTTGGGGGCTACATGCTAAAGCTAACAAAGTGCAAGCTCCCAGGATTAATTGATTGAGTTTTCTCATAGGTGTTGTTTTTTAATTTAGATTATTTTCTGCAAAGGTATAAATTTAAATTGATTCAATCAGTCTTATTAAAAAGATAATTCAAGAAATGTTGTAATATTGATTTATTCTTAATTTCTGAGGCCTTCAGAAAGGAATGGTGAGTGTGGGAGGTTTCTTACCTTATATATAAGGATATATAGAGGGAACATGAATGAGAAAAGCCGGTTGAAACAGATGAAAGATATGGCCTTTGAGGGGAGAAAACAGGTGTTATGAGGAGAAAAAGCAGAAAAAAGTGATTTTTTTTGAAAAAAAACGGGAAAACATTTGTCAGGTTAAAAACTTTGCGTACCTTTGCAACCGCAAACGAGAAACAACGGTTGCAAAAACAAGTTGGTGCCATAGCTCAGTTGGTAGAGCAAAGGACTGAAAATCCTTGTGTCCC
>ERZ779852.1646-NODE-1646-length-20355-cov-5.467438_pt1 | contig 20355 bp, 16 predicted proteins | sample MGYA00511559_ERZ779852 | MGnify/ENA primary metagenome ERZ779852 (study PRJEB29588, sample SAMEA2157977) | human gut metagenome | biome: human gut; feature: human-associated habitat; material: faeces | place: Denmark | collected 2008/2010 ...
AAAAAGCCCAGCTTCCACTGGACTTTTTCGACAAGCTGAAGCGCCGGCTGAGCCGGCGCTTGGTGATTTTTATGCATGGTAAAGCTTTTTGGTCTGGTACTTCGGCTCACAGGTAAGATTGACTCCCAGCTTTTGATATACATTCTCGTCAACGCGGGACAGAATCACACTGGCATGTGCTTCGCACCCGCGCAGCTTACTGAGCTGCTGCATCGCCAGTGCTGCGGTGGGGTTGGTAGCGGCACAGATAGAAAGCGCAATCAGGATCTCATCGGAGTGCAGGCGGGGATTGTGATTACCGAGATAATTCACCTTCAGCCGCTGAATCGGCTCGATTATGATGGGAGAAAGCAGATGCATCTCATCATTGATGCCTCCCAGCTCCTTGAGTGCATTGAGCATGAGTGCTGCGGCAGGGCCCAGTAGTGAGCTGGTCTTTCCCGTAACGATCTTGCCGCCAGGCAGCTCCAGCGCCATTGCGGGCTGTGCGGTCTCCTCCGCTTTTTCACAGGCGGCTGCAACCACGGGGCGATCTGCGGTGGAAATGCCAAGCTGGTTCATGATCAGCTCCTGCTTGTGGATCTCGGCAGGCTCGCTGAGCCCCTGACGCACAAGGCAGGCGGTGGCATAGTACCGGCGAATGACCTCCTGCTCCGAGGCACGGCGGCAGGCTTCATCATCAATGATGCAGTTACCTGCCATATTAACGCCCATATCGGTCGGGCTTTTGTAGGGGGAGCTGCCGTAGATACGCTGGAAGATGGCATTGAGAACCGGGAAGATCTCAATATCTCGATTATAATTAACTGTGGTAACGCCGTATGCTTCCAAATGGAACGGATCGATCATATTGACATCGTTAAGGTCGATCGTCGCCGCTTCGTATGCCAGATTGACAGGGTGCTTGAGGGGGAGGTTCCAAATGGGGAAGGTCTCAAACTTGGCGTAGCCTGCCTTGACGCCGCGCTTATTTTCATGGAAAAGCTGGGAAAGACAGGTTGCCATTTTGCCGCTGCCGGGTCCCGGTGCGGTAACAACGACCAACGGACGGGTCGTTTCAATATACTCGTTCTTTCCAAAGCCTTCATCGCTGACAATAAGAGGGACATTGGATGGATAATCCGGGATAATATAGTGGCGGTAAACCTTAACGCCCAGTGCCTCCAGCCGCTTTTGGAACGCATCGGCAGCAGGCTGAGCATGGTAATGGGTGATGCAGACGCTGCCGACATACAACCCGATCCCGCGGAAGGCATCGATCAGGCGCAGGACATCAAGATCATAGGTAATGCCAAGATCTCCGCGGCGCTTGTTTTTTTCGATGGCATCGGCGCTGATCACAATGACAATTTCTGCGGTTTCCTTCATTTGCAGCAGCATCTTCACCTTGCTGTCCGGTGCAAACCCCGGCAGCACACGGGAAGCGTGGTAGTCATCGAACAGCTTGCCGCCGAATTCCAGATACAGCTTACCGCCGAACTGACCGATCCGTTCCCGAATCTTATCCGACTGCATTTGCAGGTATTTTTCGTTATCAAAGCCGATTTTGTACATGATTTCCTCCTCGATTTATCCTCTGTCGCTGCGGTCAATCGTCACAACAGGGCGGTCAGGCGTTCCGCCGCCCGGTATGGCAAAATAAAAAAAGCGCCTTTTGCAGAGGCGCTTCTTTCGTTCCCCCTTTTGGGGGAGCCCTTACGATTATATCATTAGTAGGTGTGGCAAGGCAAGTGAAATCGCGTATAATTTATCCCGATTTTTTTAGCAATTAGCGCTAAAATCCATTACTCTGCACGCTTTTGCCTGCCGGAGATGATAACACCGCCGACAATCAGCAGCGCACCGACCACCGCCGTCCAGCTCATCGGTTCGTCCAACAGGAAGTGGGACGCCACAATGGTGATAAACGGCTGGAGATAAATATAATTATTGGCATGCACAACGCCCAGCCGGTCGATGACGACATTCCATACGGCAAAGCAGACGGCACTGCCCAGCACCGCCAAAAAGAGCAGGCAAAAAAGGAGCTTAGGCTGCACCAGCGGAGTAAAGTCGAAGGAAAGCTCGCCGCGGACCGCCAAAAGCGGCAGTGCGGTTACTGCTCCGTACAGTATAACTCGTCGGGCAAGCAGAATACTATCCACCCTTCCGGAAATTCGCTTGATAAGAACAGAATAGCACGCCCAGCTTGCCGCGGCAAGGAAGGCAAGCAAATCGCCTACCGGACTGAGCTTCAGTACCAACGCACCGTTGAGTACCACCAGAACCACACCGCACATGGCAATGGCAAAGCCGATCCAGACCGAGGTATGCAGCTTTTCATCTCCGGTGAAGAAGTGCGCCAAAATGGAGGTAAGGATGGGCGCCATCGCCACGATAATGCTGACATTGGCGGCAAAGGTGTGCTGGAGAGCGGTGTTTTCCGTCCAAAAGTACAAGGTGCCGCCCAAAATGCCAAGCAGCAGGAAGGTCAGCTCTCCCCTGCCCTGCCACCGCAGCGGGTGGGGTCGCAGCAGCCACAGCACAAGGTAGCCAAGGACAAAGCGCATAAATATGACCTGCGCCGGTGTGTAAAAATGCAGCAGCTCCTTGCTGCAAATAAAGGTGGTCGCCCAAATGGCGGAGACGGTCAACGCCATCAAATGAGCGGTAAGAAGGGGAGCTTTGGCTTTTGTTTCGTTTGCAATGGGGTTCATGGGGTTCAGGTTCTCCTTAATGCTCGCCCTGCGGCAGAATAACCGAAAGGGCACTGTACGCTGGGTTATAGTCCTCCCGCAGGCGCTGCTCCAGCTCCTCCACGGTGGCGGAACGGAGAATCTCCAACGGGTAATAAATATCCTTCATGCCCGAAAAATGAGCGGCTGCCATCAGTCCGGCAACAGATTCGGCACGACCGTACAAACCGATCGTTCTGCCGTAATTGGCTCGGCGGCAGCGGGCAAAATCCTGCGGAGGGATTCCTTCCCGCTGCAGGGTGGTCACACGCTCGCAAAGAGCATTGTAAACCGCCTGTGGCTGACGGCTTTCGCCGTCAAACATCGCACAGATAAAGTCGCGTCCCGCCATCACCTCGCTGCCAAAGGTGGCATTGATCTCGCCCGCCTCGTACAGACGGCGGTACAGGTCAGTCGTTTCGCCGCAGATGAGGTCAAGCAGCAGTTCATCTAAAAGCCGATGGCGCATATTTTCCTTTTCGCCGCCTACCGCCTTAAAGCCGATTTGGAACATCGGCGCGGCAATGGGCATTTTCTGCTCGTGGTAACGCTCTCGTACCGTTCTCGGTTCTTCAATGGGCAAGGGGCGGACAGCCGGCTTTCCGGCAGGAAAAAACTTTTCTGCCGCTTCCAGCACGGCTTCCTCATCAAAGCAGCCTGCAACTGAAAGCACCATATTCTGCGCACAGTAAAACCGGTCATAGCAGCGGCGCAGCAGGGCAGCGTCGATCTCCGCAATGGATTCCTCCGTTCCTGCGATATCCACCCGCACAGGGTGAACATGGTACATCGCCTGCAAAAGATTTGCCGTCACGATCCACTCGGGACTATCGCGATACATGCGCAGCTCCTCAGCAATAATGCCGCGCTCCCGCCGAACGGAGGAGCCGATAAAGTATGGCGTCGTTACAAAATCCAGAAGCACCTCCAGCGCTTCGGAAAAATTCTCGGTACAGCTAAAATAATAGGCAGTCTTATCAAAGCTGGTAAAGGCATTGGCGGAGGCGCCCAGCGCATCAAAGCGCTGCATGGCATCTCCATCGGGGCAATCAAACATTTTATGTTCAAGGTAGTGGGCAACACCGGCAGGCAGCCGTACCTCTCTCCCCCGCACCAGATAGCCGATATCAATGGAGCCGACCCCGATGGTAAGCATGGCATAGGCAGTCACAAAGCCATCCATACGACACATTTGTACCGTCAGCCCGCTGGGAAGGGTAACGGTTCGGGTGCTCTGCCCCAACAGCTGCGAGGTGTGCAGCTCATCATTTCTCATCGTCGCCGTCCCCCTTTCCGGTCGCCTGCAAAAAGAATACGGTATCCAGAGTGAGCGCAGCGGCAGCTGCCGCGACCTCCTTTGCCGTGATAGAGGCAATCTCCTCCATATCCTGCTGCGGGGTGACGGGTTCGCCCTGCAGCAGCCCGCTGAGATACCAGCCCTCGGTACGAGCCAAGCTATCCCCGATGGAGCAAAGCGAGCTTTGGAACGCAAGCTTCATGTGGCAAAGCTCCTGCGGGGTGATGTGACCGGCGGCAAGATCGGCAATTTCGGCTAAAATGGCAGCTTGAAGCCGCTCCCGATTGGTTTCCTCTAAACCGCATTCGACCATCAGAATACCGGTGAGCAGGTTAACACGGGCGCCGCAGTAATAACAGCAGCCCAGTTTTTCCCGTACATTTGCAAAAAGGCGGGAGCCGGTGCTTCCTCCCAACAGCGCAGTCATCACACGCAATGCGGTACGTGCCCGCCGCTGCTGCGGCAAGCCGGTGCGAAAGCCCAGCACCAGTTTGCTTTGGCTCATGGGCATTTGCTCTTGCAGCTCGGTCAGGCGTTCCGCCTTTTGAGGGAGCTGCTGCGGAACAGGACAAAGCGGCGCCCGCTCCACCGCGCTGAACAATCGGCAGAAGGTCTCCTCGGCATAGTCCGGACTGCCGCACCCGCTGAAGAAGATCTCAATACGGGCAGAACGGATCAGCTCGCAGTAGCGCACATAAGCCGATTCCGGCGTAACGGAAAGTGCCTCCTGCACCGTTCCGTAGCGAGGCAGCGCAAAACGGCAGCCTCGTCCCATTTCCGCCGTGCAGCGTTGGGCGGCATAGCTGCGCTTATCATTGATCTCCGCCTCAATGGTATCAACAAGGTACTGCTGCTCCAGTCGAAAGGCTTCCATAGGAAAAGCGTCATCGATAACCTTCGGCTCCAGCAGGATCTCCCCTAACAGCTCGGCACAACCGCGGCTGATGCTCTCCCCCTCCAGTGCAAAACGGTCATCGGCTCCGGTAATGGAAAAGGTGATCAGTTGGTTTTCGCCGTGCCGGGAAATGTCGGTATCCAGTACCGCCCCGTAAAGATCCGCCAAGCGGCACTCCAGCTCGGTCATATCCCGGCATCGACGACTGCCCATGCGCAAGAGATACGCCGCCAGCACCGCCGCGGATGTCTTGCCTTCTGCGAGCGGTGTAATGAGTGTAACCGAAATGCTGTTGTGATAGAATTTGGGATCGTGAATGCGGGAAAACCAAATGCCATCGGCAATGGGGCGGCGGTGCAGGGGTTCTATCATAGAAGTCTCCTAAAATATGAATTTATAAGCCCGTCCCATCAAAGGGCGGGGTGTAGGCGGCATCGGCAGAGGAACGCTGCTGGGTGTAGCCTAAAAAGCCTAACTCTGCCGCATGCTCGCAGACCTTTCGGTATTCGTAAGTAAAAACCGGACGCTGTAGCTCCCTGATGGCAATATCGGCAGGCGGGGTGTACTGGCTCATTATGCTCAGGCGAATGGTCTCCGGATCGAACTCCTCCGCCAGCCAGTCCAAAAGGCGCAGGCTATCCCGAAATGCGCCAGGCAGCACCAAATGGCGGACGACCATACCGCTTTGTAGTATGCCGTTTTCATCAAAGCGCACCGCCCCCACCTGCCGGAACATCTCCCGCAGTGCAAGGGACGCAACGGCAAAGTAATCCGGCGCTGCGGAATAGCGAGCGGAAAGCGTGCAGTCGTAATACTTCAAATCGGGCAGGTAGATCTGCACCTTCCCCTCCAGACGGCGGAGCGTTTCCTCCCGCTCGTAACCGCCGGTATTATACAGGACGGGAACGGAAATGCGGTCGCCGCAAAGCCGCAGCGCCTCCTCGATCCACGGCAGGTACTGCGTGGGGGTGACAAGATTGATATTATACGCCCCCTGCGCCTGCAATTCAAGGAAAATCTCCGAAAGTCGTCGGGCAGTGATCTCCTGCCCCTCTCCCCCGTGGCTGATGGAACCGTTCTGGCAAAAAACGCAGCCCAGCGTGCAGCCGCAGAAAAAAACTGTTCCGGAGCCGCGGGCTGTATCCTCTCCGCTGATGCAGGGTTCCTCCCAGCGGTGGAGTGCGGCGCGGGCAGCGCGCAGGGTATTCCCCGCCCCACACCGACCGGCTTCGGTACGGCGATCTGCCCCACAGCAACGGGGACAAAGGGTACAATGCTCGGGGAGTTGTACTGCCATTTGCTTTTACCGCCTTTCAGCACAATGCCGCAGGCGACCCTGCGGCATCGTAAAATATAGAATGGTTATTATTTGGCGGTGATGCCGTCAAACGCAGCCCATGGCAGAACGCTGTAACCGTCGCACACCGTTTCGCGGCTGATTCCGCGGAGGTTCTGCAGAAGCTCGGCAAAATTACCGCTGATCATCGTTTCTGTTACGGCGCCTGCCAGCCTGCCGTCCTTAATGAGAAAGCTGTTTTTCGCCACGCCATTAAAATCGCCGCTGGCGCCGGGCTGACCGCCGGAGAAGCGATTGATGAGAATGCCGTTTTTAATACCTGAAATCAGTTCCTCCAAGCTCTGCTCGCCGGGACGCAGAAAGTAGGAACCGCTCTGGTTGGCAGCGCGCTTTCTGCCGGTCTTGCGGGCAGCGTATTCCGAGAGGCAGAAGTTCTTCAGCACGCCGTCCTGCAGGATCACATCATTTTCGCTCTTAAAGCCGTTGGCATCAAAGCGCTCGCCGCAGACGATTCGCTCGTCCAAGGGGCGGGTCTCCAACGTAATTCCGGCAGATGCAACCCGCTGCCCCAGCTTGTCCTTCCAGATGCTCGTATCGCTGATAAGAGCGTAATCGCCGGCGTAGCAGCCCAGTACCGTACCAAGAAACTCGCCCATAAATGCAGGGCTGACCAGCAGTGTACCCTCAAATTTTTCGGTAATGGGAGCGGCGGTGAGGTCAGCTTCTGCATCACGCAGCAGACGGCGCATCATTCCGGTCTCCATCAGGGGTTGATCCAGCCGATCGGTGAGGTAGCCGGTGCCGTTAAAGGAGCCTGCCTTCTCCCCCTCGTGGGCGGAGAACATGGTGTTGATGATGTAGCCGCCGTTCTGGTATCTCATCTCTACGCCGTTTGTATTCATCAGCAGGATATCATCGTGATCATACTTGGCAATCAATTGCTCCATGTTAATCTTGGGATATTCGGCATGCAAAGTATCCATATATTCCTGCAAACGGTCAAAAAGCCGATCCCGGTCAGGGGTGAGCGCACCGGAGGTGAAGCTCATATTCTCTGCCTTGGGCGCAATGGATTCCGCTTCATCGGGCTGTGCCGCCATCACTGCCGCCATGCAGTCCGCCACCGCAGCATCGATTGCTTCCTTTTCGCAGGAATTGGTGTGGATATTACCGGTTTTCTGCTCCTTAATGGCTTTGAGAGAAAGTCCGCTCTTAAAGCCGGAGCGCATGAGGCTGAATTCTCCGCCATCAATGTTCAATTCATCTATTTTGCCGCCTGTCACGATCACCGCGGCGTCATCGGCGCCGGCTTTTTGCAGCTGCTCCAGCGCATAGCCGGCTGCGTCTTTCAGATTCATCATGCTGCTTCCCTCACTTTCCCGCTACATTTACTTTGCATTTTACGGCAGGTCCGCCCATGCCCACCGGCATCGGCTGTTTTTTACCGCAGGTACCGCTGCACGACCATACCATATCGTCGCTCAGCATATCCACTGTCTGAAGCATTTGGAATGCCACGCCGGAAATGGTGGTATCACGCACCGCGCGTCCCAGCTTGCCGTTTTTGATCTCATAGCCCATCATAATACCGAACATGAACTCTCCTGTGGTATCTGCCTGGCCATTATTGGTCTGGGTGAAGTAATAGCCATCATCAATGGCGGCGATCATATCCTCCAGCTTATCCTTTCCGGGCAGAATGGCAGTGTTTCTCATACGGATCAACGGTTCATCGCTGTAGGCATAGCCACGCGCATTGCCATGCGGCTCCATGCCGAAGTGCAGGGCGGTTTCGCGGCTGTTCATATAACCCTTTAAGATGCCGTCCCTGATGATGACTTCATCGGAGGCGGGCGTACCCTCGTCATCGACATAGACCGGCAACGGGGCGCGGCTACCATCGGGCAGGGTGTGGGCAAAGTCCACCAGTGTAATAAGATCGGAGGCGACACGCTTACCGAGGCTGTGCGCTGCCACCGAGCCGCCCAGTACAAGGTCGGCTTCCACGGTGTGTCCCACCGCCTCATGCGCCAGAATTCCCGCAAGCGCAGGAGCAAGAACGACGTCCTTCATGCCTGCGTTGGTGAAAACGCCATCGCGCTTCTTCATCAGCAGCTCCACCTGCTCGTCTATCTTCTCGTAGTACAGGCTGGGGTCGGTGAAATAGTCGGTGAGAATCCCCTCCCCGCCGCCGATGACATTGAAGATCTCGACCGGCATGCCATCGGGCGCTTCGGCAGTCAGCAGCACGATAAAGTGCGTGCGGGGGCGCACGCTGTGGCTGTTTGTCCCGTCACTGACGGTCAAAAGCTTTTCCATACAGTCGTGGCGCAGCACCACACGGCGGCTGACCAGCTGCGGATATTTCCGCTTGAGGTAATCATCTGCCGCACGGGCAAACTCAATGTAATCCTTCTGCGGAACATCGATGTACTCTCTATCCTTCGCCACCATACCGCGCGGCAGTACCGGCAGCTCGGGACGGTTTTTCTTTACACGGGCATCAAGGAAAAGAGCATTTTCCTCGGCTGCCTTCAATACGCGGCGCACACTTTCCTCGTCGTATTCCACGGCGCTGGCAAAGCCGTAAACACCGTTGCGGTACACACGGGCGGAAACGCCGCCCTGCTGAGCGCGGGCATTGCTTTGCAGGTCACCATTGAGCATTGCCACTGCGTGACTGGTGCTGACCTGCGCACGCAGCTCCACATGACCGCGAAGCTGTGATGCAAGAGGTGCAAGATGGTCTTTCAGCATATCGGTTCCTCCATATCTGTTATCGTTCCACCGCCGATGACCGTATCGCCACGGTAAAAAACCACAGCCTGTCCGGGTGCCGGCGCGCGTTGTGCTTCCTTAAATTCGATCCGAACTGTTCCTGCGGCATTTGGAGTGATGACTGCTGCTGCCGCACGATGGGCATAGCGGATCTTCGCCTCCACCTCCAGCGGCTCACGCAGGTCGTCTATGGCAATCCAGTTCAGGTCATCGGCAAAGATGACCCTATGGAACAGTCGGCTTTCATCAGTGGTCAGCTCCACAGTATTGTCCGCCGCATTGATCCGGCGGACAAAGGCGTGGCACCCCAGTGAGATGCCCAATCCCTTGCGCTGACCGATGGTATAATGGGTAATGCCCTTGTTGGTGCCAAGCACGGTGCCGTCCTCCGCCACAAAGTGACCGGTGGGCAGCTCCTGCCCTGTCCAGCGGTGCAAAAATGCATTGTAATCGCCGTCTGGAACAAAGCAGATATCCTGACTGTCCGGCTTTTGGGCAACTACCAGCCCGCTTTCCTTGGCAAGGGCGCGGATCTCCGGCTTGGAGTATTCCCCCAGCGGCAGCCGCAGCATCGAAAGCTGCTCCTGCGTAAGGTGGCATAAAACATAGCTTTGATCCTTTTCCGGGTGAACAGCTCTTTGCAGCTCCCAGCGGGCGGTGGCTTCGTTATAGCCGCAGCGGGCATAGTGTCCCGTCGCCATCAGATCAAATCCCAGCTCCTTTAATTTACGGGAAAAGGCGCCGAATTTGATATAGCGGTTGCAGTTGATGCAGGGGTTCGGCGTCCGCCCGCGCAGATACTCCTCCGCAAAGGGCGTGACGACCTCCTGCCGGAACAGGTCTTTATAATTGATGACATAGTGCGGGATCCCCAGCTGCTGGCAGACAAAGGCGGCATCGCGCACATCATCGGCGCTGCAGCAGCCGGATTCCAGTGTGGGGTCGTCCCACAGCTTAAAGGTCACACCGGTGACCTCATAACCCTGCCGGAGCAACAGGTAAGCCGCAACCGAGCTATCCACCCCGCCGCTCATGCCTACCATGATCTTCTGCGCCATCGGCGTTCCCTCCTTTTCGATAAAATCAGTTTTCGTCTTATGCCGTGCGCTTCCGGCGGAAACGATCCGCAACAGCTACTACCACATGGCCCAGCTCCTTAACACGAAGGATCAAACAGGCGAAGAAGTAGACAATCATCGCCACCAGAATTGCCGCCAGCAGAGCCACCAGCAGCGAGCTTGTTTTTGTAGAGAACCAGTGGTAAAACGGCAGGGTCGCCGCGGTCATCGCACCGGCAGCTATGATCATTTTAAGATAGGTGCCCGCCAGATAGCGGTAGCCCATGTGTCCCATCTTGCGCTGGAGCCGGATCAGCAGCAGTACCGTGGTAATAAAGCTGGAGAGCGCCGTTGCCAGCGCCAAACCCTTGTGCTCCATCTTCTGCATCAGCAAAAGGTTGAGTACAATGTTGAGAATGATCGCCAGCAGCGAGTTGACGGTGGGCGTTTTGGTATCCTGCAGGGCGTAGTACACATTGATGGTAACTTCCTTCAGGCTGTAAAACAGCAACCCCAGTGCATAGAAGAACACCACCTCGCCGGTGCGCTGTACATCGTACTCGGTGAATTCACCGCGCAGGAAAAGAAGCTGAACGAATTCCCGCGAGAACATCATCATTCCCGCCGAAATAGGGATAACAAACAGCCCGATGATTCCGCAGCTGGAGCGATAGGTGCGCTTCAGCTGTTTTGTTTCGCTGGCAGCGGAAAGACGGGAAAGCTGCGGGAACAGCGCTGTGGTGATGGAGACCACAAACACCGAGGTAACAAAGCCGGTGATGCGATTGCCGTAGTTCAGCACCGAAACTACACCCTCCGAAAGCAGCGAGGCAATGCTTTTATCAATGATGATGTTGATGGAGTTGATGGTCTTGCCGAGGAAAATGGGCAGCACCATCACCAGGAACTTGCGGATATTTCGGTTGCGGAACGCAGCATCGGGGTGGTAGCTGAACTGGTGCCGCAGCGCCACCAGCAGTACCAGCAAAAACTCGCCGGCATAGCCGATGACAACACCCCAGCCCAGAATATCGTAGTTTTCGCCGGCGGTAAGAATGGTAGCGATGACCGCGATGTTCAGCGGCACGCTCACCATACCGACAGCAAAAAAACACCCCTTCATCTGCAGATAGCCCTGCAGAATATACCCCACGCCGAGGAATACCAGCGAGGCGATCATCACCGAGGAAAGGTTTACCGTCAGGTCAAGCTGCGCCCCCTCAAAGCCCAGTGCGAACAGCCGTACAATGGGGTAGCGCAGTGCCAGAAACACTGCGATAAAGCCCACCGAAAGCAAAAACGACATGGTGATGACCTGATTATGAAACGGTTTTTCCTCCCCCGGGCGGTTTTGCTGGAGGTCGGTATAGACGCTGATGTAGCTGGTAAGCATGGCGGTGCCCAGTCCGGAAAACAGAATAGTGGGCAGCGTAAACGCCACCACATAGGCGTCGCTGACGTTGCTGGCGCCGTAAGAGAACGCCAACGAAAGCTCCCGGCAGAAGCCGAGAACCTTAGCCAGTATAGTGGTCAGCACCATGATGATAGCATGTACAGCGGTTTTGTTCATTAACTGATCGCTCCGATACGAAAGGTGATAGCCGCCAAGATTATTTCAGCGTGCCGAAATTGCTGAACGGGTACAGGGTGAAAACTGCCCTGCCCTGAATGGCATCGGCGGAAACATAAGGGTTTTCCCAGTAGCGGGCATCGCGCGAGTTGGCGCGGTTATCCCCCATAAAGAGGTAGCAGCCCTCCGGCACATCATAACTATAAGGAGTTCTGGCTGCATTGACACCTTGGTACACCACATAGCTTTCCTGCTGCACTTCTCCGTTGATGCTCAGGGTGCCGTCCTCGGCGATCTCCACATGGTCGCCGGGCAGCCCGATGAGCCGCTTGATCAGGGTTTTACCTGCCAGCTCCGGCGTTTCCGCCGTAAAGACGATAATATCGCCGCGCTGCAGCTTTTCCGCGTCGTGAACCCGTAGGGCAAACAGCGCGCTGTGTTCGGCAATGGTCGGTTCCATGCTGCCTGTGGGGACAATGGGCACAAAGAATATAAACTTGACGATGAGCGCCAGTGCAAGGATCTCCAGCCCGAAGGGAAGAATCCATTCCTTAAAAAGGCGCTTCGCGGTCATTGGTTGCTTTTCTTTTTTGGATTGATTTTTATCCGGTGCTGCCGGAGCGGTGTTCTGCTGTCCGGCGCCGTTTTCTATCATATCGGTCATGGGATTCCCTCACATTTATTATTTTAGGATTTCATTCAGGAAGCTCTCTCCGGCAATTTCCGCCTTGACGCCGAGGTATTCCGCAACAGTAGCGGCAAGATCGGCATAGGTAGAGCGGGTGCCGATATTGACGCCGGGTTTCACCTTCTCGCCGTAGGCGAGCATGGGAACATGCTCACGGGAATGATCGGTGCTGGGGGTGGATGGATCGCAGCCGTGATCTGCTGTGATGAACAGCAAATCATCTGGACGCAGCAGCGGGATCAGCTGGCGGAGCTGCCCATCAAACTCGGTCAGCGCATTGGCATAGCCGTCCACATCGTTGCGGTGACCGTACAGCATATCAAAATCCACCAGATTAACGAAACACAATCCCTCAAAATCCTTGACGGCATAGTCAAGGGTATGGTTCATGCCGTCGGCATTGCTCTTATTGCGCACCATTTCGGTAATCCCTTGGCCGGCAAAGATGTCGTAGATTTTGCCGACACCGATGGAGGTAAGTCCCGCTGCCTCGATATAATCCAAAAGCGTTTTCTTGGGAGGCTTGAGGGAAAAATCGTGGCGGTTGCTGGTGCGGGTATAGTTGGGATACTCGCCTACATAGGGGCGGGCGATCACTCGACCGACGCCCAGCTCCGGTCCGTGCAGCATTTCCCGTGCCTGCTCGCAGATGCGATACAGTTCCTCAACAGGGACATCGGCTTCATTGGCAGCGATTTGGAACACGCTATCCGCAGAGGTGTAGCAGATCAGTCCGCCTGTTTTTTCCTGCTCTCTGCCGTAGTCCATAATGACCTCGGTGCCGGAATAAGGCTTATTGCACAGCACCTTCCGTCCGGTTTTTTCTTCAAATGCCTTGATAAAGCTCTCCGGAAAGCCATTGGGAAAGGTAGGCAATGGCTGGGGAGAAATCACACCAGCCAGCTCCCAGTGTCCGATGGTGGTATCCTTTCCGCGGCTTTTTTCCGCCATTCTGCCATAGGCTCCCGTCGGCTCCGCCACCGGGCTGCCGCAGTCCACCTTATCAATATTAAAAATACCCATTTGGGTCAGCATCGGGATATCCAGCTTGGAGGAAGTGGTACAGGCGCGCAGGGTATTGCTGCCCGCATCGCCGAAATCGGCGCTGTCCGGCATCTCGCCGCAGCCGCAGCTATCCAGAACAATGAGAAAAACTCGTTTTTTCATAAACAATACTCCTTGCCCCCGCTGCAAGGCAGCGGGTAATTTTTAGGGTTAATCTCTGACGGTTTATTATATCACGATTTGGCCCTAAAAGAAAGTAAATATTCCTTAAACACTGCCACAGCAGAGCAGCATATGCTTTTTTTACGCTCTTTCCCGTTAAAATCGCACATTTCGTTGACGGTGGCGGCAAAAAAAGCTATCATAGAATGCAGAACGCAACTTCATTTTTTCAGGAGGCGCCGCCATGAAGAAGTATGTCATCGCACTTGATCAGGGAACGACCAGCTCTCGCGCTATTTTGTTTGACCGCAAGCAGAATATCATCGCCATCGGGCAAAAGGAGTTTCCTCAGCATTACCCCAAAGCCGGCTATGTGGAGCATGACCCCATGGAGATCTATTCCTCCCAGTACGGCGTAATGGTAGAGGTGCTTGCCAAGAGCAATGTTCTGCCGGAGGAGATTGCCGCCATCGGCATCACCAACCAGCGAGAGACCACCATTGTGTGGGATAAAGAAACGGGGCGTCCCATCTACAACGCCATTGTATGGCAATGCCGCCGTACCGCACCGCAGTGCGAGGAGCTGAAGCGTCAAGGCTTGGAGCAGTATATTCGCGAACATACCGGTCTTTTGATCGACGCCTATTTCTCCGGCACCAAGATCAAATGGATTTTAGATCATGTGCCGGACGCCCGCAAGATGGCAAAAGAGGGCAGACTGCTGTTCGGCACTGTGGATACCTGGCTGATCTGGAAGCTGACCGGCGGACGAGTGCATGTGACCGACTACACCAACGCCAGCCGCACCATGCTGTATGATATCCGACATATGTGCTGGGATAAAAAAATCTGTGAGGCGCTGGATATTCCCATGTGTATGCTGCCGGAGGTCAAGCCCTCCAGTACCATATACGGAACCATGAACTACGCCGGTGTGGAAATTCCCATTGCCGGCTGCGCCGGCGACCAGCAGGCGGCGCTTTTCGGGCAGACCTGCTTTGCTCCCGGCGAAGCGAAAAATACATATGGCACCGGCTGCTTCCTTTTAATGAACACCGGAGCCGACATCTTCCAGAGCAAAAACGGATTGGTGACCACTATGGCGGCAAGTATTGACGGATCTGCCTGTTATGCCTTGGAGGGCAGCGTATTCATCGGCGGTGCGGTCATTCAGTGGATCCGCGATGAGCTGCACCTCATTCACGAGGCGGCGGACAGCGAGTATTTTGCCACCCGCCTGGAGGATAACGGCGGCGTTTATGTCGTCCCTGCCTTTACCGGGCTGGGGGCCCCCTATTGGGATATGTATGCCCGCGGCGCCATCATGGGACTGACCCGTGGCTGCAACCGCAAGCATATCATTCGTGCTGCACTGGAATCCATCGCCTATCAAAGCCGCGATGTGTTGATCGCGATGGAGCGGGATACCGGTATCTGCCTGCAAGAATTGCGGGTAGACGGCGGTGCTTCCGCCAACAACTTCCTCATGCAGTTCCAAAGCGATATTATCAATACCACCATTCGCCGTCCGATGATTCGTGAAACAACAGCGCTGGGCGCTGCTTACCTTGCCGGCCTTGCTACCGGTGTATGGCACGATCTGGACGAAATTCGGGAGCAATGGACGCTGGATAAGCTGTATACCCCGCAGATGACTGCCGAAGTACGGGAACGCAATTTGCGCGGCTGGGATAAAGCCATTGGTCGGGTGCAGCACTGGGAAGACTGCTGAAACAGATAGCTGCCGCAAGCCGGCAGTACGCCAAACCGCCCCGCAGGGACGACGGCAGCGCCGTCAGGACGAGCAAAGCTCGTCCCACCGCCCTTTGGGCGGTGCCCTGCGGGGCGTCCTGCTGCAAAAAGCCATCTGGCACTTTTAAAATATCTGTCCTCTTGTCGTGCAAGGACATTAAGCTCAAAATAGAAAGGCGGAATCCACTATGACAGATGCCATGCTGACTCCTTGGGGCGAGGTGCTTGATCGTGAGCACCCCCTGCCGGAGTACCCCCGTCCGCAGCTTAGGCGGCAAAGCTACCTGAATTTGAATGGCATTTGGGAGTATGCCATCACCAAAACGCCGGAAAAGCCCGCCTTGATGCAGGGTGAGATCGTCGTTCCCTTTTCGCCGGAGGCCCCGCTTTCCGGTGTCGGTCACATTTTGCAGCCCGATGAATATCTATGGTACCGACGCACGATCAGCCTGCCGGAGGAATTCAAGCAGGACTGCCGTGTTCTGTTGCATTTCGGCGCAGTAGACCAATGCTGCACCGTTTGGTTGAATGGGGAGGAACTGGGCAGACACATCGGCGGTTATCTGCCCTTTACCTTTGAATTGACCGATCATCTCTCCTCCGAGCCCTTTACATTGGAGCTGTGCGTCACCGATCCCACCGATACCGGTTTCCTTTCCCGCGGCAAGCAGCGGCTAAAGCACGCCGGCATTTGGTACACACCGCAGTCCGGCATCTGGCAAACGGTTTGGCTGGAAGCTGTCCCGCAGAATTATCTTCACTCCCTGCGCATCACCCCCCAGCCGGAGAAAAATACCGTTCACTTCCGGCTGGACGCCGATGACCCTGCTCATGCTGATATCGCCGTTCACAAGGACGGCATTATCATCGCCGCAGGTGAATCCGGCACCGACGGCGAGGCTCTCCTCTCCATTCCTGCGGAGCAGCTGCGCCTATGGTCACCGGAGGATCCGTTCCTCTATGATGTTACCATCACCCTTGCAGGTGGGGATACGGTGGAAAGCTACTTTGGCATGCGCTCCTTTGGTATCGGGACAGACGAAAAGGGGCTGCCCAGACTGCTGCTCAATGGCAAGCCCTATTTTCAAAACGGGCTATTGGATCAAGGCTACTGGAGCGACGGCTATTATACCGCCCCCTGCGACGATGCTCTCATTTACGATATTTCGGAAATGAAGCGCCTTGGCTTTAACATGCTGCGAAAGCACATCAAGGTGGAGCCGCTGCGCTGGTACTACCACTGCGACCGGCTGGGCATGCTGGTGTGGCAGGACATGATAAACGGCGGCGGACGCTATTCTCCATTTTCCATCTATGTGTTCTCCAATTTAGGGCTGCGTGTGAAGGACGACCGCTACCGCTACTTCTCCCGTACCGATGCTGCAGGGCGTTCCCATTACTATGAAGAACTCGGACAGATGGTCGATCTTTTATATAATACCGTCAGTTTGTCAATGTGGGTTCCCTTTAATGAGGGCTGGGGGCAGTTTGATGCGCTGAAAGCAACGGAATTCATTCGGGAACGGGATCATACCCGCCCCATCGACCATGCCAGCGGCTGGTACGATCAGGGCGGCAGCGATATCAAAAGCATTCACTGGTATTTCCGTCCCTACCATCACCGCCAGCCCGCCGACGAGCGGCGCCCCGTGTGCCTGACAGAATACGGCGGCTATAACTGCGCCATTCCCGGACACTGCTGGGGCGAGGGAAGCGAATTCGGCTACAAAAAGATTGCCGGCCCGGCAGAGTTCAACCAGGCGTTTTGCGCACTGATGGAGCAACAGATCCTTCCCGCCAAGGAAAAGGGACTTGCCGCTGCCGTCTATACACAGGTCAGCGATGTAGAGGGTGAACGCAATGGGCTCCTGACCTATGACCGCCGGGTATGCAAAGCGGACCCGGCAATGTTTCAAGCCGTCAATGCCAAACTTGCCGGCGAAGCTTGATTTTAAGTCTTATGCTGTGATATACTGATTAACCGAAGGAGTGAGCCGGACAGCAGCGGGCGGGTGCTCGAAAGACCCCGCATGAGGAAAGTCCGAGCTCCGCAGGGCAGGATAGCTGCTAACGGCAGCCGGCGGCGACGCCCGGGAAAGTGCAACAGAGAGATACCGCCCCGAAAGGGGTAAGGGTGGAAAGGCGAGGTAAGAGCTCACCAGCTTTGGGGAGACCCAAAGGCTATGTAAACCCTATCCGGAGCAACACCAAGCGGGATCACATGGGGCTGCCCGTCCCGATCCCCAAAAGAGTGGCTGGAGCCTGTCGGCAACGGCAGGCGTAGATAGATTGTTGTCCAAGACAGAACTCGGCTTACAGACTCACTCCTTCTATATATTAAAAATGACGGACTTATCCCTCCTCGGATAAGTCCGTTTTTCTAAGGTCAAGTCCTATATCAAAGCCATAGCGGTCAGCAGCCAGATGGTAAAGAACATGGTGACGACCGAGAACAGCGTTGTCACCACAATAAGCTGCGCCGCAAGCTCGCCATCGGCACCGCACTGGTTTGCCAATGTGTAGCCGGAAACTGCAGTGGGGCACGCCAGCATGACTGCCAGCGCCGCCAGTGTTTCTCCGCGGAAGCCCGCCTGCACCACCAACGGGATAAAAACAAGAGGAATGACCACGCTCTTGCCCAGTACCGCCAGCCACAGCGAGCGCCCATAATCACCAAAGCGGGAAAGATGGATACTGCCGCCCAGCACGATAAGGCAGAAGGGCGTTGCCATGCCGCCGATGTCGCTTACCGTTTTTTCTACGGGCTGGGGCAGCGGGATACGCAGCAGCAGGAAGATAAGCCCCAGCGCCGCTCCGATCAGATAAGGGTTCTTCACGATATTGAGCAGCAGCATGGCAGGCTTCACTTTGCCGCCGCGGTACACCTCGAACAGAATGGCAGAAATGGTGCTGGTAAACGGAATGATGATTGCTGCCATAAGAGCGATCAGCCCGGTGCTTTCGCTGCCATACAGCGAGGCGATGATCGCCATGCCGAAGATGACGAAATTCACACGGATCTCACACTGAATGACCGGTCCGCGCCGCTTCGGGTCCGGCTCCAGTTTGCCGAAGATGAGCAGCGCCAGCACCAAAATAATCAGAATAATGACAATAGAAGCCAGCAGCGGCTTCCCGTAAACCGAAATATCCCATTCCGCGCGGTACAGGCTGTAAAAGAGTTGGGTCGGCAGAAGCAGCTTAAAGCCCAGACGGTCCATCACATTCAGCGATTTTTCGTCTACCCACCCTAAGCGCCGCACCAGCATGCCTACACCAAGCATCAGCAGGATCGGGGTGACGACCCTGATGGAGAGTAAAAATCCTTGCATATTCTATATCCTTTCCCCTACGACGGGATTCCGTGCCGCAGGGCTTATGTTCTTGGGTTTATTATAGCATAAGAAAATTCGGCGCCCTTAGTCGAAGTATTCATAATGTTAGTCTATTTTCTCATATATGCTGCCGCTCCGCAATCCCCAAAGGGGCGGCGCCCGCCCTTTTTTGTAGGAGAGACGCCGCCGCTGTTTTTACCCAACCGGATAATAACCGCCCGCTTCCACCCGATACAGCGCCTTGACCGGTGCGATCGTCCGCAGGGTCTCCGCCGGCAACCTGCTGGAAAAGCGCACTGCAGTCCCGCAGCTTGCCTCCAATGTGCGGGGACGGGGCATCAGCCGGTGGGGGATCCCACGCGCAGAAAGTGCACGGGCATATTCCACCGCCTGCATCTGGTTGGGAAAAGTTGCGAGATACTCCATGGTAGTGCCCCCTTTGGGCAATTTGGGGCCGCGCCCCATACCATCTTATGTATAAGGGCAGTCCCGTTCTCTTGCACGGGGACGCGCCGCACCGCATAGGGTAAAGAAGCCCTGTACTTGTTTTTACCGCCCTGCGGTGCTACAATAAAGTCAATCTCACTATTCCCGCAAAAGGAGAACGGAGGAGCCCATGAAACAAATCTATTTAGATAACGGTGCAACCAGCTTTCCCAAGGCACCGGGGGTTGGACAGGCAATGAAGGATTATATTGAAAAGGTTGGCGTCAATGTCAACCGTTCCAGCTACCGTGCCACCGCCGAGGCTGCCCTTTCTACCCTAAATGTGCGGGAGGATCTTTGCACCTTATTCGGCGGCGGCAGCGATCCCAGCTATGCCATTTTTACCAGTGGCGTCACCATGAGCTTAAATATGATTATGAAGGGAGTCCTGCGCACCGGAGATCATCTCATCATCAGCGGCATGGAGCACAACGCCGTGGCGCGTCCTGCCATGCAGCTGGAGGCTGCGGGCGTCAGTGTTTCCATTGCGCCCTGCGATGAGACTGGTGTTCTGCGCCTGACGGAGTTTGAAAAGCTCTTTACCCCGCAGACCCGTCTGGTCGTGATACAGTACGCCAGCAATGTCAGTGGGACGATCCAGCCCATCGCAGAAATCGGCGCCATCTGCCGCCGTCACGGGGCGCTTTTTGCCGTGGACAGCGCACAGGCTGCCGGTCACTTTCTCTTTAATATGCGGGCACTACAGGTAGATGCCATGTGCTTTACCGGTCACAAGGGGCTGTTGGGTCCCTCCGGCATCGGCGGCTTTGTGATGAATGAGGCGATGAACAAGGCACTGACCCCGCTCATTGCAGGCGGCACCGGCAGCATGTCTGCCTCTCTGGAAATGCCTCCCACCCTGCCCGACCGCTATGAGGCAGGTACACCCAACCTGCCCGGCATTATGGGATTGGGTGTGGCGCTGCGCTACTTAATGGAGGTGGGACCCGACGCTTTGCATAAGCGGGAAATGGCTTTGACCAATCGTTTCCTTGACGGGCTGCATGGCAATTCCCATATCCGCGTACCGGGTCCTGTCGATGCCAAAGGACGGGTCGGTGTCATTTCGGTGGATTTTTTGCGGCAGGATAACGCCGAGGTCGCATTTCAACTGGAGGAGCAGTATGGTATCCTGACCCGCTGCGGACTGCACTGTGCCCCTTTGGCCCACAAGACGCTGGGCACCTACCCGGAAGGCACGGTGCGCTTCTCCGTCGGCTATACCACCACCGAGGACGAGGTGGATACCGCCATTCAAGCGATCCATTCTCTTTCCTGATGTTTTTGCCGGGTCAAAACCGCGCCCCGCAGGACGGCG
>ERZ779852.1651-NODE-1651-length-20316-cov-4.051577_pt1 | contig 20316 bp, 10 predicted proteins | sample MGYA00511559_ERZ779852 | MGnify/ENA primary metagenome ERZ779852 (study PRJEB29588, sample SAMEA2157977) | human gut metagenome | biome: human gut; feature: human-associated habitat; material: faeces | place: Denmark | collected 2008/2010 ...
AAAGTAATCGTAGCTACCGATGCCGATGTGGACGGCATGCACATCCGCTTGTTACTGATTACTTTCTTCCTGCAATTCTTCCCCGATCTGATAAAGAAGGGGCATGTATATATTTTGCAAACGCCTCTGTTCCGCGTACGCAACAAGAAGAAAACGATCTATTGCTACAGCGATGAAGAACGGGTGAATGCTATCAATGAATTAAGTCCCAACCCTGAAATCACCCGATTCAAAGGTTTGGGAGAAATTTCACCGGACGAGTTCAAGCACTTTATCGGCAAAGACATGCGTCTGGAACAAGTGACATTACGTAAGACTGATGCCGTGAAAGAACTTCTGGAGTTCTACATGGGCAAGAATACAATGGAACGACAGAACTTTATTATAGACAATCTGGTTATAGAAGAAGACTTGGCATCATGAGAAGAGCAATATTTCCGGGTACTTTCGACCCCTTCACCATCGGTCATTATTCGGTAGTGAAACGTGCACTCACCTTTATGGACGAGGTTATTATCGGAATCGGTATCAACGAAAACAAGAATACCTATTTCCCCATCGAGAAAAGAGAAGAAATGATCCGGAATCTCTACAAAGACAATCCCTGCATCAAAGTGATGTCTTATGACTGTCTGACGATAGACTTTGCGCAACAGGTAGAAGCGCAATTTATCGTCCGCGGTATCCGCACAGTGAAGGATTTCGAGTATGAGGAAACGATTGCAGATATTAATCGTAAACTGGCGGGTGTCGAAACCATCCTGCTCTTCACGGAACCGGAACTGACCTGTGTCAGTTCAACCATTGTACGTGAACTGCTGACCTACAATAAAGATATCAGCCAGTTTATCCCCGAAGGAATGATAATCAGCGAATAATAATCAAGTTAAGCACTTGCCCCAAAGAGAACAGCAGGCAAACTTAACCCAATAATACAGAAGATGATAAAAAAGCTAACGATACTGTGTATTTGCCTGTGTGCTATTAGTGTACAAGCTCAGAACTTCGGTTCTTCCGCCATGCGAAAACTACAGATGGCAGAATTTGCCATTTCCAACTTTTATGTAGACAAAGTAGATGAAGACAAACTGGTAGAAGAAGCCATCATCAAGATGCTGGCACAGCTTGACCCGCACTCCACCTACTCGGATGCCGAAGAAGTGAAGAAGATGAACGAACCGCTTCAAGGCAACTTCGAAGGTATCGGTGTACAGTTCCAGATGATTGAAGATACCCTACTCGTCGTACAACCTGTCAGCAACGGACCTTCCGAGAAAGTAGGTATCCTTGCCGGAGACCGTATCATAGCTGTTAACGACTCCACCATCGCAGGAGTAAAGATGAGCACGGAAGATATCATGAAACGCCTGCGTGGACCGAAAGGCTCAAAAGTTAATCTGACAATTGTCCGTCGTGGCGTACAAGAACCGTTAATATTCACTGTGAAAAGAGATAAGATTCCTATTCTCAGTCTCGACGCTTCTTACATGATTCAGCCAAAGACCGGATATATTCGTATCAACCGTTTCGGAGCCACCACTGCCGAAGAATTCAAGAAAGCTATGACGGCTCTCCAGAAGCAAGGTATGAAAGACCTGATTCTCGACCTGCAAGGCAACGGCGGAGGATATCTGAATGCCGCTATCGACCTTGCCAATGAATTCTTAGGGCAAAAGGAACTGATTGTTTACACCGAAGGCAGAACTGCACAGCGCAGCGAATTCTTCGCCAAAGGAAACGGAGATTTCCGTACCGGTCGCCTCATCGTACTGGTAGACGAATACACTGCTTCTGCCAGCGAGATTGTGAGCGGTGCAGTACAAGACTGGGACAGAGGTATCATCGTAGGCCGCCGTTCTTTCGGCAAAGGACTGGTACAACGTCCTATCGACCTTCCGGATGGTTCTATGATCCGACTGACCATTGCACGATACTATACTCCTGCCGGTCGTTGCATCCAAAAGCCTTATGACAGTTCGACTGATTACAATAAGGACCTGATAGAACGCTTTAATCACGGAGAACTGATGAATGCCGACAGTATTCACTTCCCCGACTCTCTGAAAGTGCAGACCAAGAAACTGAAACGTACTGTCTATGGTGGAGGCGGCATCATGCCGGACTACTTCGTTCCAATCGACACAACTCTCTACACAGATTATCACCGGAATCTGGTCGGAAAAGGAGTCATTATCAAATTCACGATGAAATTCATTGAGGATCACCGGAAAGAATTGACTGACAAATATAAGAAATTCGAGCACTTCAACGAGAAGTTCATCATTGATGACGATATGCTGGCCACTCTCCGTGAAATGGGCGAGAAGGAAGGTGTGAAGTTTAACGAAGAGCAATATCAAAAATCATTGCCGCTTATCAAAACGCAACTCAAAGCACTGATAGCCCGTGACCTCTGGGATATGAACGAGTACTTCCGGGTGATGAATGCCACGAATGAAAGTGTTCAGAAAGCTTTGGAAATCCTCCGCTCGAGTGAGTATCAGAAGAAGTTGAAATAAATATCGAAAAATAAAACAGATAAACCGTACCCGATCAGACACCTTGGTTGTAGTATAAGTAAAATCATTAAAACAGAAGTATGATACGACAGTTTGATTTTACTTGGACAGCAATCGGCTGGTTACTGATCGGATACGGTTTATTTTTTGCCCTTCCCCTTTTGCAGGCACAGACCTCTGCAAAGAAGTTCTCACTGGAACTGAAAAAAGAAGGTCTGCCCGAAGCACTGAAACAAATAGAAAAAGCGGGCGGAAAGAATATTCTCTTCACCTACAACGGAACAGAAAGTTATCGGGTAACCGTCAGCATCCGCGAAAAAACGGAGCACGAAGCCATTGACCTTGTATTAACCGGCAAACCTTTTGTCTGTATCGAACGGGAAGAGTATTTCGTCGTACAGCGCAAGAAATCGGACAAAGCCATCGCCGTAGAAGGCAAAGTATATGACGAAAAAGGGATGCCCCTGCCTTTTGTCAACATTCTCGCCCTTGCCGCTGATTCCAGTTTCCTTGCCGGAAGCGTGACCGAAGAAGACGGCTCCTTCCATCTGCCTCCGATAGCGGGAGAAGACTGTTTGCTGAAAGCGACTTACATAGGATACTGTCCTCAAATAATCCCCTGCCGCCAACAAAATACCATCCGCCTGCAACCCGACACAGAGCTACTGAGAGAAATAGTCGTCACCGCTTCCCGCCCGCTGATAGAACGGAAAGACGGAACGCTGACAGCCAACATAGCCGGAACGCCCCTTTCACTGATGGGGTCAGCCAAAGAAATGATCTCCCACCTCCCTTTTGTCACCGGCTCGGACGGAGAATATACCGTACTGGGCAGAGGCACCCCCGAAATCTATATCAACGGTCGCAAAGTCAGAGACAAGACTGAACTGGACCGCCTGCAAGCAAATGAAATACTATCGGCAGAAATCATCACTACACCGGGCGTACAATATGGCTCTTCGGTGGGCGCGGTCATCCGTCTGCGCACCATCCGCAAACGCGGACAGGGAATGAGCGGCAGTTTCTACACAGACTACTCGCAAGGGCACGAACCGATCGGCAACGAAGGCATCTCCTTGAACTACCGTACCGGCGGACTGGATATTTTCGTGAAAGGGGACTTTGCGGAAATCAACAATTACAGAACGGGTACCTCCAGTCAGGACATTTATGCTTCATCCGACTGGAACCAATCGACAGAGGATAAGAGCAAACAAACCTATCGTACCTTCAACGGTGAACTAGGATTCAACTACGAAATCGACGAAGATCAGTCATTCGGTATGCGCTATATGCCCGGCACGAACATAGGCAATGCACATACTACCAATGAAGGGATAACTCGCATTCTGCAAGACGGCAAAGAAGTAGACCATCTGCACGCTCTCCGCCAAACAGATGCCCATACCGGCTGGTGGCAGGCAGCCAACGGATACTACAACGGCACTTTCGGCAAATGGAATATCGACTTCAACACCGACTACCTGTACGGCCGGGACCGCATCCGTCAATATGCCGAAAACAACGGAATCGAAGACGCCACTTCGAGCAACCGCGTACGCAACCACCTCTATGCCGCCAAACTGCTAATCACCGCCCCACTCTGGAAAGGCAAACTCAGTTTCGGCACAGAAGAGACATTCACCAACCGCCACGACATTTTCCTCCAAAGCGGCTTCTCCGCCGATGCTGACGACCGCATCAAACAAACGATGTTCTCCGGCTTCATCGACTACAGCCTGCCATTGGGAAAGTTCAATATCTTAGCCGGACTGCGCTATGAATTTCAACAAACAGATTACTACGAGAAAGGGATTCACCAGGACGGACAAAGCCCCATCTACCACGACTGGATACCTGTAGTCAGCGTCAGATACACTTCCGGCAACTGGTTCTTCGCCCTTTCTCACCGCACTCTGAAATACAGTCCCAGCTATGACATGCTCACCAGCGCCGTCACCTATCAGAACAAGTACTCCTACCGGAGCGGAGACCCGTTTCTCGTCCCTCAGATACATCGTGCGACTTTCTTTGATGCCGGATGGAAATGGATCAACTTCAGTCTCAGCTACGACCATTGCTGGAACATGTACACCAGCTACACCCGCCCGTATGACGACATCAATCATCCCGGCGTATTGCTGTTCGGCATGGCAAGCATTCCGCATAGCAACCGATACGGAACCAGCATCGTCCTTTCACCAAAGATTGGCATCTGGCAACCTCAGTTCACCACCAGCGTCAATTGGTACGACTCGCATGCAGCCTGTATAGGCATCACTCAAGACTGGAATGAACCACGATTCTATTTCAGTCTTGACAACAGTTTCAGTTTTCCAAAAGGCTGGTTCCTTAACATCACAGGAGTACTGTCACCCGGTGCCAAACAAAGTTACGCCATCTGGAAAACCGAAGGAAGAGTGGATGCCCAACTGACCAAATCGTTCCTGAAAGCCCAGTCACTGAAAATATCGGTAACCGCGAAAGACCTCTTTCACACCGCCCACCGATATTTCACCATTTATGGCGACCGTACCTTCAGTTCCAGTCGTGAATATACCGATCAGCAGCGTTTCGGCATCCGGCTGAGTTATCAGTTCAACGCCACGAAGAGCAAATATAAAGGAACCGGAGCCGGAGCAAGCGAAAAATCGCGTCTGTAAACTGGTAGTTTGAAAGAGAAAAGCTACTTTTACAGCCACAGAATCCTTAAAAGAATGTTCCTGTTCCATAAAAGCCAAACAAAGCGAGAAGCCTTCGGGCAGATGTTTACGGAAATATATCCGCGAATGGTACGATATGCCACACAATTGATGGGGGATAGAGAAGAAGCACGTGATATAGTGAGCGAAGTAATGGAACAAGCTTGGAAACATTTCGAGCAATTGAACAAGAATGACCGGGGCGGATGGATATACACAGCCGTCCGCAACAACTGCCTCAACCGCTTGAAGCATCTCCAAGTAGAGCAGGAAAATGTAAAAGCTCTCTACGAAGCAACACTGGCTGATGTAGAAAATAACTATCGGGAACACGAAGCGCTGCTACAAAAAGCGGAAGCGATTGCCCGAAGTCTGCCTGAACCAACTTGCACGGTACTTCGTTTGTGCTACTACGAACATCTTACCTACCGGGAAGTCGCCCGGCAGCTTGGTATCAGTCCCGACACAGTAAAAAAACATATATCTAAAGCTTTGCGTACACTACGCGAAGCCATGAAAGATTAAGAAGGAGGACAGGTTATGAAAGAGAAAGAAAAATGTACGATGAAAGCGGAAGATTCCAATTATGGACCGGTAGCAGATAACCGTTGTCCATTCTCTGAAAATGCTGAGATACACCGCTTGCAAAACGCCTTCGGTGAAGCATTGGGTGATATGCCCCTGCCGGAAGAAACCCGGAAAGAATGGAGCATATTCGTGCAACGACAAGAACAGAAAAAACGGAAACTCCATCTCCGCATCTGGTTGTCCGGCGGCATAGCAGCAATGCTCGCTTTATCCATATTGCTCTGGTCACCCTGGCAGAAAACGGATAACAGACAGTTTATCGAAATCTTTAGTGCCCTCCATGCACCGGAGCAAATTACAACCACGGAAGAAAACGGCATCATCATCATCTCTACCCCACCAGCTACAACGACCAAAGTCACTTTGGAAGACGGAAGCAAAGTACTGCTAAACGCAAACAGTCGTCTGGAATACCCGAAAGAATTTGCTTCCAAAAAGAGACGTATCGTAAGTCTTACCGGAGAAGCACGTTTTGAAGTTACTAAAGACAACCACCATCCCTTTATCGTCTCCGCCGGGAAGATGCAAACACAGGTGCTGGGTACTGTATTCGATGTAAACGCTTATCCCGGCAATCCTCCTGTCGTCACACTATACCAAGGACATGTGAGTGTAGGCAAAGTAAAATCTCTACCCGAAAAGAGAATATTGCCCGGACAATGCGCTACATTAACGGCAAACGGTGATATTCAGTTATCAAAAGCCACCCAAACAGAAAATGAAGGGTGGCTCAAAGACGAGTTTTATTATGATAATACCGAGATGCTAACAGTACTGCAAAATATAGGCACTTGGTATAATATCAGCATCATCTGTCATTCGGCGAACCTGCTACACAAACGCGTTCATTTCCGCTTTAGCCGGAACGTCCCGATAAAAACTTTGCTGAATGTACTGAATGATTTAAACATTGCACACTTTCAGTATGACAATAAACAGATAATAGTCGAATAAACTTCTAGTAAGAACTGTACGGTCTGATAAACAGAGGAAAAAGAATCAAAGTATAAAACAGTTTTTATTCAAAGGAATAAACAAATAATTCTCTTCTATGAAAGCGGTTTACTCAATAATGTTATAATCGAACGTGCCGGAATCCTGACCGTTTTTCCACTCTTTACCTTTTCAACGGGCATTAAGTCTTCTCCTTCTATATCAGAAGTCCGATAAACTTGCCATTGAACTCTGTTACCGTCAATTTTGTCGATGGCAAATTCTTTCTCCGCCTGTGCATAGTTAATGAGAACAATAACGTACGAACCATCCGCATTTTTATAAGCAGAGCACATCAACCCCTGTTGATCCGTATCACCACCGGGAATTAAATTCTTCATTTTATCGAAAGCAGAAACAGTCAGGCGGACAGCTCCCGGACGGATAAAGCGACTGTAATTACCCAATGCCCACATAAGTTTGGAATCTTCCACACGTCCATCTCTGAGATCTTCATCGGTATATTCCCGAATCAATCCGTCTTTATAATCGCCGCCAATGGCACGCCACCACTGCCAGCTCTTCGCTCCCGCATACACGATGTCATGATGGATGATACGAGCGACGTAAAGCGCTGTCTTCATCGTACGGTCGAAGCCGTGACCACCGCCTATCTCTTCATCATTCCCCATGATGCAGGTTTCTGACTGCCAGAAGCCGACGTTGTATTTATCCAAGGCTTCACGCAGTTCGCAGCGCTTGGCACGCAATTCACTCAGAGGAGTCGTTGTCCAGTAGCTATGTCCAAGCATTAATCGGGGAACATTGGGTATATCCCCCAAATAAGTATCCACACTATCCGGACAAAAGAAAGACTGAATCTGATAGCCACGCTGCCAATCCGTTTGATGGGTACGGAGCATACAACGATAATCCGAAGATTCATTCACCATAATCTGCGTATCCATTTTCCGGTTCACAAACTCTTTGCTCAGCAAACGAACGGTCCGGGCAACTTCCCGATTGGTTGCCGGAGAACCTTCTTGCTTCGGTCCTACCCAGTTCCAATGCCCGTCCGGTTCATTGAAAGGGCATATATAGTCAAACTTAATTCCATCCTGCCTCTCTACTCCTTCTACTACATCTGCCAGAAAACGTGCATACTTCTCGTAACAGTCCGGTTTCAAGTTTGCCGTCCCTCCACGACCGGTATTAGTAGCCAAACCGTTTTGAGTATAATACACAGGAGGAGAATTAAGGAAAGCAAGAAACTTGGTAACACCCCGTTCCTTTGCCAGTTTCAAGAAGTTACGCTGTCCCTGTTGCTTATTCCAGTCGTACGTTCCGTCCGCTTGCAGAAAACATTCGGTACGCATCCAAGGTGAAGCAATCTGGCTTGCTTCACCTTGTTCCATACTACCTGCTCCAACGTTGAAACGCCAGAGAGACAAACCAATCCCTTTCGGTTTACCATTCTCATCATTCTCCATGCTGAACAGCCAGTCAGCGATCTGATTTTGTTTTTCCTGCGGCCATAAACCAATGAACTGCATACTCCAGGCATCAGAAGCACCGAAATAGTCCATTGTCTGTAGCGGTTTATCCACTTCAATCTGATAGCACAGATCAGGGACAGGCTGAGAACATCCACCTACTATCCCCATATATAAAAAACCGAAAGCGCCCAAAAACATTTTACCTTTCATTACCTAGTCTTACTACCTATTAAAATATGCTCACGATCAGTTATTCTTTAAAACAACGCCTCCTTGCGGTTGAATGGTCAACTGAAACTTGCCATCAGATTTTACATTATACTGCCGTAACTGTGGTTGCAATTGTTTGTCATCACTATAGAAAGAAACTGATTTTCCGGCAAACATCGGTAAATCCAGTTTCAGTTTCAAGGGTTCTTTAGTAGCGTTCACAGCAGCCAGATACCAACTATCACCATGACGACGGGCCAGCACTACATATTTCCCGGGATAACCATCAACAAAACGACTCTCATCCCACTCAGTAGGAACTTCTTTCATAAAGTCAATGCAGACCAGAGAAACATCTGTCAGATTATTAGGAGTCAAAGCAAAGTTCTGAACCGGATTTTGGAATAAAACAGCAGTCGCTAACTGAAATACATCTGTAGTCCGGCGTGTTGTTCCCCCGTTATTTCCCTTATTCAATCGCCTGTTGAAGAAACAGCCGCCAAATTCCATAGAACCGACCGAATTACGTATAAAGGGGTGTAAACAAGCATTGAAAGCCTCTTCATCACAGAAATGCTGATTGAAAATCATATTCTCCGAAGCCAGCACCGCTTCACTGCCTACATAATTGGGATACATCCGTTCCCAGCCACGCGGCAAAGTACAACCGTGGAAGATAACCATCAGCCCATGATCATCGGCATCACTCAATATAGCTTCGTACAAACGCATTGTCTCCTGCTTGTCACCGCCGAAGAAATCGACCTTAATACCTTTTACTCCTTGACTTTGCAACCATTTCATTTCGCGCTTACGGGCAATAGGGTTATCCATCAAATTCGTAGGCCCTTGTTCGATATCATTCCAATAGCCGCTGGAACTATACCACAAAAACATATCCACCTTCTTACTCTGTGCATATTTAATAAGTTGCCCCATACGCTCATAACCGATATTCGTATTCCACCAATTATCTATCAGTACATATTCGTAACCCATAGTTGCAGCCAGATCGATATAGCGCACCTGATCATCATAGTTAATACTACCATCCTGCCAGATTATCCAACTCCATGTTCCCCGTCCCATACGATATTGGTGTTCCGTTTCATACAGCGGTTCGACTACATCCCACGGGACAGTCGTTTCCACAATAGGCTTCAATGTTTCCCCCACAGTAATAGTACGCCAAGGAGTAGAACCGGGTAAAGAGAAAGCCGGTTCTACCGTTCCATTACCATTGTTCTCTTCAGGCATAGGAAAGGTAACTGTATAAAGACTTCCCTCTGTGACATCGCTCAGACGTGAACCGCAATAGCGGCTGTCCACTCCCGTCTCACTGACAAGCACCCAACCATTTTCCCCGATTTTAAACAAACAAGGGAACGTATATCCATGTCCATATTGTGAACGCACATCCATCGGGATATCTGCCTTGTACTCTTCTTCGTAACTAGGTTTCGTCCGTTTCCAGCCAATCATAGGATCACTCTGCGGACAAAGAAAGGTGGTAGTTCCGGCAGGAAAACGGAATCCGGTTTCTTCGGCAGTCACCGTTACACTTCCTTTTCCATCCTGACGCGGCAGGGTATAACGGAAAGCTACATCATTGTTGCTCACCCGAAACGTTACATTCACTTTCTGGCCTTTATCATTAACGAAATAACAAACCAATTCATTAGCACAATAGTGTATGCGGGAAGCTTTTATGCGCGACTGAGTATAAACGGTATCAATCTGCTTCTCCTGATGTCCGGTCAACTTCATTCCTTTGGCAAAACTACCTAAATTCGTTTCCAACCCCAACGGGGAAGATTCGAGCATCTGCTTTCCGTTATAAACAAGAGAGTAGGATGCCTTGCCTTCTTCCGGACACGAAACCGTGACCTGCAACTTACCATCGGGTCCGTTAACAACCACATTCTGCGCAGCCAGCGACGAAACAACTGTCGTCAACATAAAAGCGAAACCTTTTAGTCTATTCTTCATCATATCAAATATTTAATAGTCAATATAGGCAGGCGGATATTTTCCGCCTGCCATATTTATAAAAGCAATCTAAAACAACTGAAAACCTTTTAAGATTCATGATTTGAAATCACAACCCATATGCATATATCTCTGCCAAAGAAGTATTGAGATCTCTGTTACTTTGTGTAATCTGTACCTTGAAATAACGGCCTTGTACCGGAGTCTCCAAAGTAAAGTTCTGAATAGCATGAATTTTCTGCATAGTGAACGTTCCGACTTCTGTCCAGTTTACCTTATCATCACTCACATAGAAGACTCCTGCACCCGCATCCATATAACTATCATGTTGTCTTTGTACCAGACCAAACTGAGTAAATGTATATGTCTCTTTGGTATCAATAATCAACTCATGAGGTAAAGCATGGGTACCACTCTGCCAGGACGAATGCCAGTAAGTCGAAAGATCGCCGTCCAATGCACATGAAGGCACACCATTTCCGGAACCTTCACCACTCGGTTCTTGTGTATTGGCCTCTATCGTCCAACTCGTACGATCTAACAGCGGACCAAGAATACGAATAGTCAAAGGATACACATCATTGGTTGAAGAGATACCAAATATAGAAACCGATTCAATACGGATAGGTAACATATAATCACCCGGTTCCAACTGATCAGTGTTTATCGTGACAGCCAATTCCGTATTCGTAGTACCGGGAGAAAGAGTCATCTGATCCTGGAAAGAATAACTGCCATCCGGCAAAGCCTGAAATATAGTCTTATTCTTTGTATTATAAGCTGTGCGATATGCATCGTCTACAGCAAACTCACAGTTTATCTCCCAGCTATTTTCCGTATCAAGCCCCAAAGCGACTTTTTCGGTAATAGCAGAACCATAACTATACTCCTTCACAGATACAGCCGAACTTTCAAATCCAAAAGACGGGGTGATGACTCCGGTTATTTGCAGAAACAGCTCATTCTTCTCACTATTTACAGAGTCATTTTCACTTACAACCTGCAAAGGCAATACCCATACCGCATCCGGATTGGCTGTTATCATAGACTTAATATTCTCCGGGTCCAATGACACCGTAACCGGTTTATAACGGTCGGTAGCCGAAAAATCCAGATGGGTCGACTCTATCGAATAACAGTCTGTACCTATCAATTTATAGTTTACAGCCTCAGGATCACTATACTCGTTGTCAAGTTCTTCCTGCGTCAACACATAAATGTCTGCGCTGGCAGTCAGACTGGGTTCACTTCCCGATTTGAATATTGAAAAAGTGTATGCATAGCTCTCACCCGTATCATACAAAGTCACTTCCTGTTTACCACTATTATTCACATACAATATCTTATGATACTGTTCCGGGACCAAGCTGTCCAGATCATATTTTGATTCATCGCAGGCACCCAATAAAAGCAGGCTTCCCGCCAACAATAATGTATTTCTTATTTTCATAATGCATTGTTTTTAGATGATTAATAACCGGGTGCCTGCACCATCTGCGGATTACTGTAAAGTTCATCCATATCACTTCTCGACCATACCGGAAGCAGATACAACCGATCGTCCCATTTAAAAGGCTGGTCAATCTGAGTTGGTGTGTTGAATTCCTCGAAATTCGGGTTTAGAGCTAGTCCGTTCAAACCATAGCGGAGTCCTGCTTTAAGCATTTGTGGAGCAATTGCCCAACGACGTAAGTCATAATAGCGGTGTCCTTCTTCGTACAACTCAATAAAGCGTTCATTGCGTACCCATTCCGTTATATTCATATCTGTCAGGTCAGCTGTTTCCAGGTCTCTGACTCCGGCACGTTTGCGGATTACGTTCAGATTCTCAATAGCATTCGGTGTATCGTCCAATGCTGCGTAACATTCTGCCAGATTCAGATAAAGTTCCGCCATACGGATAAACGGACGTCTTGAAGGAGTATGGCTACGGGTTCCACTTGCACTGAAACGTATATTCGGATCAATAAACTTCTTCGACAAATAACCGGTACCTGCTATATTGCGTGAATCGGAAGAACGCCATCCATTGGTATTGGTGTTTTTGAAATTCAGCCAAAGTGGATTACCATTATTGATTTTCTTTGCATACTCGCAACCATCAAAAGCAATCCATGCATAGAAACGAGCTTCACGCTTGGCATTCAGTTTGATGATATCATTCTTCACATCTTCACTATCCAGCCCGTTAGTTGCGAGTTCGGGACTCGAAGTTCCTTCATAAAAACGGGTATACCATTCTGACTTCGGATAAAAATCACTGTCCTGTTCCGGAAGTTCTCCATTCTCTGTATAAAAGTGTTGCACAGCGTACAAGGTAGGTGCCAGACCTGCCCAACCGCCTGCCCAACTTCCATCACTTTTCTTCACTACACGGTTCGGCAAACGAGAGTCGGTAGCTTCTCCACCATTATTCACATCTGAGTCAATACGCTGTCCCCAGATAATTTCTTTGTTATTGTCCCCTTCATTGGCAGTAATCAGATACTGGAACATACGGACACGCTCTTTGAATTCCTCATTTTCCGGTGTGTCTTCTTCCTTACCCGGAATAAAAGGTAATTCCACTCCGTCACGTTCCGCTTTCTTGTTAGCTGTATCAATATCGAACAAGTCATGACCAGCTGCTTTGGCAGCTGTCAGAGCTTCCTGGCACGCAGTCAATGCACGGTTCCATTTTTCACGGTCGTAAGAGTTGCTGACCAGTTCTTTGCCATAATCCGGTGTTTCATAATTCTCATTCTGCCAGTCCGGCTTAAAGAAAGAACCATTCCATAGCGGAGAAGCGGCATACAGCAGTACACGAGCTTTAAGACATTTACAAATGGTAGAAGTAGCACGACCGAGGTCTTCCGTCGCTCTCGTAGCCGGAAGAACATTGGCTGCATCATCCAGTTTACCTACAATGTAATCCACGCAGTAGTCAAAATGTGAACGTCCGGGAATCTGATCGTTTGTTATATTCGGATCTACTTTCTCTGTAATGAGCGGACACGGTCCAAAAGCCTGCAACACACGAAAATGATAGTATGCTTCCAGGAAATAACATTCAGCTTTGTATTGTGCCTTGTCATCTTCGGTTACTCCAGTAGGCTGTAGCTCATCTATCAGACTCAGGAAATGATGCACATAACCCAGCCAGTTGTAGCTGGGTGTCCAGATATTCATGTCATCACCACCCCAACTGTTGTAATAAGAAGGCGAAATCGTTCCCCACGCTACTTGTTGTTGATAATCATCCCACATCTTAGGTGATATAAGTTCATCAGCAGATTGTTCGAATGCTTTAAATTCGAACGGATGTACACGGGGAATATAGCCGTAACAAGTAAACAGGAAATTCAGCGTAGCAGCTTCATCTTTCATGGTATCATCAAAGTCAGCTTGTGCAGGCGGAATGACGTCCAGATAATTACAAGAAGTCAACAGGCAGCAAGGGATCAGCAAGGTCCGTGATATTTGGATTATTTTTTGTATTAGTTTCATACTTCTTTTCTGTTATAAGTTAAACTGTGCTTTTAGAAAGTAAATTGAACGCCTAAGTTAAAGGTTCGTTGCAAAGGATAAGCATTCCAAGAAAGTTCCGGGTCCCATAACTTGAACGGACTAAACACCGCCAGGTTGTCACCGCTAAAGTAAACACGGCAATATGGAAAACGATAACCTACTTCCAGACTCTTAAAACGCAAGAAATTTCCATTGCGCATCCAGTAAGAACTAGGCTGAGTATTATTGGAAGTATCGGCACTGGTTATACCCAAACGAGGATAAGCCGCATTCGGATTCGGGTTATCTACCGACCAATGATCATCAGCAATCCATTGCATCAGGTTGCGTTCCAGACTTTCAGTAGTCATACCATCGCCACCGCCGGAAAGGAAAGGAGCATATCCGCTGTTGATCATGATCTTGCGTTTTGCTGAACCATTGAAGAATACACCCAAATCAAACTTCTTATAGGTTAGATTCAAGCCGAAACCATATTGAATACGGGGAACACTATTATAGGGAGACAGCATCACCTGATCTTCCGTTGTAATGGCTCCGTCGCCATTGATATCACGATACTTAATATCGCCCGGCATAATGTTGGCTCCCAGTTGTGACTGATCCGGCCAGTTAGCTATTTCTTCCTCACTGGTAAATAATCCTTCAGCTACATAACCGGTCAGGGTATTCAATGGCTTCCCTGTTTTAGTCTGCCATACATAAGGATACTCCGGCTCATCGACATACTTATATTCATTCTGATTATAAGTAAAGTTACCACGGAAATCTACAATCCAATCTTTGCCAAACCGCTTATTCCAGTTCACGCTCAATTCGACACCACGGTTGATTACCTCACCAATATTACTCCAAGGCAGAGATCCCCAGTATCCTAACATATTCGGCCAAGATGAACGTGCCATCAAAATACGGTCACGATGATCGCGGAAATAATCAAAAGTAATATTCAACTGATTGAACAGAGACATATCAAAACCGACATCAAACTTCTTCACATGCTCCCAACCTGCATTTTCAACAGCTAATACATAGAAAGCAGGACCTTTTCTGTTTATTTCATTGGAAGGAAGACCGGTCCAGAAACTGTGTCCCGCACCAATACTGATGTTATTTTGATACAAGAAGTGCGGAGCACTGCCGTTAAACTCATCACTACCGACCAAACCATAAGAAGCTCTAAGTTTTAAGTGGTCGACATACTTACTCATCGGTTCCCAGAACTTCTCAGAACTTACCACCCAACCAACGGAAGCAGCAGGGAAAAATTCAAAACGTTCACCGGATGCCAGACGTTCAGAACCGTTATAGCCAAAGTTAAATTCAAATAAATAGCGGCTGGAGTAATCGTAAGTCAAACGCCCTGAGTAACCTTGATTACGGTTAGGTAATACACTACTACGATATTCACGCATCATATACATAAGCATCGCAGTCAGATTATGATCGCCAAAGCTACGCTTCCAGTCAGCACGAAAATCAAAGTAGAAGGTCTGATCGGCACTTTTGCTGATATCCGACTGACTAACATAGTCCGATCCGGTCTGTAATGTCTGAAGTTCATATTGATTTGTTCCGGAATCATAAGATCCATCTTTCACTTTATAGTAATAAGGTGTAATGGAACGGTTATAAGTAGATTCCGACCAGTTCTTAAAGTTAACCAATGCTTTTACGCTGAAACCTTTGGTAAGGAAACTCAAATCCTGAGTGATATTCAATGAGGTATTCAGCGTATTATAGTTACCTTCTTTAAAAGAACTCATCATATATGCGTACGGGTTCTGTCCGTAAACACCGGATTTTATTTCTGCATTACCGAAGCGTATATGCTCATCACCGTCTTCACCGGGGAAATAAGCAGGAAATGCTACAGGATTGGCCTGCATGACGATCTTATATAAATCGGAGGTAGAATAATTAGGCCCCTTTTTGTTACCAATCTGTGCCATCATACGCAAGTCAACGGTCGTCGTATTAGTCAACTTATACGATATGTTGTTCTGAAAATTATATTCCCAGTTGTTTATATTAGGGCTATAGTAATAATCAGGAGCATCCAACAGTCCGGTATCGTGATTTGCCTGCAAACTCATATAGTAAGTCACACGTGATCCCCCTCCCTGCACATTTACATTGGCACGCTGGTTGAAATTGCCTTCTCTGAAAATAAGGTCATACCAGTCGACATCCGGATATACATAAGGATTTACCCCATTTGCAGTATTGGTGATTTGCTCTTCCGTATACTTCGGAGAAGTAATCTGCGTTGCACTTCTGGCTTGGGCAGCTTCATTATAGGTCTGCATATAAGTTGCTCCATCAGCAAATTTCACCCGATTCATCGGACGAAAATAAGAAGCTTCCAAAGACACATTTACAGTCGCTTTTGTGTTTTCAGTACCACTTTTGGTAGTTACCAACATAACACCATTAGCTCCACGATTACCATAAATAGCTGTAGCAGAGGCATCTTTCAGCAAAGAAAAACTTTCAATAGATTCTGCCGGAATTCGATTCAGGTCATTAGAAGAGATTTCTACCCCATCCAACAAAATCAACGGTGTAGAACGTCCGCCGAAAGTATTGATACCGCGAATATAAAAATCAGAAGTAGAACCCGGTTCACCGCTATTAGTAACAGAAACGATACCCGATAACTTTCCGGCAAGTGAACTGGTCAGTGAAGAAGACGGTAGTTTCAGTGTAGCGCCCTTGACTGTAGCGATAGAACCTGTTACAGACACCTTTTTCTGAGTACCGGCGCCGATAACTACCACTTCATCCAACATCTCATTATCAGATTCCATTTTAACAGTCATCACCCCCAAGTCTCCTACCATTAACGTCTGTGTCTTATAACCGATATAAGAGATTTCCAGTTGCGTCTGGCTCGTTACCCCGATAGAGAATTTACCATCCAAATCGGTAATAGTACCTTCTCCCGTTCCTTTCACCTTAACATTGACTCCAATCAGCGCATCTCCAGTACTTGCATCTATTACAGTACCAATCAAAGTACGCTTTCCTACAGTCTTTTCCTTTGCAGCTGCACGATTAACAGTGTTCGCCTGTTGTGCATTTCCCGACAAACAAAATAGCAGACATAATGCCACTAACAACTTTTGTTTAGAGTTACAACATAAACTTTTCATCATAGTATTAATTGTTAATATAGAAATTCAGAAAACTCAAGTTCACAGTGAAACCAAACAGTATTTCTTCTGTTTTGCCGCACAAATATAGACCAATAACATAGAGATGACAGACAAAAATCATGCAGAGAGGCTATGTAAATCATGCAATGCATGATTTACATAGCCAAAATAAAATATTTATTTCTATTTTTGGAATTGAATATAAAACAAATAAACACAAATCATGAAACGATACATCATTCTTGTGCTTTTGCTTCTGACATCCTCCTGTTGGTTGATGGCTCAACCCTATATTATCAAGCGATTAGGTATAGAGCAGGGACTCTCCAATAATTATGTAGTCGGCATTACACAAGACAAGCAAGGTTTCCTATGGTTTGCCACAGAAGAAGGGCTGAACAAGTTTGATGGTACCCGTTTTATTACCTATTATAAGAATGATCCGTCCAACAATACCCAAAGTATCACCGGTAATGAACTAAACCAAGTATATGCTGATCCGAAACGTCCTATTATCTGGATTGCCACCCAGCGTGACGGGCTTAACGCTTACAACTATCATTCACAAACCTTCACTGCCTATCAGAACGATCCGCAGAATCCAAACAGCCTGATAACGAATGATGTTACTGACATCGTCTCAGCCCAAAACACAGATGGTTTATGGATTTGTACCTATTATAGAGGTATAGAATATCTTGATATCGCTACAGGTAAGTTCACACACTATAACAAAAAAACTGTCCCTACATTAGAAAGTGAACAGACCTGGACAGTACTTGACGGAGGAGATGAAAATCTCTATATCGGTCATGTCAACAGCGGTTTCAGCATCCTTTCATTAAAAGACCGAAGTACAAAAAACTTCCGTCATGATCCCAATGATCCTAACAGTCTGCCGGGAGATGAAGTAAGTACCATCTTAAAAGACAGTTATGGAAATATATGGCTGGGGACAGATGGAGGGTTGGCTCTTTACAACTCAACTACCCAAAGCTTTGTCACTTTCAAGCAAAATCGGAACGACAAATATGGTACACTTTCCACCCGTATTTTCTGCATCAAACAACTAAAGAATAATAAACTTTGGATTGCCTCCGAGCTAAGCGGTATCGCAATACTGGATTTAAAACAAAGCCAGTTCCTGTCACCCGAGCAAATCACCTTTGAGTTTCTCCGGGAAGGAGACGACAGCCGCAGCCTTTCCAATGCCAGCGTACGCTATATCTATCAGGACTCTTTTGACAACGTATGGCTCGGAACATGGGGAGGAGGAATCAACTTCATCAGCAGTGAACCTGCTTTGTTCACAACGATCGATTATTCTCCTATTCCCACCAACAGCAACAGTTTGAATAACAAGATTGTAAGCAGTATATGTACAGATCAACAAGGACGTCTATGGATTGGTACAGATGGCGGAGGAATCAATGTTTTTGAAAACAACAAGCGTGTAGCCATCTACAAAAAAGAAACAGGAGAACTGCTGTCCAATTCCGTACAGGCTGCTTTCCGGGATTCTAAAGGAAATTTATGGTTTGGAACCTTTCTGGGAAGTGTCAGCTTCTATAATTCCCAAACAAAGACATTCCGCTCAATCACTCCAATGGGCAGAACCAATTTAGATGTACGTGCTTTCTGCGAAGACAATCAGCATCGTATCTGGATAGGATGTGGTGAAGGCATATACATTTACGATCCGGAAAAGATGGAAGTGATACAGCATTATCATTCCGGCAACAGCGAATTACACGGTAATCTGATCCGTACAATTGAACAAGATGAGAAAGGACGTTTCTGGATCGGAACATTCGGTGATGGAATGGGAGTATATAATAGTCCGGACTTTCACCTAATCAAGCATTATATACAAAGAGAAGGATTTTGCTCCAACACCGTCAATCAAATATACAAGGATAAGGAGAAAAGGATGTGGGTGGCTACCGGTGACGGGCTGGTATGTTTCCGTTCACCGGAAGATACGGATTACAAAACCTATCAGCGTAAAGACGGTTTTGCCAACACCTTCATTCAGGCAATTACCGAAGACCAGCAAGGAAATATCTGGTTCAGTACCAACAAGGGGATCGGATGTTACGTGACAAAGAAAAAACGGTTCTATCACTATGGACACTCTGACGATGTTCCTGCCGGAAACTTTATGAGAGGTAGTGTAGCAAAAAACACCGATGGCTCCATTTATTTCGGATCTATCAACGGACTCTGCTGCTTTGCTCCCAATATTGCGATGAGCAATTTCAAGATACCACCTGTCATCATTACCGAGATGAGAATATTTGAAAGATTGGGGAATCAAAAAAACAGCGAAGTATTTGTTTCACTATCCGATAAACAGGAAGTAGAGTTAACACATGAGCAGAACACATTCAGTCTGACATTCAATGTACAAAACTATTCTTTTGTGAATCAGATGGATTATACCTATATGCTGAAAGGACTTGAGAATTCCTGGTATACCGTTAATGAGAACAACAGCGTAACCTTCCGAAATATTCCACCCGGCAAATATGAGTTCCTTATCAAAGCACGCATACACAATCAGGAGTGGCCGGAAGAAGCCACTTCCCTTATCATCCGGGTCAATCCCCCTATTTGGCTGACATGGTGGGCAAAGTTTATCTATATCCTGACATCTATCAGCATCATTTATCTCATTCTACATGCTTACAAAAAGAAAATAGATTTGGAAAGCCTCTATACACTGGAAAAGAAAAATCATGAGCAGGAACAAGAACTGAACCAGGAACGCCTGCATTTTTACACCAATATCACACATGAGTTGCGTACACCTCTCACACTGATTCTCGGTCCTCTGGAGGATATGCAAAAAGATACATCTCTGCCGACAAAACAAATACAAAAACTTTCTGTCATTCATCAGAGTGCCCTTCGTTTACTCAATCTGATCAACCAAATTCTGGAATTCAGGAAAACGGAAACGCAGAACAAGAAGCTATGTATCTGTAAAGGTAATCTCACCCCGCTCATTTATGAAATAGGACTTAAATACAAAGAACTGAATCAAAAGCCTAAGATTGATTTCCAGATTCAAACAGAAAAAGAAGAGATACTGCTTTTCTTTGATAAAGAAATCATTACCATTATATTGGACAACCTGATATCCAATGCCCTCAAATACACAGAGCAGGGACGTGTCTAACACCGGAAAAGGTATCAAGGCGGCTGATCTTAC
>ERZ779852.1658-NODE-1658-length-20267-cov-2.944736_pt1 | contig 20267 bp, 24 predicted proteins | sample MGYA00511559_ERZ779852 | MGnify/ENA primary metagenome ERZ779852 (study PRJEB29588, sample SAMEA2157977) | human gut metagenome | biome: human gut; feature: human-associated habitat; material: faeces | place: Denmark | collected 2008/2010 ...
GGCTTGTGCGCGTTGTAAAGGTCGATAATTTCCCGGTGAGAGCCGTCCCGCTCGTTCTTCCCGAGCCACGCCCTCGCCGTCGATACGACGAGCTCGCGTACCTGTTGCTCCGTCACGGTTTAGCCCTCCTTTGTGGTCTTTTCTACCGCGTCGCTGTTTTTCTGCGTCTGCGTCCCGAAATAGAACGCGATAACGACCGTGTAGACCGTCATAAACTCTTGGCTCGTCTGCCCTGTAATGGCGAGGTACGCGAATACCCCGGAGAGCAAGAGCGTTACGAGGCTCTTTACGCTCAAGATAGCGCCGAGCCGCTTTACGATGATTTCTTTCATTTTGCTACCTCCTTTAGCAATCTCGTTTTGTTGCCGTGTCGTATGTAATTCCGCCGGTCGTGTTCTCGGCCTTGCTCTTATTGAGCGAGAACGAGAGCACGGTAGCGGTCGCGGCCTGTAAAAAGGCGATAAGGGCGGTCAAATACGGGAGCGAGCCGGTGTAGTTGTTGGCTACGGAAATCCGGCAGAGGTCGAGCGTCGTCATGGTCGATTTGTAGTCGATATAGAGGACGGCATAAACGAGGAGCTTTGAAAAGGAGAGATACCCCTTTGCAAAGCTCCATACCTCGAGCGCCCATTTTTTGAACTTCCGCCGCCGCGCCGCGCCTTTGCGGGCGGACATTATCCGTCCTCCCGCACCTCGCGCCCCTCGAGCCTGTCGATACGATGATGTGCCGACTTTGCCGAGCTCTCCACCGCTGACATACGCTCCGCCATGCCGATATAGCGCGCGTCCTGTGCGTCCTGCTTGCGCTCGATACGGTCGATGCCGCCTTTAATGTACCCGATTTCGGTTAGCATCGTGCCGGAGGACTTGCCCTCCTCCTCGCTGTCCTTTTTCGAGTTCCTATAAAAAGCGGCATAGCTTAACACGCCGCCGAGGATAGTCCCGAGGACTCCTATAATCGCTCCTACATAGTCCATTCTTAACCTCCGTTATAATTCGTAATAATCGAGTTTAACGGTCTGCTTTCCCGGCAATATGGGACACCCCCGAACGTGGTAAATCTCCCCGTCAACGATAACGCCCTCGCCCTCCGCCTCCGTGCATACGACATAGAGGCCGGGAGCGTCAAGCCTCACCCACAAGAGAGACTCCCGCCGCGCTATGATTTCGCCGTCGAGCTCGACCGTGTAGACCGCCGCGCTCATTCGGCGACCTTTTTCCAGCCGTCGGGATACGCCTCGGGAGTCCATACGTTGTTATCGAGCAAGGACTCGTAAAGCACGTCGCCCCAATAACCGCGCTCACCCTTGGAGAACGCGAGCCCCGCCGTAATGGTCGCCGGGATAATCCTCGCGCCGTTTTTATAGAGCACGTCCTCCCACAAGCTCGGCGCGGCCTCCGGCGTGTTTTCCGCCGTGTCCCACAAGTCCACCGCCGCCCGCTTGAGCGCACCTTTCCAGTTGATACGAGTCCCGGACTTGACGAGCGCCCCGCCGCCGGTGAGCGCCGGATAAAGCTCGACGGCTGTCGAGCCGTCCTTATCGTCGAGCCCGGCTCCCGCCGCCTTTTCAATCATAGCGCGGAGCTCCCGCGCCCTCTGTACGGTAATCATTCCGCCGCACCCCCTAACAGAATATCGAGAACTTTATCGTTCTCGGCGAGCATGAGCGTACCGCTCACATTTTCCACGGAGCCGACCGGCTCGATACCGAGGAGCCCGCCGTCGGCGAAAGCGTAAACGAAGTCCTCGAGATATGTCGTCGTCTCGCCCGTCTCCTCGTCCTTGCGGTCGATTGCCGTCTTGATGCAAAAGCCCCCGGCCTCCGCCTCGTCGCACGGGACATAGCACCCGTTTTCGTGTAGGCGGACATAGACAACGGTATCGGAGTAGCCGACGACCTTTCCGCCGCTTTTGATAGCATACATACGTTATCCCTCCATTTTCGGCAGCTCTCCGAGCCGCTTTTTATAAAACTCCTCGAGTTCCTGCGTGTTCATCGTGCGGAGGAGGTTTTTCCAATACAGATTTTCCGCCCCCGCCCATTTCTCCGGGTCGAAGTCCGACGCGCCCTCGTGCTTGCCGTAATAGTGATAGAGGCCGTCGAGCATCTTTTGACGGTACGCGCCCTCCGGCGTGTTTGGTCTGAAATGCTCCCATCCGTTTTCAGACGTTGCGGCGCAAATCTTCCGCCCGTCAGCGGCAAAGAGAAAGCCGTCCCGCTCCGTTACGGTCGTCCCGTATCGGAGGTTAAAGGCTCCGTCGATGCCCTCGGCCTTAAAGCGCCGATAAACGACATATTCCATAGCTTACCCTCCCTTGAATAATTCACGATAGAGCCGCTCGACGCTCTGCTCCATGTGGTACGAGTGAAATCTTTTCATGTGTCCCCGCCATGACACGAGGGACGTTTCCACGTCCGCCGCCGTCATTCTGCCGGAGTCCACCCAACGCCGGAAAATGCGTAGCTTTTTCCTCATGTGCCGGATACCCTTGTACGTTGCCCGGCGGACGACTTTCCCGTTTGCGCCATATCGAAAGCGCACCTTGACGAATGTAAAGCCGCGCGTGAGCTTGATAATCTGCGTCTTTTTCGGATTGAGGCGGATACCGTGCTCGGCGCATAGCCGCCGGAGCTCCCGGAGGCAAATCTCGAGCTTTTCCTTTGACTCGCTGATGATACACCCGTCGTCCATATAGCGAGCGTAATACTTCATGCCGAGCACGTCCTTGATATAGTGGTCTATCCTGTTCGGCAGGGCGAGCGCGGCAATCTGTGAGACTTGGCTCCCGAGGCCGAGCCCCACGTCGCCGAAGTTCTGAATAAAATATTTCGAGAGCGCGACGAGGCGGTCGTCGATGCCGCTCCGCTCGAACTCTCGAAAAACGGGCTCATGCTGTGCCGTATCGAAATACTTTGAAAAATCGAATACGAGGACGTAGCCCTCCCGCCCGTGTTTTCTGTAATGCTCCGCGAGAAAGTGTGTCACCCGGGATACGGCGAAATCGTACCCTTTGCCGCGCAAGCTCGCTCCGTTGTCGTAAATGAATGACCGGGAGAGCATCGGCACGAGGCAGTAATCGCACAAGCACCGTTGCACGACGCGCTCGGAGATATGGACGCTCCGAATGTGCCTCGGCTTTCCTCGCTCCACAATATCGAACTCGTAAAAGCCCTTGGAGCGGTATTTCCCGGCTATCAATTCCTCGTGTGTCTTTGTGACGTTGGCGAGCGAGGCGGCTTTGTATCGCTGTGTGCTCGCTTTCCACCCAACGCCACGGACGGAGGCGCGGTAGCTCTCATAGAGCCGCTCGAATGAGAAAACCGTCTCGAAATCTCCGTACTCCCGGAGCGCGGCGGCTTTCTTTGCCATTCTCGCGGCCTTGCGACGCTGATACCGTGCCTCGCGTCGTTCTGCGCTGTTCATAAGATAAAAATACCTCGTACATTTCTTTCTCGGCGTGTTGTCTAAAATGCGTAACGGCGAGCCATGAAAGCGCGGAAAACACGCACTCCGCGCCCATGCAAGGAGCGTCCGGCTAACCGTATCGCGGTATATGTTTGTCCGGCGGCGCGAGGCCGTCAGAGAGGTTATATTCCCCTTTTATATAGGGACTGCTTTCGCTCCGTGAGGAGTTATTCGGTCTGCCCCATGTTGATATAAAATCCGGGCGCGAAGCCTAGCGAATTGTTCGCGTTGTTGTTGTTGACTGTGCCGTCGGTGTTCACATTCACGAAATTGTTGGAGTTGCTCGAATTAGGCGAACGGAGCGACCAATTAACGGCGATGCGGAATATAACCTAATCACTCGGAGGACTAAACTCGCGCTTTATCGCTCCGCTTGATTTTAGAGATTTGCGAGAGCTCGTCCGTAATGAGCTTTACCCACTCTTTGAGGACGTTCGGCGGTATCTTCTCATAGTTGACGGTCATATACGCGAGGTCGAGCACGTCGAGCATCGAGTTATAATAGCCCTGTGCCGTCTCGTAATACTCTTTCCGCCGCTGGATATTCCGGCGGCGCATCTCCTCGGGAGATTTCTCGTCAACGTAAATGAGGTTTGCCGTCTTTATCATGCGATAAGCCTCTCGCGCCGCGTTGTAGAGCGGCAAGGAAAAATAAAAGGTGTAGCTTTTCGGCAGGATGCGGACGCGGTTGTATGTGAATACATAAATCTCGCGGGCGAGGTTGATATACTCCGCCGGGCTTTCGCCGCGTCTCGATTTTGGTACGGACATTTTCTTTCCTCCTCGCCGACTATGCGCCCATTGAGGGCGCAAGTCTCGATTTCCGAATTATACGCAAAAGCCGGGCGCGAAGCCTAGCGAATAGTACGCGGCGTTGGTGTTGACTGTGCCGTCGGTGCTCACACGCACGAAAAGGCGGGAGTTGCCCGAACGAGGCGAACGGAGCGACCAATAAACGGCGGTACTCGTCGCGTCGTGCTTGTATTTGATTTTGCTATTTCCGGCGGAATAATAGGCGTACTGCGCTTGTTTGCTCGCCTCGTTGCTATTTGCGTAGGAAATGCTGCCGAAAACCTCGAGCTCCGAGAGGAGGAAAAAGTAATCCGTTGTCGCCGTGACTGCGCTCGCCGCCGTACTTCCGCCGCCGGTGTTGTCCGTGTACTTGGTAACGGACTTGAGGACGGCACGGAGCGCCGCCGGAATGACTGCGATAATCGTCCCGGAATAACTCGAGAGGCTCGTCCCGCAAATAGCGGTACGCATTTGCGAGCTTTTCCACCCGCCGGAGTTCGTGTTACTCGCGTTCATAACGAAATAACCCGCGCCCGGGGACGACCATCCGCTATCCGGTCCATATTGATTATCGCAGAAGCACACGTCCGTACCGCCGGAGAGTGCGGTCTTTGCAAGCTGAAAATGGATACGGTTTGTACCCTCGACGCTTGCGTTATGGTTAAAGCCGATAATGAAAGCGTAGGTCGTGACATTCGAGAGCGAGAGCTTTCCGACCGTGCCGTTAAGCGTGACCGCCTTTCGGTCGCCGATGCTCCAATAGTTCGCGCCCTGTCCCGCGTCGGAAACGGATTTGATAACGCTCCACTCGTTATTGTTGAGCGTAGAGCTCACGAAAGAGAGCGTCAGCGAGTAGGAGGTCGTTGAGGAAACGACATTGACCGAGCCGCTCGTCGTCTGCCCGTTCTTTGTTGCCGTGACCGTGTACGCCCCCGTCTCCGTGACGGTGAAAACCGCCGTCCCGTTGCTCGTCTTTGTGGCGATAGTTGTCCCGCCCTTTTTCAGCGTGACGGATGCGCCGGAGTCTACGTTGACGGTAATCGTCGCGGAAAAGAACGTCAGCGCCACCGCGTAGCTATCGACGACGGAGACGTTTTTCGTGTCGGACGTTTGCCCGTTGAGCGTGGCCTTGACGCTCCATGTACCGGCCTCCGGCAAGGAGAGGACGCACGAGCCGCCCGCCGCCGTGCCGTTTACCGTTTTCGAGCCCTTTGTCGCTGTGACCGCCGCTCCGCTCGTAACGGATACCACGAGGGAGAGCTCGACTCCGGGCTTGCTGACTGCGTTTGTTCTACCAATCATTTTTAACTCACCGCCTTAATACAAGTAATGCTCTGCACCGTGATAGCCGCCGTCGGCTTTGTCGCGGCGTAGATTTTGACCGTCCCGCTCCCGGAGAGAGCGACCGGCGCAAAGTTTCCGCTTGCGGCCTCTGTCGCACCGAACACGACCTCGGGGACGTGGCTCGCCGTCACGCCGGGGCAGGCGATAGAGGCGGCATAGGGATACGCCGCGTATGTGCTGTCGCTCACCCATGCAGATGCGGCGACGGACACGCCGGAGAAAATCTTTACCTCGGCGTATCCCGCGTGAGCGTGGGAGGCGTTGGCAAAGTCTCCCGGCTTTTTCCCGGAGTCGGTCAGATTGCCGGAGGAGTCGAGCCCGGCGAAGTGTCCCGCCGTGACGTTCTTTACTTTGTCCGCCTTGCCTGTGTGGGTATGGCTCGCGTCGGCGAAGTCGCCCGGCTTTTTGCCGGAGTCGGTCGGATTGCCGCTTGCATCGAGCCCGGCGAAGTGTCCCGCCGTCGGAGAGGCGGCTTTCTCTGCCTTGCCCTCGTTGAGCTTCTTAATATTTTCCTGCATGGCGGTTTGGTCTGCCGCCGTGAAATATCGGGCGATAACGTCGCCCGCCGACCATGCCCGGGCGGTCGTGCCGTTCTGCGCTCGCGTGACGGTGAGCACGTTCCCGTTCTTTGCGGTCATAAGCACCGTTTCCGCCGTGGAGCCGTCCGCTCCAATCGTGAGCAAGTTCGGAGCCTCCGGCAGTACGGAGCCGACAACGACGTTTACGGTCGTACCCGCCGCCGTCAGCGCGCCGGAGAGCGAAGTCTCCGGGGAGTTGGCTTGTGCCGGGTACATTGTCACTAATTCGGACATATTCTTTCCTCCTTTTAGTAGTCCCCGCCGCCGCGAGAATTACAGAATGTTTGAGCGAATACCGCGCCCACGATACGACTCATGTTATCGGGGAGTATCTCTATCGAGTGCCACGAGTTACGGCGTATCTTCCCGCTCGAGTCCGTGGCGAGATACTTCACAATGTCGATATTGCTATACGAGGACGGCGCGGGTATCTCTTTGCCGTCTACCTTGATAGTCGCTTTCGAGGCGCGTTGTCCCTCGTAGATGCCGAACTCGATAGCGTGGGTATGGTCTTTTACGGTGTGGGTATGGTCTTTCACCGTATGCGTGTGCGCCCTTACCGTGTGCGTATGGTCGTAGACCTCGTGTGTATGTGCGGAAATCCTGTGCGTGTGCGACGGATGCGTATGCGCGCCCGACCAAATGAACGTCTCGTATCCGTCAACGGTTTTCCCGTCGCTTGTCGTTGCAAGGCGGGCGTGTTGAGAAATACCGTGGTTATGCACGGCCTGTCCGTTCGTCTCGCTCGGGAGCACGCTCGAGGACTCGAGCGCCGTCCCGCCGGAGGTCGGCCCGCCGCCGGAGGAGGTCGTAGAGCCGCCGCCGGAGCTCGTTGTCTGTCCGCCGCCGGAGCTTGTTGTCTGTCCACCGCCGGAGCTCGTCGTCTGTCCACCGCCGCCGCCGATAGCTTTCTCATACGCCCGGAACGCCTCGAACTCGATATTGAGGAGCATTTTGTTAATGCGTACCACCGAGTCGGAGATATAGAGTTGCAGTTTCGCCGGATGCGTTGCGTCGGCATTATCCGAGAAATTATAGATTTGTTGGTTGGTCGCGCCCTGTGCGTATGTCTCGGAAATGAGGGCGCGGCTCTGCAAGTCGGAAATACTGCCCGCTATATCCTGCGTCTTGTTGGCAATCGTTACCGTGACGTTTCCCGGGTCGCCCTCTGCATCCGCTTTCTCAACGCGGACGATGCGGGTACGGAGGTTAATTCCGTCGGCCTCGTCCACGACGCGAACGACCTCGCCCGGGCGGAACTTTGAGAACTTGTCGCCGGTCAGCCGGTGGAGGTCGATAGCGCCGATTTCATAGCTCACATACGGCTCCTTGAGCCCGGCGAGTATCTGCTCGGCGTATGCCTTGAGGTTTTCCGCCACTTGATACCGCGAGTCTACGAGGATAGTCGAACACAAGCCGTATCGCTCGATGCTTAAAGCGTCCTCGACGTATGGAACGCCGCCGTTCGCCGACTCTATCGTCAGTTGGTTTACACCCTCGCCGTATCCGAGCGCATAGACGCGGTTTGCGATACTGGTCGCGTCCGTCGTCTTTTTGATGTTCGTCATATTCTTTGCGTATCGGATTTCGCTTTTGAGCGCCTCCGTCGGCACGGTGAGCGAGAGCGTCCACGGATAGACGGTCGTATCCCACGACCAAAGGTATTCACTATCGAAGCACTCCGGCACGGCAAAGAGCGCCGCGAGGAGCGTCGAGTTTTCCCAATTATATTCAAAATAGCGTTTGAAATCGCAAGCCCCGAGTTTCCAGTTTTGCCTGGTCTGCCGGGCGAGAATGTAATTGAGAACGTCGGCAGTCTTTACGCCGGAGCCGCCGCATTGATGATACTGAAAGAGAACGTCGGATAGGAGCGTAGCGAGGACGTGCTCGCAATCATAATAGCGAGTCGCGCCGTTGCTCCGCTCTATATCCTCCCCGATGATGTGGAAAAGGTCGATACGCTCGTCTCCGTCGAAAATCTCGACGAAGTTCAGCGGCGTACAATAGGCGTTTTTCGGGTCGTCCGCCGGGAGCGTAAAGGTCGCCGTCCATAGAGAATTAGTCTCGAGGCCGTAGCCGACGGCGAGCGCGTTGTCGAGGTAGGCGAGCCGCTTCATATCGCGGTTGAAAATCTGCGGCTTTGCCATTATAACCACCTATCTTTCCACAAGATTTTAACGTCTGCGGTCGTGCCGCCCTCGACGATAATATCGTTCTCGCCCGGTTGGAGCTTGAAAAATGCGCTATCGTCGCTCACGCGGTCGATGATGTTCGCGCCGTTGAGCGTTACGGTCATGTGCTCCGTGTCGATAATAAGCTCGTCTCCGGCGACCATGTTCACGCCCTCAATTACCATAGTGACGGAGCCGTAGGTCGAAACGCCCGTACCGCTCGCCGTTGCTACGGCCTCCGCAAGCGCGGAGAAAAAGAGAGTGCGGATATAGTCGCCGACGCTCCCGGCCTCCGCCTCCGCAAGCGCGGAGGGGAGGAGGACGCGGACGAACACGCCGGACGCGGTAGCGACCGCCGCCGCCGAGCCGTCGAGGTATCGAATGATTTTCAGCGTCGCCGAGGTATCCGTCTCCGCGTTCGCCGTAGCGAGCCACTCGAACACAATGGACGTTGTTCGGTTGTACGTCGTCTTATTGTACGGAGTGCGGTTATACATTTGCTCGCCTCCTCGTTATGCCAAAGTGCAAACGATAGCCCCCGCCGATACCGTGATAGCGTCGCCGTTGAGTACGTTCTTGCTCCGGGTAAAGGAGCCGTACCAAAGCAAATTGCCCGCCGTCAGCGCGTCATAGATGCCCCAATAGGCCACCGTGCCGAGGTCTGCCGTCAGAGTTCCGAAGTCAACGGGCGCGGAGTTGGAAACCTGTTCTTTGCCGGACACGAGGGACGGCGCGCTAAAGTTGATAATCTTTCTCGCGTATCCGCCGCCGGATACCTCCGTACCCGTGCCGGATGCCGTCGGGTCGGTGAGGAAAAGAGCGAGGTAGTACGTCCCGCTCCGCAAGGACGTATTCAAGAGAGTGGATGCGTGGACGTTAGATAATGCGCTCATAGTAGAAACCTCCTAATTTTTTAATTTACCTTGAGCCGTGTTATCGTCAGCGTTTGGATATTACCGCGCGCCGTGATATAGATTAAGCCGTCCGTTTCCTGCGTCCCTCGGACGTTGACTGCCTCCGTGTGAGGCAGAGAGACGGATTTTACGTCCTGCTGATTGTAGCGCAAGGACTCGGCGAACGGCTTACACAAGAAACGTACCTCGCACGTTCCCGTAACGGCGATTTGCTCGATAGAGATACCGCCGACGACCTTTGCGGAGTACGCCTTTTCGGGCTCGTCGTCAAATACGAGCAAGCCCTCGCCGGAGAGCCATTCCGCCACGGCGCGCGCTCGCGTTCTCACGCCCGCGTAATGGTAGCCCTCGCCGACGAAAGCGACCGTGCATACGATTTCGCGGTTTTCGTAACCGTCCTCTATGTCGTATGTGCCGCTCTTGCCGGGTATCGTGTATTGCGTTACCCGTTTCGCGGGGAGGAGTGTTCGGTCTGTGGATTTGAACACGACTCCCATATCCCCGCTATGCTTGTTGTCGAAAATAAAACCCATGCTCACGCCATAGATACCCCCTTGCTCCGCGATTTCGATTTCTGCATATTGTAGAGCTCGCGGGAAATCTTCTTTACGTCCGCCTCCTCACGGACGACGAGCTCCGCGATATGAAAATGATTTACGACGTTTGTATCTCCGCCGCCGGAGGTCGTCGCACCGCCGCCGCGCCCGGTCAAGTCCGCCGGAACGGATGCGGAGACGGCCTCGACGGTCGCCTTTGCGGAAAAGCCCGTTTCGATTTCCCCGATAGAGCTTTTGAGCTTGTCGTTTACCGCCGCGAGCCCGGAGTCTACCTCGGCGAGCATTTCCTCGCCCATAGCTCCATAGGCTTTTACGGCCTTGCTCTTGTTCTTCTCAATGCCGACGACTGCGCCCTCGACGTTCATTTCGGACACCCACGCCATTTTTGTGCTCGGGGAGTGGATGCCGAAAAAGTCCGTAATGCCGTCCCAAATGGAGGAAATCCACCCGGACACTTTATTCCATAGCCACCCGGCGAGCGACTGGATGCCTTGCCACAAGCCCCGGACGAGGTTTGCGCCGACCTCCGCGACCTGCGACACACCCTCTCCGAGTGCGCTCACGATGCCGGTAATAATCTGCGGCATAGCGCGGACGATTTCGGCGATAATCTGCGGGAGGTTGGTAATGAGGGCAGTCAAGAGCTTTACGCCCGTCTCGATGATTTTCGGGATATTGTTCACGAGGGCGTTAATTACCGCCGTGATGATTTGCGGGAGCGCCTGTACTATCGTCAAAATGATTTGTGGGAGGTTTGTAATAAGCGCCGTCAATAGCTTTACGCCCGCCTCTACGATTTCCGGCAAATGGTCGAGGAGCGTCGAGATAGTGCTTTCGATGATTTGCGGCAAAACCTCGCATATCGTCGTAATGATTTCCGGGAGGTTTTCCACAAGGGCGGTTAAAAGCTCGACTCCCGTCTCGATGATTTGCGGGATAGCGTCGAGGAGCGTCGTTACGAGGCTCTCGATAAGCTCCGGCAAAGCCTCGAGGAGTACCGGGATAGCCTCGAGAACGCCCTCCGCGAGCCCCTGCATGAGTTGGAGCGCCGCGTCGATAAGCAAGGGTATATTCTCGATAAGCGTCGATACAATGGTCGTCACCGTCTCCACCGCCGCCGGAATGAGCGTCGGTAGTGCCTCCGCGATACCTTGCACGAGCGTTGTAATGAACTGTGCCGCCGCCTCTACGACGAGCGGCAAAGCCTCGATAATGCCTTGTACGAGCGTTGTCACGAGCGAGGCCGCCGTGTTCATAAGCTCCGGGAGCGCCGATGTAAACCCGCTCAAGAGCGCCTCAAAGAGCCCGACTCCCATTTCGAGGAGTTCCGGCAGGAGAGGCGCGATAGCGTCGAGGATGCCCTCTAATGCGTTCGGGACGGTTTTTGCGAGGTTTCTAACGACCGGCGTAATGTTCTTGACGACGGAATTAAAGGAGTTTACGACGTTATCGCATAGCTTGTCTATGTCTGCGTCTACGTCGCCGAGGCCGGTAATGAGGTTTTGAAACGAGGATTTCAGCATACCGATAGAGCCGGAGATAGTCGCCTCCGCCTCTTTCGCCGTCGTCCCCGTAATGTCCATTTCCGTCTGGATAACGTGAATAGCGTCGATAATGTCCGAGTAGCTCGAAATATCGTACTTTACGCCGGAGAGCTTCTCCGCGTCCTCGAGGAGCCTTTGCATTTCCTCTTTCGTACCGCCATACCCGAGCTTGAGGTTATCGAGCATTGTATAGTTCTGCTTTGCAAAGCCGGAGTATGCGTTCTGAATGGAGGCCATGTCCGAGCCCATTTTGTTGGCGTTATCGGACATATCCGTAATTGCCATGTCCGCATATTTCGCGGCTTTCTCCGTGTCTCCGCCGAGGGAGGAAATGAGGCTCGCAGAAAAGCCCGTCACGGTTTCCATGTACTCGTTAGCGGAAAGCCCGGCGGTCTTGTATGCGTCGTTCGCATACTCCATTACCTTACCGGAGCTATCCTTAAAGAGCGTCTCAACGCCGCCGACTAACTGCTCATAATCAGCGTATGCGCTGATAACCTCTTTCCCGAGTTTTATTGCCGCCGCCGCGAGTGCCGCCGTTGCCGCCGCCGCCGCTGTTCCGAGTGCGGTCGCGGCAGTCTTTACTTTGTCGAACTTCTTCCCGGCCTCCTCGGAGTCCTCTCCGGCCTTTTTGACCTCTTTCCCGTATTCGTCGATAGACTCGGCGCACCCGTCGGAGGATTTCGCGGCCTCGTCCATATAGGAGGCGTTTTTATCGAGTTCCGAGCCGAGCTTGTTAAGCTCCGCCTCGGCGTTATTTACCTGTGTTTGATAGGAATTGACGGAGCGAGTCGTAGACTCGTATCCTTTTTCAGCGGCGGAGAGCTCGCCCTTTGCCTTTTCGAGTTCCGCCGTGAGTTTGGCTTGCTCCTCGGTCGTGTCGCCTGTCTCGTCGCCGAGCGCGGCGAGAGCGGCCTCGCAACGCGAAATCTCGGATTGCGCGGAGGAGACTTTTTCGGCGTAGTCCGATTGAGCTTTTTTTGCTTTCTCGAGCTGTTCCGCCGCCGCCTTGACCTTTTCTTTCTGTTGGTCGTACATACGGGAGAGTACGTCGCCTTTCGCGCTCAAAGCCGCGTAGCTGTTCGCCTGTCCCGCGTATTGACTCTCTACGAGCTTTAATTCCGATTTAAGCGTTCCGAGGGCGGAGTTTATGTTTTTGAGAGACTCCTTGTATTCTTTTTCGCCGTCGATAGCGACTTTCGTTTTTATCTCACGGTTTGCCATTACACGCCCTCCTCGCCTCTGTTCTTACCGTGTGCGGATAGGTATAGCTCCCAAAGGTCGAAAACCTCTCCGGGAGCCATAAAAAGAGCCTCCGCCGGGGAGACTCCGCAAAGAACGGCGATACGGTAGTATTCCGCCCGCCTTATCTTGTTTTTTTTTGATTAAGTTCCGCGAGCCCCTCGTCGATTTCGTCGTCCGCCGGGCTCGTTACCTCTCGACCATAGCCGAGCTCGATAGCCGTCATAATTGCGCGCTTGAGCGTCACGATTTCAAACGGCCTCACCATGAGGAGAAAATCGTCCTTTTCCGGGATAGCGCCCGGGTCGTATCCGAGCCGCCGACGGAGGAGCTCGCCGCGCTCTGCCAGTACCGCCGCGATAGCACACGTCGCCGCGAAGCTCTCGCGGGTATCCTGCTCTATTGCCTCGAGTGCGAGTTGTGTCCCGCCGAAATCGTCCCGGAGTGTAAACATAGCCTCGCCGTCAAATGCGAGGTAATACGTCGCGTCCGCGAGCGTCACTTTTGCCGTTTTCATGCCTTTACCCTCCAATTACCAAAGCGGGAGGCGAGCCGTTCTCGCTCGCCTCCCGTCCGTGCTGATATTAGCCTCCCACTTTGCCGAGCTTGGTATCGCACCACGCGATACACTCGCTTTCCGTCGTGAACTCTTTCGTGATGCGCCATGCGCCAGAGTTGCAACGGAACACGGTAAAGGTCGTCGCGCTCGTGCCGAACGTGATAGAGGAGCCCTTTGTCGCCGCGCTGTCGTTGCCGAGAATGGCCTTGACAAGCGGATGAAACACGCCCTTGAAATAGCGGACTCCGCCGCGAATAATGATCTTGTAATAGCAAAGGCCACCGCGAGGAGCTACGTCTCCGTCGGAGTCCGTGACCTCGCTCGAGTGCGTATCCTTGGTCGCGCCGTGAATAGCGGCGTGTACCTCGTCCGTCTTGTCGTCCGTTTCCAGCGCAAGAGAGCCGGAGGCGAACATATCGACTTTTTCGGCGAGCGCGTCGTCGGCGTAGAGCTCGCCGGAGGCGTTCGTAACGGTGAGGTCGGCCTTAACGAGCTTACCCACGGTTACGACTTTCTCGTAGTCGTAGGTCGGGAGCGCATTGTCCGGCGTGGTTTTCGTCGGGGCGAAGATAGGTCGCTTTGCGCCAAACTGTGCCATAATAAAACCTCCTAAAAGTTTTTCGATTTGAGAAAGCCGTCGTACACCCGAGCCGCCGCGTCGGTTGCCGGGTCTGCCGCTTTCTCGTTTGCCGTCTGGATGAATGGGCGGGCGGGCTGTCCCTGTTTACCGAACTCGTCCACAAAAGCGACCTCGGCGGCGCGGCGCTTGTTGCCGTGTCGCCGAGTGCCTTTCGGGTAAACGTAGATAGCTCGTCCGTCCGATGTTTTCTTGAGCTTTTTGTCGTAGGAAATGCTTTGCGCCGTCTCGCCGGTGCTGTACTTGCCCGAGAGCATAGCGCGCGCCTCGGCCTCCTGTGCCGGGGCGATAACTTCTGCCTCCGCGACGAGCATTTCGAGCACTACCTCGTCGGGGATTTCTGCGATAGCGTCAAAACCGCCGATAAGCTCCTCGAGCCCGCTCGTGGATAGATTAGCCATCGTCAACGCCTCCCGCGATTTCGCACTCAAAGGCGTAATGCTGTCCGTTTTTATCGGAGGCCGGAGTCACCGTCGGACGGGTAAAGCCCGCCGCCACGAGCCGCCGAGAGATTTCCCGCCGGTATGTGCGGGTATTCTTCTCGAGCGGCGCGTATAGGTGGACTTGCACGAGATAGCGGTAATGTGCCGCGTCGTCGTCTGCGAAGTCCGCCGGGAGTTCGGTATAGTTGAAAACGATATACTCGGTCGCCGTGCCTTTATACACGCCGTCAGCGGTAGGGAGGAGGCTATCGAGCGTACCCACTAAAAGAGCGTTTACGTTCATTCGCTCGCCTCCCTAAACTCGGAGCAATTAAGCTCGTAGTATTCCCGCGCCTCCGTGTATGCGCGCTCGACCTTGTACTCTTTGCCCTCATAGGAGAGCCGCTCTTGACCGTCATAGTCAGCGGCGCGGAGCTTTACCGTCAACGCGAGCGAGATACCCGCTTGTCGGGCGGCGTAGAACTCGCTCCGCTTGGTAGAGGACACGTCGGCGAAAACGGTCGTCTCCGTGATTTTCTCTTTCGGATACCCGTCCGCGTCGCGCCCCTCCGTAACGGCCTTGAGCGTCACAACGTCGCGCCAGTACATGAGCTATCCCTCCTCCGCCGCGATATAGGAGTCCGAGAGCGTGAGGCCGTTCCGCTGTTCCTTGTACGAGGCGCGGAGCCTGTCCGCGTCCTCGTTGTCGAGCCCAAACTCCGCCTTGACGTAGGTCGTCACCGCCTTTTTGATAAGCGGGTCGCTCTCGTCGTTCGCTTTCTCCTCAAGAACGCCGCCGAGCACGAGGTCGGCTCGGGCGGCGTTAATGAGGTCGGTCAATTCCCCGTCGTGGACGGTGGAGGAGAGTCTCACGCTATGGCGGACGGAGGCGAGATATTCGTCACCGACTGCCATTTCGAGCCCTCCTCATTAGTCCATAGCCTTGGCAAGATGCACGAACGCGCCGAAGCCCGCGACCGGCTTAGAGTCGAACACGCAAGCGCCGAGGTAGTCGATGCTGTTCGTAGCGAGGCCGGAGTGCTCGGAGCGGACGACGGTAATATCCTGCGAATAGTTGCCGATGATATAGGAGAAGTCGCCGAGATACGCCTCATGTGCGGCGAGAGAGCCGGTAAAGTAGACCTCTGCGCCCATGATGTAATACTTGCCGTTTGCGAACTCGATAACATTGTTCTTGCTCTTGTTCATCAGCGGGAAGAAGTCAGAGAAGAACGTCGCCTTGTTCATGCACCAAACGGCGTTACGCTCGTAGCCGTCGCCCAGCAGACCGTAAAGCGCGATAACATTCGCCTCGGTGAGAGAGACCGTCTTTGCTACGGTAATCTGGTCGGTGTCGTCGGTGTACGCGCCGCCCTTGCCCTTACCGGCGGTCTTAACGCCGCCGGGCTGGTTGGAGCCCGTGCCGGTGAAAATGTACTTTTCAATGCGGCGGGCGACGCTCTCGGCGATAACCTCGACGATATAGCTCTCGAACGCGGAAAGCGCCATTTCGGAGCAAGCGCGGGAGGCTTTGACGAGCTTCACGATTTCGTAGCCGGTCAGAGAGACGGAGCCGAGGGAGTCGCTCGCGGCGGTAATGGCGGCGTTTTCGGTGTGGAGCGCGGCCTCGTCGTTCGTACCCTCGATTGCGAACTTGAAATTGCCGGGGACGTGGAAAATCTTGCATCTCTGCAAAATCGGCGCGACCTCGTACATTTTCTTGATAATCTGGTTAGCGGTCGTCTCCGGGATAATGGGGAGGCCGGAGCCGGACGCGGTAGAATAAGCGCGCTTTTCGTCGTCGGTCAGCGGCTTACCCTGTAAGGTCTTGAGCCATGCAGAACGATAGAGCACGTCGGAGTTCTCCGGCGCGGGCTGGTTGGCGGAACGGGCGACGGGATTAGCGAGGCCAGTGGGAGAGGCCGGAGCCGCGCCGCCGTTGAGCATACGCTCGATAGCCTGTCTCTTTTCGAGCTTCTCGTCCTCCTCGTTGAGCTCGCGGAGCTCTTTCTCGACGTCGTCCATGTTGAGCTTGTTCTCGGTATCGCCCTCAATGAGCTTACGGATTTCAGCTTTGCGGGCGGCGATTTCTGCGCGTCTCTTTTCGATGTTCATAATTTACCTCCAAAAAATGATAGTCGTTGTGTGGGCGGTTAGTATGTCAAAGCTACGAGTTTCTTCCGTCTCCGGGCTTGCTCCAAAGCCGCAAGCTCTTTCGAGTGCTCCTCCTCGAAAAAGCTCCGAGCCGAAATAGACGTGTCATTATAGGCGGGAATGTCCACCGCCGACACGTCGTATAGCTTCTTGACCTTTGTGATAGTGCGGGTATGGGTAACGGAGTCGTATTTCGCCTCGCGCACCGTGAAAGAAAAGGACATTTTATCGACGTACCCGCCGTCGATTTCCTCGTAAAGCTCGCGCCCGGCGGTCGTGCCGCCGATGTCTGCCTCGATGTTTACGCCGCGCTCGTCGATATTGAGGGCGAGCGTTTTGTTACGGAGACGGGCGACGACCTTTCCGCCGTGGTTGTAGTTGAAAATCACGTCGGACATATCGCACTCGTCGAAAGCGTGACGGTCGATAATTTCCTTGTACTCCACGCCGTCGCACTCCCATAGCACCGTGGGCGTATTGAATACGATAGCCGTACCGCGTACCCTGTACTCCGGCGAGTTCTCCTCCCGGGGGACGAGGCTAAAGTCCTGCAAAGCGCGATATTCGCGCCCCTGTTTGATAGCCATAGCGTTAAACCTCCTCTTTGCCCGTCGGCTCCCCGGGCGGCGTAGTGTCGTCCGGCGGGGTATTGCCTCCGCCGCCGTCCGTGCCGGTTTGATATTTGTCCGCGAGTTTCGCATTTACCATGTTGAGGGTCTGCACCCGGCGCGCGCCCTCCTCGCCGCCGATAGTCGGCATATCGAACATAGTCAAGATTTGGTCGAGCGTCGCCGCGCCGATTTCCGTCAAGAACTTTGCCGCCGTGACCTTTTCCGGGAGCGTCGCAAACTGGACGGAGTTCGCGGAAAAGACGATACGGTTTCCGTACCCGAACTCTCGCTCGGTAAAGAGCACGTTCGAGAACGCTTGCGAGAGGCGGCGAAAAAACGGGGCGATTTCGCCGCTATAAAAAGCCTGTTCCTGTTGCGGAGTCGCGGTATTCTCGACGATTTCTTTCGACACGCCGAGATAGTCGTAAATCTCCTCTTTGACGTATGCGAGTTGTGTCGCCGGGATAGGAGTCGTCTTGTCCGTGATAGGCGTATAGTCGTATTTCGCGTCCGTGACGATAACGCCCGCTCCGTTGTTCTCCATGCGGAGATTGTCCCGGATAAAGTCGTCGCGGCGGCGGTTTAAGTCCTCCGTCTTGACGGCGTTCGAGACTTTCAGAATACCCCGGATAACCGCGACGAGCTCGGCGAACTTGCTCATGCTCTGATTGAGCGTGTTCGCAGTCTTGAGCGCGGTATCGAGAGGCTTGTTGCCGTCGCCGAAAATATCGTGCTCGAGGAAATGCCGCCGGACGTGGATAACTCGGGAATATTCGCAAATGTACGTTGCGCCGGTCGCAAAGGTGAAGCGGCAATAGAGCGTACCCATGTACTCGAGGAGCTCGAAATACTGCGCGTTGATAGGATAGATAGCCGTCAAACGGCCTGTTTCATCAAAAACCGGGTATGCAATCGCGTTGTTGTAAACCTTGTATTGCGCGGCGAGCTTGTAATAAAAGTCCGCCGCCGTCATGTACGGATTAGGCCGGAACTGCAAAATGCGGTCGATATAGTCGTTTACCGCGACCGTCGTCTCCGCCGACTGCCGGACGTGGCGCGGCTGTGCGGTCGAAGCTCGGCGGGCGAAAGCGTCCACGGCGGAACGTACCGTGTTTATATCCCACATATTGCCGGAATACGGTACGAAAGTAGACTCCCACGAGCTCAAGAGCTTGTATGCGTGGAAATCCTTGTTTTTCTCGCTCTTGCCCCCGAAAATAGACTGAAAGAGCCCTCTCTTTGCCATTTTTTCACCCCACTAAATACATATAGTCCTCATAATCCCGCACATAGATAACCCACGCATTGAGGAGAGATACCATGCCGTCGATACGGCGCTTTTCGGAAATCTTGACGGGCTGAATGTTGTTGACTCCGCTTTTCTTAACGCCTGTATTCGTGAGGCACCAAAGCAAAACGGGATTTTTGTTGTAATTGACTTTCTTATCGGCGAGCGCCGCTCCGAGCTCCCTCATAGGTTGCGACCATGTAAAAGTCCCCTGTGCGACGGCGCACATATCGAAGCCGTTCGCTTTCATTTCGTCTACCCAATAACCGGCGAGAGCACGGTCGTACCCGATTTTGAAAGCGTCTATCTTGAGCTCGTCCCGCATTTGGCAGTACCACGCCGTCACCGCCGAATAATCGACGCGAGTACCCTCGCATATCGTGACGAGCCCCCGCTCCGCCCAAATCTTATAGGGCGCTTCTTGCGTGTTGTGCTCGTCGAGCTGGTCGATTTTCTTTTGAGGGAGGAAATAGTGCTGAAAAACGTACACGATTTCATCGTCGGACGAGCGCCGGATAATCAGCGTCGCGCACGTTAGGTCGGTCGTCGCGGAGAGGTCGCACCCGCCGATAGCGTAGGTGTTATAGACCTCCTCCGGCTTGAATGTCGCCTCGTTTACTGCGTCCTCATAGGAGAGCCACGAGGCCGCGCCGGTCGCCTTTACGTTAAAGTCCTTGCAGAGAACGCCGGGCAAGTCCTCGGGATTTTTCTTTGCTCGCTCTACGAAGTCGGCGAGCGTGGTATATTGCTTTATCGTCCCGAGGCCGGGATTTGCCTTTATCCATGCCGCCGGGTCTGTCCACTCCTCGCGCTTGTCGAGCTCGTAGAGGACGGGGAGGAAACGCTCGTCGGTCGTCTGTCCGTCGGCGACCTCGCAAGCGTAGCCGTAAAGGTTATCGAAAACGGACTCGCGCACCGTGCCGGACGTGGTAATCATAATCACGAGCGGCTGTCGGCGGCTCGAGGTCGATTGCTTCATAACCTCGTAGAGATTGCGGTCGCGGATAGCGTGGAGCTCGTCGATAATGACGGCGTGAGAGTTGAGGCCGTCGAGGGTATTCGAGTCCGAGGCCAACGCCTCGAACTTGGAGGCCGTCGCCGGAAAGTAAATGTCGTTGCGGCGCTTTTTGAGAATGGCGGAGAGCTCCGGGCTCTGCTTCACCATGTTTACGGCCTCTGTGAGCGTCTTTTTCGCTTGGTCTTTCTTGGTCGCTACGGAGTAAATCTCCGCCGCTCCCTCGTAGTCTGCGACGAGCATATAGAGCGCAAGAGCCGCGAGGAGCGTACTCTTGCCGTTCTTTCGCCCTACAAGAAAGAGTGTCTCTCGAAAGCGCCGGTATCCCGTCGCCCTCTCGAGCCACCCGAAAAGGAGTTGTATAAATGCTTTTTGGAAAAGCTCGAGCGTCAGAGACTCGCCGAGCGTCCCTTGAGACTGCTTGCAAAACCGCTCGACGAATGTAATCGGCCTCTCGCCGACGGCCTCGTCGAAGTAATACGGCGAGTTCTCGTCCGCCGCGTCCATTTCCGCCACGAGGCGACCATACACGGCCTTTACTCGTTTGCTCGTGACGATTTCGCCGGAGGAAATCCGCTCCCAATATTCCCGGACGTAGTTCACTACTTGCCCGACCGGGCGGCGGGCTTTGTGATAAAGCTCATAAGCTCGTCACCCGCCGATTTCTTTTCTTTCTCCGGGAGCAACGCGACGAGTTGGTTTGTGAGAGCGGAAAAGGATTTAATCGTCGTGTTGTAGGCACGGAGAGCCGGAGACTCCCGGCGGAGCTTTTGCGCCCCCTGTACGAAATCCTCTATCAAGTCGCCGTTGTTGATTTCGTCGGCGAGGCGTTCCAGCGTGACGGAGGTCACGGCGAATTGATTGATAAGCCCCTCGGCAAACTGCCGCTTTTCGGGAGGCATTTCTCGGAAAAGCCGTTTAATTTTCTTCTTTTTCGCCTCGATTTTTTCAGAAACCGAGAGCTCGTCGTA
>ERZ779852.1663-NODE-1663-length-20223-cov-8.696301_pt1 | contig 20223 bp, 22 predicted proteins | sample MGYA00511559_ERZ779852 | MGnify/ENA primary metagenome ERZ779852 (study PRJEB29588, sample SAMEA2157977) | human gut metagenome | biome: human gut; feature: human-associated habitat; material: faeces | place: Denmark | collected 2008/2010 ...
CGCTCGGCGGGTTCAGCGGGCTGGGCACATCGCCCTGCAGCACAATGCGGTGGCTCTGGCGGGCCGTCACAGGGTCAGCCACCGGAATGGCCGAGATCAGGCTGCGGGTGTAGGGGTGGACGCTGTGGGCGATCAGCTCAAAGCTGTCGGCCAGCTCGACCAGCTTGCCCAGATACATAACACCGATGCGGTTGGAGATATGCTTGACAACGCTCAGGTCATGCGCGATAAAGAGGTAGGTCAGCCCCATCTCCTGCTGCAGATCCTCAAACATATTGACGACCTGCGCCTGAATCGAGACATCCAGCGCGGAGACCGGCTCATCGCAGACGATGAACTCCGGGTCCACAGCCAGCGCACGGGCGATGCCGACACGCTGACGCTGACCGCCCGAGAACTCGTGCGGGTAGCGGTTGGCATGCTCACTGTTCAGGCCGACACGCTCCAGCAGGGAGATGATCTTGTCGTGGCGCTCCTTGGCGTTGGCGCACAGGTGGTGGATGTCGATGCCCTCGCCCACAATGTCGCCGATCGTCATGCGGGGGTCAAGGCTCGCGTAGGGGTCCTGAAAGACGATCTGCATACGGCGGCGGTAGGGCAGCATGTCCACCGCGATCTTCTTTTTCTTGTCAAACAGCACCTTTCCGTCATAGATGATGGTGCCGTCCGTCGGCTCATACAAACGCAGCAGGGTGCGGCCGGTGGTGGTCTTGCCGCAGCCGGACTCGCCGACCAGACCCAGAGTCTCGCCCTTGCGGATGGCAAAGCTTACATCATCGACAGCCTGCACATACTGCTTGTTCTTGCCCATGCCGCCGGCAGGGAAATACTGCTGCAGGTGCTGTACCTCAACCAGATTCTTCTGCTCACTCATTCGGCCTTGCCTCCTTTCTCAAATTCTTCTTTCTGGCGCAGCCAGCAATAGGTGTAGTGGGTGTCGCTCAATTCGGTCTTGGGCGGCATCTTGTTCAGGCAGACCTTCATGCAGCTCTTGCAGCGCGGCGCAAAGGGGCAGCCGGCCGGCGGGTTGAGCAGGTCAACGGGCTGGCCCTCAATGGGCACCAGACGCTCCTTCTCCTCGGCGTTCAGCTTCGGGATGGAGTTGATCAGACCCTTGGTGTACTCATGCTGCGGGTTGTAGAAGATCTCATCGGTCGTGCCGTACTCAACGATGTGGCCGGCGTACATGACGGCGATCTTCTCGCACATCTGGGCGACAACACCGAGGTCATGGGTGATCATGATGATCGACATACCCAGCTTGTGGCGCAGGTCATTCATCAGCTCAAGGATCTGCGCCTGAATGGTCACATCCAGCGCGGTGGTCGGCTCGTCGGCGATGAGCAGCTTCGGCTCGCAGGCCAGTGCAATGGCAATCATCACGCGCTGGCGCATACCGCCGGACAGCTCATGCGGGTACTGCTTCAGGCGGCGCTCCGGCTCGTTGATGCCGACCAGCTCCAGCAGCTCCTTGGCGCGGGCCCACGCCTCCTCCTTGGTTTTTTTGGTGTGCAGCAGGATGACCTCAACGATCTGGTTGCCGATGGTGTACACCGGGTTCAGGCTCGTCATCGGGTCCTGAAAGATGATCGAAACCTCATTGCCGCGAATCTTGCGGAATTCCTTCTCGGTCATCTTGTCGATCTGGTGGCCGTTGAACCACACCGTGCCGCCGACCAGACGGCCGGGGTAGGCGGTCAGGCCCATAATGGAGTAGGCCGTGACAGATTTGCCGGAGCCGGACTCGCCGACAATGCCCAGCACATCGCCCTGATTCATGCTGAAGGAAACGCCGTTCAGCGCCTTGACCTCACCGGCAGGGGTGAAGAAGGACAGGCGTTCGTCCTTGATCTCAAGAATTTTTTCGCTCATGATTCTTCCTCCCTTCCTTTAGCTCTTCAGTTTCGGGTCAAAGGCATCGCGCAGACCATCGCCGAACAGGTTGAACACAAGGATCATGATGCTGATCATCAGCGCGGGCGCGATCAGCAGCATGGGGTAGGTGTTCATGCCCTTGACGGCATCGGTTGCAAGCGAGCCCAAAGACGGCATGGGCGCCGCAACGCCCAGACCGAGGAAGCTCAGGTAGCTCTCGGTAAAGATGGAGGACGGGATCTGCAGGGTGGTGGTGACGATCAGGGTGCCCATGCAGTTCGTCAGCAGATGCTTCTTGATGATGCGGCCGCCGGACGCGCCAAGCGCGCGGGCTGCGGTGACATACTCGCTCTCCTTCAGCGTCAGGACCTGCGAGCGGACGATACGCGCCATGCCGACCCAGTACAGCAGCGCGAAGATGATGAAGATCGACACCATGTTGGGGCCGAGCTTCTGCATCCAGCCGAAGCCGGGCTTGGTGGCCAGACTCTCCAGCGGTTCCTTGATGGCCATAGCCAGCAGGATGATGAGCAGGATGTCGGGGATGGTGTAGAGAATATCGGTGATGCGCATCATGATGTTATCGATCCAGCCGCCCGCAAATGCGGAGATGGCGCCGTAGGTCGCGCCGATGAGCAGGACCAGCACAGAGGCCAGCAGGCCGACAGACAGGGAGACGCGGGTGCCCATCATGACACGCACGGCAAAGTCACGGCCCATACGGTCGGTGCCGAGAATATGCGGAAAGACCTTCTCACCCGCATCGATGAGCTTCTGCTCGGCGGCAGAATACTCGAACGGAGCAAGGTTGTTGCTGCCCTTGATCTGCAGCTCATAGCTGTAGGGCCACAGGGACGGCAGAACATAGGCCATAAACGCGATGAGCAGAATGACGACCAGACTGACCATGGCGATCTTGTTTTTGCGCAGACGGCGCATGCCGTCCTTCCAGAAGTTGACGCTCTCGCGCATGATGACAAGGCTCTTTTTCTCCTCGTTGGATGCGGGGGCGAAATCCTCCACGTTGAGTTGCAGGCTCAACGGATTCTTTTTCAGATTTTCCATTTTGTCTGCTCCTCCTTACTTCAGCTTGATGCGCGGGTCGATGATCTTGTACAGAATATCAACGACCACATTGGCCACAATGACGAGGGCGGCCAGCAGAATGGTGGTGCCCATGATCATCATGTAGTCACGGTTGGTGATGGCGGACACAAAGTCGCGGCCCAGACCCGGGATCGAGAAGATCTTCTCAACCACGAAGGAGCCGGTCATCAGACCGGCCAGCATCGGGCCGACATAGGTGACAACGGGCAGAATGGCGTTGCGCAGCGCATGCTTAAAGAGGATCTTCACGCTGGAAACACCCTTGGCGCGGGCGGTGCGCATGTAGTCCTGCCCCATGACATCGAGCAGGCTCGAGCGCATCAGGCGGGTGATGTAGGCGGTGGGATAGATCGCCAGCGCCGTCACAGGCATGATGTAGGCCGCAGGCTCGTTCAGGCCAACGGTGGGCAGCAGCTTGAGGTTCATGCCGAAGGTGTACAAAAGCACAACGCTTGAGATAAAGCTTGGGATGGCGATGCCGCAGGTGGCGAAGACAATAATAAGGTTGTCAGCCCATTTCCCTCGGTTATACGCAGACAGACAGCCCAGCGGGATGCCGACGCAGAGCGCTACCAGCACGGCCAGACCGGCGGTGCGGGCAGAGACCGGCAGCTTGGAGAAGATGATCTGGTTGACGGTACGGCCGCGCTGCTTTAAGCTCAGGCCCATGTCGCCGTGGACAAGGCTGTTCATATAGTTAAGGTACTGCACCCCCAGGGGCTTATCCAGACCGTATTTCTCGGCCAGAGCCTGCTGGGCTGCCTTGCTGATGGACTTTTCAGCCACGAACGGACCGCCGGGGACCAGGTTCATGATGAAAAAGGTAAGGGTCGCAACGATGAACACACTGAAAATGCCCATTGCCACGCGCTTGACGATGTACTTCGCCATGGTTTAGTGCCACTCCGTTTCTTATTGGAATACAAATTGGGGTCAATTCCGGGTCAATCCTTCCCTATCCCGCGCTGTACGCACACGCTTGTTCGTGTACGGCGCACACATTGAAGAATAAAAAAGTCGATGGCGGCTGCGGCCCGCAAACGCCATCGCCAATATCCAAGAATTTATTTTATTATAAAATGTTGCAAAGTATTTGTCAATTCTCTGTACCCCAACAATCAACGACAAATGGCCGAAATGCTCTCCCCCGCCCCGCAAAATTTAGGGCAAGTTGCCCATTTGCCTTTTTTTCAAATTTTTTTGAAAAAAAGGGTTGACTTTCTCCCCGGATGACGCTATAATAAAACACGTTCTCGAGCGGAACGCACAAGAGAATATGCGCCGGTAGCTCAGCTGGATAGAGTGTCTGACTACGAATCAGAAGGTCGGGGGTTCGAGTCCCTTCCGGCGCACCAAGAAAAGCAGCGATAAAACGTTAAGTTTGTCGCTGCTTTTCTTTTTGTATTTAAAGTTTTTCTCATTTTAGGCGCTTATTTGGCGCTTACAGAATTTCTTGACACGCTATTGTCCATGTCAACCATGCGGAAAAAGCACTATCTTCAGCAAAAAATCCACCATAGACGCAACGATTGTCTATGGTGGATTTTTCCATTACCTCTTATTTATTTAATCGGGAGTATAATTTCTTCCGTATTGTCATGATTGGCTATATATAAATCTTGTACTGTTGGGTGGGATAATTGCATTTTTTTCGGTAGTAACAGCATATCTTCTGGGTCTGCATAGTAATAAGGCTGTTCCGCTGCTACCATTTCGTGGACCAAATGCAATGTCAAAAATGTTCAACTACAGCAGATCTTCGATAACTAAAGAAAGGAAGAGAAATGATCAAGCCAATATGTGATAATATTCGCTTTTTCAACCGCTCAACGCGGTAGACTTTTTTCCTGGATACAACTTAGAACAATCAATAGGACCACCCCCTTTCTGAATTTTTGTTCTCCGTTAGTCTAAATTAGTCAAGCAAGGTGACCCCCCCTTTCCGTATTGTTTAATCATTCTTCAACCTCGCCGAAGATTTCCTCGTAGAGTTCGACGCTACTGTGATCTTCCATCCATTCACGAGCCTCTTGCTCGGTCAGAGGGACAATTTCACTGCCATAAAACTCCCTCCACAGGTATCGGAAAAACTCACCCGTCTTTTTCCGGTACAGATTGTCAAAAACCGGGCAGCCGATGGAGGCATTCTCATTCATAACCTCGCCAAGGAGCCTGGCGGTTTCCGTGTCATACTTGCGGCCGTTGATAATTACTTTCATATTCAATCTCTCTTTCTTTGTGTGCACGACAAAACAACGTGCGTTTGTAATATTGCGCGAGGATCAGCGTCCTGTAGAGTTGTCTATGTGATGGACTTCTTCTGTTCACTCGCTGTCCTCTTGCGATATTTATATTATACCAGATATAGCGGTGTTTTCGGATATTTTACACGATGTATCGTTATGTAAATAATTAGTATGCAAATTTAAGCAAACTTTTTTGTTTTTACTTTTTTAGTAATCATTTTCTTGCTGTACTTTTTGCGTTTTTTGCTATTTTTGTTGCGTAAATGCAACGACTTATGTTATACTCAGAAAAAAGTTTTGTTTTCTATGGCCTGTAAGAAAAATTGCGAAAGATATTTTTTGTGTTTTTTGAGAAGGAGGGCAAAATATGCGCGCTTCTAAGAGCGATAGCAAAGACATCTCAGAAAAAAGTAACGTTCATTCGTCAACCATGATGAGTGAAGCCGCTACATTGCGACTTGTAATGGAGCAAAACATTGCTGAAACTGACGAGCGCTGCGATGTCACCCCTCAGGGCGAAACAGGTATACTTATCAAGCCCATCTCGACCAAAGTGCATCTACAGGTCACTGACAAGGGCTTAATCGGTATGACATATTCCGGTCAGCAAATTCCGAAAACAAAAAAGAACATAATTGCGGAGTTTTTAAACTTAGCTGACATTGCAGAAATTATTCCGGGTGACGAAATCACTTCTGATCCGCGCGAAACCATGCCATCACGTGCATTGTCCATGCCTGTATTTGCTTTGCAGTTGGATCCTACAACTGATTTATCTGCCCCTTGCTATCTTTTTATCCTATACGCATTTAGCGCATCTTGTGCGTTATTTTCCTTATTATATAGGTAAGCTCACGGCACATTATTGCATAGTCCTGCATCTGCAATCCGCATCACTACAGCCTATTCCGTGTCTGTGCCGCGCCGTTCCATGTGCCGTGCCCGTATGCCTTTATGGTCAAATCCACTTTCCCTAATCTGTGCCGTTCCCTTATCTGGAGGTCATCTCATGCCTCAAAAGAGAAGAAAATCTGCCTATGCCTGGCTATGGGTCCTTGCCTTGGCTGCGCTTTCAGCGGCAATCTCTATCACCCACTATAAGATAGGCGACAGCGACTACTATTGGCATTGTATGTACGGGCAAATTTTGGCTACTACCCATAAAATGCCCGCAACCGATCCCGTTTCATGGCTTGCCGCCGAAAGCGGCCTACATTATATAGATTACTCCTGGTTTTGTGATCTGCTCCTGTACAAGCTATCACTGCTGGGGCCTATAGAGACCTATTGCGGGTTGCTGTTTTTTCTGCTTTTCTCTACCCTCGTGACAATTCTAATTTTCAGTCTGTGGGGGCAAGGTGTGATCCAGCGCCTGCGGCAGAACTGGCAGACCGCATTGTTATCCCTTGCCATTCTTGTAGGATGTCTTGTCTTGCAGCTTCCTGCCGATCCTTGCAGCAGGCCAAAATTGGTGTCATTGCTACTCTTTGTCTTATCGGTCTACTGGGTCCAAAAGCCCGGCTTTAAGAGTTTTCCAACTATTTTTATTGCCATTCTGTGGGCAAATCTACATGGCACCGCCCTGCCCACTTTGTTTGTTTTGCAAGCAGGAGCGTTGTTTTTAGATGTCTTACCCACCTTCAATGCAAACTGCCTGCAATTTACTCACGACAAAAATTGGTTTCCTCGTCTGCTGATATCACTCCTAAGCCTCCTTGCGGGAGGCATCAATCCTTATGGATTTCGCCTGTACTCTCAACTCGCAGAAATCCAACGAGCCAGCAAAATTATTCATATCACAGAGCTTTCTCCGTCCACGCTAAATCTATCTGCATCCACTTTTGCCGCACAGCAAAGCAGTGCTGCCATGATTTTACTGCTCCTACTGCTGGTATATTTAATTTTTTGTCCGCACAAAATTCCCGCAAAAAATCTGCTGCCTGTTGCAATGACAGGCTGCATGATGCTGCTACACGTCCGCTTTATTGGCTGGTTTTTTGCTGCTTTGACGATTTTTATATTGCAGGAAGCTGACAGATTGCTGCCCATCTGCGAAGTCTCCAACAAGCACGCTCGTCCACAGTGCGCAATTCTCGCTGCACCAATCCTCGGATCCGTTTTGTGGTGCACTTTTCAATTTGCACCCACCGCAGAAAACGCCCGTCCGATCCGCTACCCATCTGAAACACTGCTGGAAGTCATTGCCACACAAAATCCACAGCATCTATACAGTTCGGCCATTGGTACTGGTACCTTTTTTGCGTACAATGGTACTCCTTGTTTTGTTGATTCGCGCATCGAATTGTACCCATCGGAGGTCCTGCATGATTTCCAAGTCCTCGAAGGGAGTGTGCCCTATACCGACACCACCATTGACTATTTTGGTCCCATCATCGACAAATACCAGTTTGACATGATGGTTCTGTGCCAGCACGACAATGTAGGTCTGACCGCCTATATGAGCCAGCGCAGCGATTGGCAGCTTATTTACACGAGCTCTGTCTACGCTGTATTTGTTCCCAAAACATAAAAAAGAGGCTGAAAGCATCATTTGCTCTCGGCCTCTTGCTGTTTTGTCGTTATTTCATCAAAAATCGGGCTATCCCAAAATTCCTTGAATGGGATTTCCAACCCAATACACAAACGGGCTATGGTCTCCACGCTTGTGCGCTGCACTGTTGCGTAGGACTTGACCGTGCGCTTAAGGACACTGGGCGCAATGCCGGAGCGTTCCGCCAGCTTATTGACGCTCCACTTGCGCTGTGCTGCAAGCTCTAATATACGGCATCGGATTGCCTCTTGGATTTCCACGCCCGCCACTCCATTTCCGTCCATATAGGTACGGAAATATTTTAGCCTACAGCGGTCCTTTAAATCGTACCTGTAGGCACGATATTATTTACTTTTACGATCCGATGTATTATAATATAAGAAAAAGACGGGAAACACGCCAAATCCCGGAAAGGATGACAATGTATGAGATCCACCACTAAAGCTATCGGTTGCTTACTCGCCGCTTCGCTCGCCCTTGTTCTGACGGCTTGCGGGGTGACAATTACGGCGGTACATCTGCCCGATGAGATACAAGTCAATGTGGGCGCAACCGCCGAAACCGCTGCGACCTATGAAAGCAAGCAGGAAGCCGATTCTGCCGCGCAACAGGCAGCAGCAGACAAAATCGACTGGACTTGGGAGATCGGGGACGATAGCATTGCCTCGGTCGATGCAAACGGTGTAATTACCGGTATCAAAGGCGGCAATACGATTGTAACCCTCACCTCTGCTGACGGTAAATTTTCGGCCAAATGCCCCGTTACCGTCAACCAGCCTCTCAAAGCGATCAAAATGGATGATATTGCCCTGGAAACCAATGGTCACACCAGCGAGACTGTTGCATACACGCTGGAGCCCGCAGATACCACAGAAGATGACGTTATTCTGTCGGTCGCGGACGAATCTGTTGCCAAGTTGGAGGGGAACAAGCTGGTCGCCGTTAGCGATGGCACCACAAAAATCACCGCAACATCCGGTATCGTCAAGACGAGCGCCAAGGTCACTGTTACCACTAAGGTCGAGCAGATTACTCTGAACAAAACCGAAGGCGTTCTGACCGTTGGCAACACGCACACCATCAAAGCAACCGTGTTCCCGGAGGATGCTACGGACAAGGCCGTTACTTGGAAGAGCAGCGATGAGTCCATTGCTACTGTAGATGCGGAAGGCAATGTGACCGCCAAGGACACTGGGAATGTGACCATTATGGCAGTCAATTCTGATGGGGATGTAAGCTCCACTTACGAGCTTACGGTAAAGGCAGTCACCTGCAGCTACTGTGGCCAGACCGGTCACACCAGCAGCAACTGCCCGGTAAAGGCAGCTGACCAGAAGGCCGCTGCGCAGAAGCAGGCTGCTGCTCAGGCAGCCGCACAGGCCGCTGCCCAGCAGGCTCAGCAGCAGGCACAGCAGCAGGCTCAGCAGCAGGCTCAGCAGCAGGCACAGCAGCAGCAGCCGAGCGGTGGGGACAGTAGTAATTCCGGTGGTGGTTCCAACATCGTCTATGGTACTGTTATCGACCCCAATGCAACACAGGGTTCCGGTACTGACTGGACGCAGGATAGTTCCAACGGAGAAAACAATAACATTACAGATTAAAATCGGATTGAATAGGGGACGGGTCACTGTTCCACTGTTCCACTCTGTTCCACTACCTTTGCTTACCTAATTTACATATTGTATATGGGTGCTGTTCTCTTACAGCACCCATTTTATTTTCGTTGCACGTTGACAAATAGCTCCCAGTATCGTATTTTATTAGTAGATTACCTCTACATACAGCAAATATCGAAAGGAGCCCAAAAATGACCAACATCGAAAAAATCAAACAGCTTGCAGGCGCAGTTGACACAGACCTCCAGGAAGAAGTTGAAAGCGTTATCCTCAATGCTGGAAAATATGTGGCCGCTGTCACTACAATGGAGTGTGCATCGTTAAACCTCCAAAACCGCAAGGGCGAAGATTACCGAAGCGAAGTCAGCCGCACGGATGCTGCCAGATCACGGGCACATAACGCGTTTATAGACTCGGTCAATTTTACCAACAAGTTGGCGGACTCTTTCGGTGTCGAAAAAATCTACACCGGCGGTCCCGAACGCCGCGACTACGGCGACTTTGCCTTTGCTATCGTGAAAGAAATCTACGATAACCGCCAGTAATCCGTTGTAAGTGCACTTACAAATAAGACACAACAGGAGCCTTGAACGCATGAAACACATTGCATCTGGAAAATTACTTTCGTGCGTTATTGGGCTCCTACTTTTTCTTGCCGTTATGGGCTTTGCAGCCTCGGACAGTTGTACGTTTGCCCGGATGTATATGTCGGTCAATAATCAGACTGACGGAGACCACACCTACCAGGCAATCCGCGTCAGCCCTTGCAATCCTATGCAAATCTGCACAGACGCCGAGCTTGTTGCCAGCATCCAAAACGGCTATACGGGATATATCTACCTGGGATCCCCTCGCTGTCCTTATTGCCGGAATACCGTTCCCCTTTTGCTGGAACAGGCTCAGGCTTCCGGCATCAGCAGGATTTTGTCGTGTACACTACAAAATTACAATTACCGCTATGAATATACAGACACCGGCTTGGTCGAGACACAGCACGGAACCCCTGCCTACGATACTCTATTACAGTTGCTGGATACCTATACTGCACCTAAGCGCGTAACAGCCCCAGACGGACAGGCTGTCGATACAGGTGTACGCACTATCTATATGCCCGCCGTCCTGCATTGCACAAATGGCATCCCTGACCGTTGCTGGCAGTACAGTTCCACCGGGATCACACTGGATGCAGGCCAGAGCGCCTATGACCCATGGACCCCTGCACAACAACTGCTTGCCAAAGAGAGCTTGCAGGAGTTTTTTGCGGAACAATAACTCTATGATACAGAAAAAGCCGGGAGCTTGCGGGCTCTCGGCTTTTTGTTGTTTCCTGCGTGTTGCGTTATTATCAGCCCCACTTGACGGAAACGTCCTTATTCTGCTGTGCGCAATCTGCCAGATACAGGTTGATTAAGGTCTGGTAGGGGATTCCGGATGTCTCCGCCTTGTCCTTAAAATAGTCAATCGTGGAAATATCCAGATTGATTGTAATCTGCTTTTTTAGTTTCTTTGCATACGGATTCTTTTTTGCATTGGAAAAATCATATTCTGCTCTCATAGCTGCACCCTCCCTCATGTGAAATCTGCATATTGTTCTGTCTCGGTCGTGGTTGCCTTTCTTGCGGATATAATGCGTATCACGTTGTCCGACTCCCTGTAACAGTGGCACACAACCAACAAATTTGCCTTTTGGCTTAATCCCAAGATAATAAACCTTTCTTCCTCCTGGGAGTGGTCAGGGTCATCTATTACAAGAGCTTCCGGATCCTGGAATACGCTTTGAGCCTCCTTGAATGTGACCCCGTGCTTTTTTACATTGATTTTCGCTTTGTTCGGATCCCATTCAAACCTTATTGTTTCCATACATATATTATAATTATAATATATGTTTTTGTCAATATGAGCATTCATTCTTTTTTCCTTGGGGATGACCTAACAAAACGTTATGTCACCCCCGTTTTTCATCATATTTACGTTACTAATTTTTTGAAAAAGTTTGTACATTTCGGGTATTCTGACATTATAAAGCGCCTTACTTTATGGGTTCTGTCACATTTGCAGAACCCATTTTTTATTAAAAAAATCTATTCGTTTTTTTCTGCACTTCCGTTGCACCATCGCTGCACTCGACCCCTGTATGCACAATACTGCCTGCAACAGCTGCGTTACTACCACAACAAGCGGGAAGGGGTGTACTAATGGCACGTCAAGCCCGCAGACTCGCCGTCAGCGGTATCTACCATGTCATGGTGCGTGGTATCGGTCGGCAGGCCCTCTTCCACTCAGCTGCGGACAATCTCGCCTTTCTGTCGGCGGTCACATTTGCCTTGCAGCGCACTCAGGTCCAGTTAATCAATTACTGCCTGATGTCTAACCACGTCCACCTGATGCTCAAACTGCGTCAGGAGGACCGAACCAGTACAGCAGCTTTGTCGCAGTGCCTCAAAATCATTGAGACACGCTATGCTGCCTATTACAATAACACCTACGAGCGCGAAGGTCCTCTTTTTACAGGGCGGTTTGCGTCCGAACCCATTGACGATGAACATTATCTGCTTGCTGCATGGTGCTATGTACTGCGCAATCCTGCTAAGGCAGGCATTGCCGAGACCGACACCTATACATGGAGCAGTTACTCTGATTATTTTGGTTTTGGTCATCCCTTTCCGGCTGTTGATACGTCTTATATGCTTACCCGCTACAGTAAGGACTTTCTATTGCAGCAGATTGGCAGGCTTGACGATCCGGAAGGGATCCTGGAACCACCCGCCCCAAAAAAGAAATGCAGCGATACCGATGTGGTTGCCAAGATGGATCGCATTTGTGGCTGTACCACACCCTCTGCATTTCAGACTCTTTCGCCGGAAAATCGCGCCCGTAGCCTCGCCGTACTTGTACAGCAAGGGGCTGGTGTACGCCAGCTTGCCCGCTTGACAGGTATTGCACCGGGCATGATTTCCCGTACCGTCCGCAACTACAACACAACCCATCAGAATATGGAGGATATATAATGATTCGCACTTTGCCCCAGATCCTGGCGCAGATTCGCCGGGATGATCCCAACACCAGCATTACATATTACGCTCTGCGTAACATGTGCGTGAAAAATGAGGTGCCGTATTGCCGCGTTGGTAATCGCTACCTGGTTGATATGGATCCACAATAACACTTGGCAAGCACCCCCACTGCCCTGAAGGAGGAAACAATGTCAATAATCAAACTTACATTGGGGCAGCAGCAGCGCTTGAATGACCTGACCGTGCCTGCGCTTGTTGCGGCTTTCCTGGCGTCCCCTTTTTATTTTGCCCTTTTTGCGGCAGGGTACGTCTATGTCAAGCATACCAATCGTACCGTGGCGGCAAAAGTCCCTACTTATTTGGGCGCGGCAGCTTGTGCGTTCTTCTTCATTTTTATTGTACGGTTCATTCGGGATCCGCTGTCGCTGTGCTTTCCCCCAACGATACCAAACTGGCTATTTGTGCCAAAACCGCTTGTTATTGGGCTGGATTGCTTTGCCCTGTGCCTGTACTCCCTTGCTTGGTTTGCCCCATCAGATCAAATGCTGTTGGAGCGATCCGAACAGGAGCGACAAGCGCGGCAAATCCATCTTGATGACATCCCCATTGAGCACCGCACGCACATTGCTGTGCTGGGTACTACCGGATCCGGAAAAACCACGGCACTGATGCGCTATGTTGCCCATGCTATACCAATGCCAGCATTATGATTAACAACGGCATACCGCTTACAGCCGTTTCAGGACGGTTAGGGCATGCAGATACCGCAACCACTACCCGCGTGTACTCCCACATGATCCAAAGCGCCCAAGCAGCCGCAGCGGATAAAATACAGGATATTCTCTCTGGCTACAATCACCACTAAAAATCGAGGCGACCTCAGGGTCGCCTTTTTGTTTGCCCATCGGGGGTATTTATCCATAATGATTTTTCTTCAAGAAATTGCTTCGCGCAAAATTTTCTTGGGCGCTTATTTGGCGCTTAAATTTCAGAAAAAGCACAAAAATGAGATCATCAGACGAAAAATACGTGCAAAAAATACTCGCAGACACGAAAAACACACAAGAAAGAAAAACCAAAAAAAGTTTGACTGGTCCCTACGAATCAGAAGGTCGGGGGTTCGAGTCCCTTCCGGCGCACCAAGGTCACTTACGAAAGTAAGTGACCTTTTTTTGTTTTGTTCGGACTGTCCGACATTCCGCATTACACACAACACCCCCGCTTGCCTTCCATTTATATAAGGAAGGCGGGCGGGGGTGTTGTGTACGGTGCTTACTTTTCAAACTCCTTTGCCACATCCTGCAGCAGCTTGCGGATGGGCAGGTGCTGGGGGCAGATCTGCTCGCATCTGCCGCAGCGGATGCAGTCCGATGCGCGGGTGCCGGGGCGGGTGTGGACATCCTCGTAATAATAATCGGCGTTCCAGTCATGGTGGATGTTCTTGGTGTTCATGATGGCGAACAGGTCGGGGATGGCGATCTGCTGCGGGCAGCCGTCTACACAGTAGCGGCAGGCCGTGCAGGGGATCAGGTTCTGCTTGCGGAAGATCTCCACCACCTTGGAAACGGCGGCGCGCTCGGTGTCGTTCAACGGCTGAAAGTCCCGCATAAAGCTGAGGTTGTCCTGCATCTGCTGCATATTGCTCATGCCGGACAGCACCATCATGATGCCGGGGAAGCCCGCCGCAAACCGGATGGCATAGCTGGCCGGGCTGCCGCCGTGCAGCGATTCCAGCACCGCGGCGGCGTCCTTGGGCAGGTTGACCAGATTGCCGCCCTTGACCGGCTCCATGACAAGCACCGGCTTATTGTGTCGGCGGCAGACCTCATAGCATTTGCGGCTCTGCACGGCGATGTCATCGTAATCCAGATAGTTGAACTGGATCTGCACGACCTCGATCTGCGGGTACTCGGTCAGGATCCGGTCCAGCACCTCGGCGCGGTCGTGGAAGGAGATGCCGACATGACGGATCTTGCCCTCGGCCTTGAGGTCGAACGCCGTCTCATACGCGCGGCACGCCTTGAATTGCTGAAAATTCTCGGCATTTTGGGAGTGCATGAGGTAAAAGTCAAAATAATCCACACCGCAGGCCGCAAGCTGGCGCGCAAAGAACGGGCGGACGTCGGCCTCGGTTTCAAAAAAGCCTCCGGACAGCTTATCGGTCAGGACATAGCTTTCGCGCGGGTAACGACTGGTCAGGCAGGTCCTGAGCGCCGTCTCGCTTTTGCCGCTGATGTAGCCGTGCGCGGTGTCGAAATAGTTGAAGCCCTGCGCCAAAAATTCATCGACCATCTGCTTTGTCTGGGCAAGATCGACCTCCTCGCCCTGCATGGGCAGCCGCATACAGCCGAAGCCGAAATTCCTTTTGATTTTTTCCATTGGCAAACGCTCCTTTCGCTTATCCTTATTGTAGCAAACCCGCGCCCCGGGTGCAATACGGCGGCGGTAAAGTCCCGCCCGTATTGTACGCCGGGGAAATGCGTCTTTCCACACGAAACGCCCCGCACCGGTGGGTGCGGGGCGCTTTGGCGTATTTTGCTGTGTTACAGCACCTTGCTCAGGAAGTCCACCGTGCGGGGCTGCTTCGGGTGGTTGATGACCTCATCGGGGGTGCCTTCCTCCACGATGTAGCCGCCCTCCATAAAGATGACGCGGCTTGCGACCTCGCGGGCAAAGCCCATCTCATGGGTGACCACGACCATCGTCATGCCCTCGGCGGCAAGGCGCTTCATGACCTGCAGCACCTCGCCGACCATCTCGGGGTCCAGCGCCGAGGTCGGCTCGTCAAACAGCATGATGTCCGGGTCCATAGCCAGCGCGCGCGCAATGGCCACACGCTGCTTCTGCCCGCCGGACAGCTGCGCCGGGTAGGCATCAGCCTTATCGGACAGGCCCACGCGGTCCAGCAGCTGCAGCGCCTTCTCCTTGGCCTCGGGGCGGGTGGCCTTTTTCAGTTCGACCGGTGCCAGCGTCATGTTGCCCATGACATTGAGGTTGTTGAACAGGTTGAAGTGCTGGAACACCATACCGACATTCTCGCGCATCTTGTTCAGGTCGGTCTTTTTATCGGTCAGGTCGTGGCCGTCCACGATGACCGTGCCGCCCGTGATCTCCTCCAGCCGGTTAAGGCAGCGCAGGAAGGTGGACTTGCCGCTGCCCGAGGGGCCCAGCACGACAACGACCTCGCCCTCATAAATATCAGTCGATACATCGCGCAGAACCTCCAGATTGCCGAAGTTCTTCTTCAGATGCTCAACATGAATTTTTACATTGTTCTTATTGACGGCCACGGTTGAGCCTCCTTTCCATCCGCTTGGCAAAGCGGGACAGCAGCGTGATGACGATCAGGTACATGACGCCGACGATGAACCACACCTCAAGCGAGCGCATTATGTTGGCGTTCACATTCTTGGCGGTGTTGACCAGCTCGGGGAAGCCGATGACCGACAGGATCGAGGTATCCTTGAGGGTGATGATGAACTGGTTGATGATCGAGGGGATCATTGTGCGGATGGCCTGCGGCAACACGACCTTGTACATCGCCTTCCAGTACGGCAGGCCAAGGCTGCGGGCGGCCTCCATCTGGCCCTTGTCCACGCTCTCGATACCGGCGCGGATGATCTCGGCCATATAGGCGCCGCAGTTCAGCGACAGGCAGATGATGCCGGCCTGCAGCGCCGTAAAGGTGAATTTGATGCCGGTCATGGCTGCCCAGTTCAGGTTGTCGTTCATCAGCATCGGCACGCCGAAATAGACGAAGAACGCCAGAACGATCATCGGCACGCCGCGGATAATATCGACAAAGATCGTGGCGATGATGTTGCAGACGCGGCTTTTCAAAACGCTGAGGATGCCCACAAACAGGCCGATCAGACAGGCGAAGAAAAGGCTCCACAGGGCCAGCAGCAGCGTTTGGCCCATGGCGGCCAGCAGCAGCGGGCCGTAGTTGGCAAGAATCTTAAAAATCAAGGCGCAGAACTCCTTTCGGGGGTTGGATTTGCAAGAGCCGCTCTCCGCGCAGGGGCCAAGAGGGATCCCGGGGTCGCAAAAGCGGGGCCGCCCGCAAAAACAGGCGTCCCCGCGTATTTTTCATGGTTTAGCCGAGGTACTTTGCCAGAATCTCGTCATACTTGCCGTTGGCCTTGATGTCGGCCAGGCCCTTGTTGAACATGTCCAGCAGCTCCTGGCTGTCCTCGCTGAAGATGGCAAAGCCGTAGGGCGCGGGGGCGCTGGCGGTATCCTCCAGCACCTTCAGGGCCAGGGCACCGTCCTTGATGGAGGCCTTCATGATGGGGGTATCCTCAAAGCAGCCGACGCACTGACCGCCCAGAACGGCCTGATACATCGTGGGGGAATCCTCAAAGTAGGTGATGGTGAAGCCGTACTCGTCCTTGAGGCTCTCGGCGTAGGACGCGCCCTGCGTGCCGGTCTTGACGGCAACATTCTTGCCGGACAGGTCGGCAAAGCCGGCAATGTCGGAGTCCTCGGGCACGGTCAGCGTCTGGTTGGAATCATAATAGCCGTCGGAGAACATCCAGCCGCTCGCCTTGCGCTCGTCGGTGATGGAGGCACCGGCGATCATGGCGTCCGCCTGACCGGACTGGCAGGCCGCGATGGCGGCGTCCCAGCCAAGGCTCTTCAGCTCATACTCAAAGCCCTGATCCTCGGCGATGGCGGCGAGGATATCCACATCAATGCCGACAAAGTTGCCGGAGGCATCGGTGTACTCAAAGGGCTTAAAGACCGTGTCAGTAGCCACGACCCACTTTTTGCCGGTGGCCTCGGCGGTTGCCGCAGAGGAGGTGTCCGCAGCGCCGGAGGCCGCGGAGGAGGCGGAGCCGCCGCAGGCGGCGAGAGAGAGGGCCATGACGGAGGCCATACCGAGTGCAAACAGTTTTTTCATGAGACACTTTCCTTTCCACTCCACAGATTTTCCCGCCGCCGCGCGGCGGAAAGCAAACATCGGGCAGAATAACAAAAAAGGACAATAGCGCTGTGGTTCCTGTGCTATCGTCCCGGATCATCCTGCCTGATCCTGCTTCTTATTATAGCACACCGGCTGAAAAAGTCAATACAAAATCCGCGGCATAGCTTTATTAAATAAAGTCTGTCACGGATTTTTGCGGTGTTTTTGTAACTTTGTCCATGCATTGCGCACACAAGGCCGTTTATGGCAGTCTCGCCGCAGGGGTCAGGCGCGCTTTTTCTCGGGCAGCTGGCTGGCCACGATCGCGCCGAACATCAGCGCACAGCCGCAAAGCTCGGTCGCAGAGAGCGTCTCACCGAGGATAAGCCAGCCCGCGAGGGCGCTGAATACGCTTTCCAGACACATGGCAAGGCTGGCGATCGTCGGGTCAAGGTCCCGCTGGGCAACGATCTGCAGCGTGAAGGCCACGCCGCTGGACATAATGCCGCAGTAGGCGATGGAGACCGCCGCACTCCGGAACTGGTCGATTGTCGGCGCTTCAAAGACAAACATAAAGATCGTGGACAGCACTGCGACCATCAAAAATTGGGCGAAGCTGAGCTGGATGCCGTCCAGCTTGGGGCTGAAGTGGTTTACCACGAGGATCTGCAGTGTGAACAGCAGCGCGCAGAGCAGCAGCTGCCACTCGCCGCCGGTCAGGCTGAGCGTATCGCGCCCCGCAAGGCAGAGCAGGTACAGCCCCACAACGCTGACCGCCACGCAGCACCACAGCTTGATGCCGGGGCGGCTGCCCAGAAAGACCCCCGCAACCGGCACCAGCACCACATACAGCGCCGTCATAAAGCCGGCCTTGGCGGTGCTGGTCGTGCCGATGCCCATCTGCTGGGCCGCCGATGCCGCAAACAGCGCCGTGCCGCAGCAGATACCGCCCAGCACCAGCGTTTTGCCGTGGATCCAGAAGGGCAGGCCGCTGCCGCGCTTTTTCTGCCCGGCGCGGCGCACAAGCAGCATCCCCAGCAGAAAGACGCAGGCCAGCCAGCTGCGGCTGGCCAAAAAGGGGTATGCGCCCATGTAGCCGCTGCCGACGCTTTGCGCCACAAAGGCCGTGCCCCAGATGAAGGCGGCGCAGGTCAGCAGCAGTGTGTTGCGCAGCTGTTTTTTATCCATAGTGTAAAATCCTCTCTCGTTGTACAACCTGCCGGGCAGGGCTGTCCCCTGTCCGCCCTCTTTGTGTATACTTTCCCTGTGCTTCAAAAAATACCGCCCGGCCATCTGCGGCGCGGGCGGTATGTGTTATCAGCTGTTTGTGCTTTCCTCGCCGTAGGTGTTCAGCTCTTCGCTGCCCAGCCCCTCGACCTTGAGGCCGCCGGTGACATAGTACTTGTTGCCGTTATCGTAGCTGATCGTGATCTTGTACTGCTTGCCTGGGGTCAGGCCGGTGACATTGTACTGGTAGGCGCTGCCGTCCGCACAGTAGTAGATCGTTGAGCCCTGCACATAGCTGGTGCTGGTCTTGTCGTCGCTCAGCTCCCAGAACGCGATCTTAAAGTACATATATTTCTCGCTGCTGGCCTCGGTCGTGGCGCAGCCGGTCACCGTCATGCTGTCGCCGCCCGCCACAAAATACTCGGTGGAGCGGTTGGCAATGCTGTTGAAGGAGACATACAGCGTGTTGTCCTGCGGGTAGGTCACAACGCGGGCTGCGCTGGTGTCCATCCCCTCGGGAAATTCCACGCTGCCGCCGGCAGCCGCTTTGGTGGTGGTGTCGGTGTCGTCATCCTCGGACTCCTCGACCAGACCCATCGCCTTGACCAGCTTGACAACGGTGTCCTGTGCCCACGCCTTGGGGGAGCATGCAGTCAGGGTGAAGGCCAGCAGTACCGCCATTGCCAGCGCCGTAAGCTTGCGGGTAAGTTTCATATCGTGAACCTCCATTGGGTGCTTTGCAGAAAATCTCCGCAGCAATCCCGCAGGCAGCGGCAGGGCGCACGCCAAGGCTGCGCCGCACCCGCACCCGGAATTATGCGGTAATGGTTTTATTATACCGCAATTCCGGCCCATGTACAAGCGTTCCCGCCGTTTTTACACATTTGTTTTGCCGTTTTTGGGGGTGTACTCCTTCACCCAGTCGATGAGGAGGGACGACACCGTGACCGTGACGAGCGAAAACGCGATGCGGCGCACCGGAATGTAGGACAGCGATGCAAGCAGCACCGTCAGATCGGTAAAAAGGTACGCGCGGGAGAGCTTCCACCCGGTCAGCTTGTGGATGACGAGCGCCAGCGCATCATCACCGCCGCTGGAGCCGCCCTGCCGCACGATCAGCCCGACACCGATGCCGACAAATGCGCCGCCCAGCAGCGCCGCCGCCAGCGGGTAGGGCGTCAGGTCGGGCAGCATCGGGGGCAGACACTCCCAGAGGCGGTAAAAGCCGGCCAGACTGACGCTGGCAATGCCCGCCGAGAGCAGAAAGTCCCACCCCAGAAACTTGAACGCCAGCGCGTAGCTGGCTGCATCCAGCAGGGGCGAGGCAATCGAGGCCGGCACCCCCAGCCAATGGTTGATGAGCAGCACCAGCCCGATGATGCCGCCCTCAGTGATGGCGGTGCGCTGGTGAATGTTGTGGATGCCGAAGGACAGGATCGCCGTGCCCAGCATGATAATGGCGATGCGCCCCGGCGTGAACCGCCCCAGCGCCCTCTTTATTTTTTGTTGCAGCGTTTCTTTTGCCATTTTTCCCCCTTGGCAGTAATACAACCAGTATACCACGGCTGTCAAGGGGGCGGCCTCAGCTGCGGGTGTTTTCCAGCACCCGGCGCAGGGTGGCAAGAGCCGCCGCGATATCGTCGGCGGTCAGGATCAGCGGCGGCAGCAGCCGCAGGCGGGT
>ERZ779852.1666-NODE-1666-length-20215-cov-5.506200_pt1 | contig 20215 bp, 8 predicted proteins | sample MGYA00511559_ERZ779852 | MGnify/ENA primary metagenome ERZ779852 (study PRJEB29588, sample SAMEA2157977) | human gut metagenome | biome: human gut; feature: human-associated habitat; material: faeces | place: Denmark | collected 2008/2010 ...
TATGCGCAACTTTTTCATTATAAATATTTTAAGAAATTAATTCAACCAACAGGTATTATTTTTCCATCGTTACAAAGCAAACGTAACTATGCAGATATTTCGTAACGCAGAAAACTATATGGTAAATATCCTCGGATTAGAAATGGAGGATAAAGGGGGTTTATGCGCTTCCGGTTCCGGTGAGTCATTTCTTTGAAGTGCGCAAAAGCCTGATCGGAGGCCATGAATTCCTGTTACTGTCACCGACCATGGAAGACGTGAAGCCGGAACTTCTCTGCAAGCGGTATTACAAAGCCATGGAAATGTCTGGCATCCCGTGCGTATTGGTCGTACCGACTATTACAGGCGTACTGCGAAGACTGTTAATCAAGAAAAAAGTAAGTTTTATTGTCCCCGATAAGCAGGTGTTCATCCCTGAACTGGGTGCTATACTCTCGGAAAGCAAGCTGGATAACGGTTCCGAGAAATCGGTATTCTCGGCCAATACTCAGTTTCTTCTGCTATTCCATCTTCTCAAAAAGGCTTTGAATGGCTGCAGCTATAACGAGATTATGAATGCAACCGGGATTATAAAAAAGAATATCAGTACCGCTGCTACTGAACTTGCCAACGCCGGAGTCTGCGAGCTGCAACAGGGCGCCGGAAGAGAGAAGATAATCGTTTTCTCGGCTGATAAAAAGGAGGTCTGGACCAAATCTCTCCCGATGATGAAGAATCCGGTTAAACGAATCGGATATATCTCTGCCATAGAGCCGACCGTAAAAAAGCTGCCTAAATCATACGAGGAGGCACTTTCGCATTACACGGATGTGGTAGGTGAGAAAATAGAGGCATACGCTACATACCGGCTTTCCGAGGAGGCTAAAGCACTCAACGGTATTATTCAGCCGGAGTACGAAGACGGCATGGTCAGGATTGAATTTTGGGCATATGACCCTGTTAAACTTTCCGACGATGGGTTCATTGACCCATTATCGCTATATCTGTGTTATCGCGAAGATGACGATGAACGAATACAAGGTGAACTTTCAAGATTAATAGACAGGACATTATGACATTGCCTTAAACACCTGAGAATGATTTTGTTGCCCGGTCGCAGCAAGCCGCGACACTGTGGGGCGGCATCCAAAGTTTCCGGGAATAGAGGCAGGAACCATCATATCCGGGATTTTCCACAAAAATGAAATTTGGGATACGGCGGGCGGGGGGATTAATCGGGGTTGTCCATGCGGGTTAGGGCGTCGTCGCAGTTGCTTTCATGGAATTGCTTCGGGGTACAGCCGTAGCGTGCCGAAAAGACGTTGTAGAATGTGCTGCGATGGTTGAAGCCCGATTTGTAGGCTACTTCTTCCATGGTCATGCGGGTGTGCTTGAGGAGGTATGCGGCGCGATTGAGCCTCATATCGCGGATGATCGATGATGGTGTGCTTGTGGTGATACGTCCGACAAAGTGATAAAGGTTGCGCACTGTCATGCCCATCATCGATGCTACCATCTTGGTGGAGAGCTCGGGGTTGCTGATGTTTTCGGTGATTATGGCGGTCATTTTGTCGAGGAGGGCTTTTTCTTCTTTATGCATCACCACACCGTCGACAAGTTCAAACGAGCTGATGGAGTCGTCGTAATAGTCGAGGAGCACATCCGAGCGTCGCAGCATGCCGGCTACCACGGAGTGGAAATTGTCTTCGTCGTAGGGTTTGCAGATAAAGATGTCGGCTCCGGCATCGGTGCTTTGGCGTCGGACGTCGTCGCTATGTACCGACGACATGAGTATGAACGGGATATGCTCGGTGTATTTTCGGCTTTTGATCTCGCGGCACAGTTCGATGCCGGTGCGGTCTTTGAGCAGGAGGTCGGCGACGACAAGGTCGGGAAGTCGCTGCGAGATGCTGTCGAGAGCTTCTTCTACGCTGCCGCATGTCGCCACGTTGCATTCGTTGCGGAAGAGATTCTGCATATACCAGCACATGTCTTCGCTGGAGTCGACGTAGAGTATGGTGCGAAGTTGCTCATCAAACGCTATGGTATCGTTGTCGTTTTGTGCCGTCGCAGCAAGCGGTGTGCTGCCCATAGGGGTCTCCATGACTACGGCCATAGTGGCGTCGCTCACGGCTTCCTGCCGCGGGAGTGTCACTACTATGATCTGCGTTCCTGCAGCATCGGTGCTTTCGGTGACCGTACCTTTGTTGTCGACTATCTGATTATGGCATATAGCCATGTCGATGTCGTCCATCACTGCATTGACATCGGTGCTGTGGTCTTGCAGGCGATATAGCAGCTGGCGCTTGCTGTCGTCGCCTCTTAGATATCCGGTGTAGATTGTCGTACCGGTAATGAGGAAAGTAATCGTCAGTTGCTGCCCTGTGCCGGCTACGCTCACTTTGAGCCGTCCGCCGGCGGGGAGGTGGTTCAGGGCTACGGATGTGATGCCTCCGATGAAGGTTCTGAGGGCTGCGGCATCGGCCACCCATACAAGCCCGGGCTCGCAAGCCGTAGCGAATTCTACCGATCGCATGCGTGAAAATGCGGCGAAGCGGCGCTCAATATCCCCGAGCAGCGCGTTCAGATCTACGCTCACGGGAGTTTGTCCGCCGGGCTCTGCATGGCGAAAGCTTATGAGCTTCTGTGTGAGATCTTTGAGCACAGAAGCTTTGTGGTAAATAATATTGGCGAACTTGCGGGTGCGGTCGTTGACTCCGGGGTCAGAAGCGACAATTTTCCCCGATCCGCTAATGAGCATCAGGGGCTCTACGAACTCGTTGGCCACGCCGCTGAAGAAGTCGAGTTTCGATTCGTAGACTTCCTCTTTATGCCGGGCTTCGATATCGGCCATTTTGCGCTTTTGGCGCAAGCGTATCCCACGAAATGCCAGGAGCATAGCAGCGGCGGCGCAAAGCGTGTATATGGCCTTGGCCCACGGCGAGGCATACCAGGGCGGGGTGATGACTATGGCGGTGCTGTAAACGGGGCTGACATAGTTGCCCTTGCGGTAGCGCACTTCAAGATTGTATGATCCGGGCGAAAGGCCGAGAAACGAGATGCGTCGGCGAGTGCCGTTGTGAAGCCATTGCGACGAGACACCATTGAGACGGTATTCGAAGAGATAGTCGTCGTTGCGGCGATAGTCGAGCACATTATAACGGATGCCGAAATAGGTTTCATCGTGGCTAAATACCAGTCGGCCGTCGCTATCGGTGTAGCGTGCTGTAGCGAATTCCCTCAGTCCGTCGTCGACGCACTCGAAGATCAAAGGCAGGCGCACCTCCTGCTCCTTGTAGTCGGGTGCTTCGCTCACGGCGAGGATGGCATCGGTGCCTCCGAAGAAGAAGCGGTTGTCGGCTGCATCGTAGTAGCCGGCATTGTCGCAAAATTCGGTGATGCTTCCTCCTGGCCACGCGGTGACATTGCCTGTGGCGATGTCGAGATGCAGCAGACCGTCGACCGAGGCCAGCCAGGCGTTGTTGCGGCCGTCGGTCACTATCGAGCGGATGCTCTTGTCGCCGGTGAGTTCGCGGCAGAGCCTCCGCATGTAGATTTTGCCGGAGATGTCGCCGGTGAGTTCGACGAGTCCGGCGGATGTCCCCACGAGTACCCGCCCGGGCACATCGGTGCATATCGAGTGAACATCATTTACAGCCAGCTCTCGCGGCTGCTCGAAGAGGATATGAGATATGATGCCCGACATAAGGTCGAGTCGGTAGATGCCATTTTCACGGTTGGCGAGCCACAGCCAGCGGTGGCCCTGGCGTCGGATGGTGAAAAACTGGGAAGATCCGCGCTCGGAGTCGTTCTTCAGATATTGTCTGACAGAGAGTATGCGCGGCTCCTCGGCCGAGGGGTCGAGCGAGAGGCGAAATAGTCCGTGCCAGTTGGATACGGCCCATATCACGCTGTCGTTGACTTCGGCCACGGCATGAATGCACCTGAATCCGGGTGTGCCGGGCACTTCAAGCCGCTTTATCCGATGGTCGGCATAAGAATAGTAGCAAAGGCCCGAGCCTTCGCATCCTATCCATAGCACTTTGCGGAAGCGCCCCGGCACGACATTGAACACCATATCGTGGCTCAGATCGCTGTTGGCCGTGGTGTAGCAATGCTGCATCGCGTCTCCGTCGGCATTGCGTCGGAGTTGATACAGGCCGCACCCCTTGGTACCGATCCAGTAGTGGCCGTAATCATCGTGATATATGGCACGCACCTGTTTGCTGAAATTCAGAGAGGTGAAATCGCTGAAAAAGTGCTCGTCGAAATTGAACGGGCCGTCGACGAAGGTGTATATGCCACCACCGTCGGTAGCGACCCAGAGTATGCGCTGTCTGCTGTCGTAACAAAGGTCGTAGACGCTGTAGGGGATGTCGAGGATGCGTGTGGCGCCGGTGGAGGGGGTCACCATCATGGCTCCTTCGCTTTTGAATCCCACCACGATATTGTCTCCGGCGCTCACAATGCTGCCGATGAGTCCCCGCATATATCGGGGCGGATTGATGGTGCATACAAATTTCCGCTCCCGGGCGCTGCTATCGTACATGGATATGGTGTAATTCTCGTCGAGGATATAGTATCTGCCCTCTGCGGCCTCACACATATGTTTAATCGGAGTGTCGAAGCTAAAGGCGGCCGACGGCTCAAAGTTGCACTTTTGGCCGTCGGAGGATTTGACTGCGAAAGTGAGCAGGCTGTCGCGGCGGGCCACCAGGAGCTGCCCGTGGTTGTCGAACATCAGATTGATAATGTCGGAGTAATGCACGCCCGGGAGGTCGGCGACGACAAATTTTCGCGTGGCATGGTCGTAATAACAGAATGTGCCGTCCGACTTCATGGCTATGGCCATCCCGCCCGGCGAAGCAGCGCTTCTGTACGAGCTGTTGATTTCGGGGTGATGCTCCACCCGTCCGGTAGATGGATCGAAGCGGTCGAATCCGTAGTTGGAGTGAATCCAGAGGATGCCATCGTCGGACTCGTGAATCTTTTCTATGAGGAATCCTGAGATCTGACCGCTTTCGCCGAACCCCGAGCGATAAACGTCGATGTCGTATCCCCGGTGACGGTTCAGGCCCTCGTATGTGCCTGACCACATGTAGCCCGAACGGTCCTGATGAAGACAGAACACCGACATCGACGACAGTCCGTCGCGGCTTGTGATGATGTGCATGGTCTCTGCCCTCACAGAGGTCGACAATGCCGGGAAGAGACACAATGCCAATGCAAGCGAACGTAGGATTTGTCCAAAATTTTTCATGCATGAAGATTTAAGAGACATGCAAAGATATACATAAAAGCCGAGAAATCAGCGCCGGTCCACAATAAGTTGCAAATCTGGACATCATTATCACAAATTTGGACAAGGACAGAAATCTAAATCTAATACCTTAGCGCCGTGAATCGGGATCCTCTGAATCTAAAACCAAAACCAGATATTATGAGACATTATCTATTAGCTGCATTAAGCTTGTGCTGCGTGGCGTCATATGCCGGGCAGCGCTATTATGCGTCACCCGAAAGCCACGGCGACGGGAGCGGCCGGTCGTGGGAGAACGCATCGAGCCGGCTATATGATTTGATAGAAATCGCCGAGCCGGGCGACACCATCCTTGTGGCAAACGGCCGCTACTACGGCGGCTTCAATGTGCGCAGCGGCGTGACAGTGCTCGGTGGGTTCACTGAGGGTAACGAATCTCTTGACAACAGGACATCACCCGCGGAGGATTCCGACGAAGGCTCAATACTCGACGGCAACCACCGCTTTCGTGTGCTCACGCAGACAGCGGCAGGTACAGCGCCGGCAAAATTCGATGGCTTTGTCATCGAGAACGGCACAGCCAGCTCGGGCGCCGGCGCGCTTATCAGCGCCGGATGCACACTGGAACACTGCGTAGTGCGCAACTGCAGCAGCGGTTTGCACGGAGCGGGAGAATATATAGAAAGAGTGAATGGTGTGGCCATCAGCTCAGATAAAGCCACCCACACAGTGAGTGTCATCGCCAAGAAATATACGAGCAATCTGTGCCAGTATGACCGCGCCGAGTACTTCGCAGAATCCGCAAGGTCGCTCAGCGGTGTTCAAAGCCGCATCCTTACCGCCGACGAGGCGCAGACCTTGCTCAGCTATCCTGAATATGAGATTGTAAGCGCGACGCTTGCCGCTAACGGCTTTACTGATTTCGGCACCACTTCAATATGGACTTCGACTGAGACTGAATCGGCCGGCCTTGAAGGCCGATTCGCCCTGAATCTGTCTACTCGCGAACTGCTGCCTCTCAACCGCTGGCAGTATTGCCGCGTGTTGCCCGCCGGTAGTTATACGGCGTCAGGCGGGCGCCCCTTAGGCGGCGGAATCAGGGCCACCGATGGCGCTGTGATACGCCACTGCACTGTGACCGGCAACTCAGCTACTCTCGGCTCAGGCATCCATGCGCGCAATGGCGTAGTCATTTCAAATACCAATATCCACGACAATTTGTCGAACAATGAGCTGAATGTAGACGATTCGGTGGTTGTCGAGGACTTTTCGGGTGTAGACAGCGTCATCTCCGACGGCGAATCCGATCCTGTCATCAACAGCACAGTCAGCGCCGGCTCGGAAATAATGCTCTCCATGCAGGGCTTCACATCATATTCTCTCTACTCTGTCTCCGGCTGCCTCATCGCCGCCGGGACCGTCGGCCCCGACTGCGTCGTAGCCGCTCCCGGCACAAAAGGCATGTATCTGCTCTCTCTTTCCGGCTCCGGTCTCCGCGCCACAACAGTAAAAATCGTAGTAAAATGAACAAATATAAATATCTGCTGCCCTTTGCAGCGTTTCTGCTGACAACCGGCTCGGCTCTCGGCGCTGAAGCTGTGGTCAGCTCAAGCATCTCCGACAACACAGCATCGTGGATTCTGGAAAACGACGCTTTGCGGTTCACCGTACGCTGGACCGCTGAAGGCGGCATCGAACTTACCCAATTTCACAACAAGGCCGCCAATGCCGACGTGACCGGCAATGGCAACGAGCTGTTTGATTACCAAGGCAAATATCTCTCGAACGAGGCCCGACGCCCCTCGCGCGACTTCCACTATACGGCATCCGGGAAAGGATGGGAGCTGGTCGGGGCGTCGGACCGCCCCATTGCCATGTCGTCGGCCATGCCCGACGTATGCGTGGGACACGAACTGGTGGTGTCGGTACGTAAGGATGATTTCCAGGCTAATCTTCATTTCGAGCTGTACAACGACAACGGTGGCCTGCGCTATCAGGCTTACATAAAGAACCTGTCGGACTGCGATAATCTGCTCATTGAGCGCTCCGACGTACTTTCGCTTGACATAGCCCGCACCGAGCACAATCTCCACTATGTGACGAACAGCAAATGGCTCAGCACTACGGGCAATATGGAGGAGGCAACCCTTACCGGCAATGCCAACGACGTGGCCAAATGCTTTATTTGCCTCGACGCCGACGGCACAGGCTGGTATATGGCTCCCGAAACCAACTGGAAGACACAGTACGGCCCCGAGGAGCGCGGCAAGAAAGAGTCGCCGTCGTACTACTATCAGCTCCGTCCTTTCGCCACAATGACAGCCTGGGCTGCTTCCTCGCCTGAGCGCGTAAAAGTGCTCACCAGCCCGGAATCGCTGCAGCTCAATCTGTTTCCCGGCGAAGAATTTGAGTATATCGCCGTAAACCTCACAGCATTCAAGGGCGATATCATCGACGGCAAAATGGCGGTGGAGAATCATTTCCGTCGCCGCTTCCACTTCCACGACACGGCCACCTCAATGATGGTTAACGACTGGGAATGGTTCCGCAACGGCTTTCGCACATCGGAGTATCTCCTCGGCACCGTAATGCCCAAGGCTGTGCGTGCCGGCTACGACATGCTGCTGATCGACGACGGCTGGAACAACTCGACCTCTGACGGCAAATGGATTACCGAGAACGACCTAACACGCGACCCGATAGAGCCTAATGTCCCCGGCATTCCCGACATGGCCGAGTTTTCCGAGAAACTTCGCACCGGAGGGCTGCGTCTTGGCCTGTGGTACTCCAATTCCGGCGGAGGCCACAACAACGGCAACGACCTTGCCGATCCCGAGGTAATTGCCGCCAAAAAGACCAAAATAGAGACGATGATCAGCAACTACGGCCTTACGCATCAGGCAGTGGACCTCACTCAGTATTGGCAGTGCCTAACGGAGACCGCTTATTCGCACCCCTCCGACAACGTATATCGCAAAAATGTGCTCTCACGCAATATGATGAACGAAATCGTAGATGCAAATCCGTCGTTCGAAATCAAGGTGACAAGCGAGCTCGATCTCTATCCCAATCCGGGCGACCGCATGACCGAGCTGCTGCATCTGCCCAACAACGGCTGGATGACCATTACCGGCAACGACACCCCCGTAGAGGCTCTCGGCATATTCTTCGGCCATCTGCCGCTTAATGCCGTGTACCTCGGATCGGGAGGAGACCCCTCGGAGACCACCGACATACTATATGCCGCTCTGTGCGGACGCGATGTGAAAGCTTACACCTTCCCCGATCGGTGGAGCGAAAAAGGGATAGAACTTACCGGGAAATTCAACCGCTGGCGCAAGAACAGCCGCGTGAAAGAAGTAGCCTCCGCCATCGTTCATCCCGTGTGGCTCGGCAAAGGGTGCACCTCGGCCGACGCATCGCAGTGGAACCCCAAGGAGGGTCCGTACGTGTGGATGTTTATGGACGACAACGACCGGCGTTCGGCTATGGTAATCGCCACAAGCGGCGGACACGGCATAGAGAAGGCTTCAGCCGCATATCCGCTCCGCTGGCTCCACCCGCAGATGAATTACATCGTTGAGGATGTGACTCTCGACGACAACGGCACCTTCACCTACACATATAAGGGACGCTTCCCGGGCAGCGAACTGAACCGGGAGGGGCTCAACATCGACCTTTCGGAAAACACCTCGCAGGCCAAGGCCTTCTGGCTGACCGCCGACAACGGCGACGACCGTCAGATAGTGTTCGCCGATGAGAATGTAGCCTCGTGCCGGATATCCAGCACCACCGTAGAGGCCACTGGCACGCCGTCGGCCACTGGCAAAGTGATAGTCTATGGCGAAGGCACCACCATGATCTGCGATATCACCTTCGACGCCGCCGGGCAAGGCTCGGCCGACATTACCGAAATCCGCAACAACGATGTACCCTATCCCGGCAAAGAACTCAAGACTGTGCGTATCGAACTGGAGGACTACAACGGCTCGGTGACAAAGTCCAGCGAAAGCATCTCCATGAACCGCTTCGACAACGGCAACCCCGATAGCGAACACGGCTTCAGCTCCGTAGCCATAATGCAGGCTCCCGGCGACTATGTGATTTACAATCTGCCGGCTCTTACCCCCGGCACCTATAAGGTGAGCCTCAACTACAAGCTCTCGCTGTCGAAGCGAGGCTCGGCACAGTTCTACATCAACGGCACGGCCATGGGCGATGCCATCGACCAGTCGGCCTCGGAGAGCGAACAGATGCTCAACGCCGATCTCGGCACCTGCGTAATCAGCAGCGGCGATGGCGTGAAGCTGAAGATGGAGCTTGTCGACGGCGGGAAGTCGGGCACCGGCACATATATCGGAGCCAATTACATAGTTTTCACACCTGCAAACAATTAAAGGGAATTAACTAACATAAAGATAATACCATTATGAATTTTAAACCGATTATCACCGCACTCGGGCTCGGGCTGGCTCTGACAGCCAACGCAGCCACCATAAGCACGTTCGACTGGACGGACTTATGCGAAGAGATGACTTCGTCGGTGCTCTCAGCCGACCAGCTGGCCGCCATCACCGACAACAATCAGGAAACAGCCGCGGTAACCGAACTTACCGAGGACATGACCGTGACTTTCAAAATGCGCGAAAGTCTGAAACTCTCCAACTACACCGTCACCGGCGACAACACCACCGACAACGGTCCCAAATCGTGGACTATCGAAGGATCGGACAACGGCACCGACTGGAAGACCATCGAAACACGTTCGAATCAGTCGTACAACGAGCCTTACTGGACCATCAACCGCAGCCTTGTCCCGAACTCTGACCGCGACAATATGGCCTCGTACAGGTATATACGTTTCACGTTCCCGGCCGGGAAATTCGGCTTGGCCGAATTGCAGCTTTTCGGCTTCCCCGCACAGCTGCAGCAGGGCATCACGGCCAATGGAGGTGTGCTCCGCGCACAGCATCGCGGCTTCAACCAGAACGGCTTCTATGAAATCTACACCAACCTTCTCAGCGACAAAATCTCCACAAAATATTGCGTGACAGGCAACAGGAGCCTTTGGGTGGAATATGTGTCGCCCAAACCTGTGAAAGTGCAGTCGTACGCCCTCACAAGCTGCGTGTCCTCCCCGGGCCGCGACCCGAAGACATGGCGATTCGAAGGATTCAACGAGGAGACATTTACATGGGAAGTGCTTGATCAGCAGAGCGGCGTAAAATTTACACAGCGCTTCAGCACTCTTGTATTCCCTGTTGAGACTGAAAAAGCCTACTCGCGCTTACGCCTTTCTATCACAGCCAACAACGGCGATGGCGACACTCAATTCTGCAAATGGCATATCTTCGGCACTGAAACTACCGATCAGGAGCGCATCCGCGTGGCTTGCGTGGGCAACAGCATCACCGAAAATACCGCCCTTTCCGAAGCCGAAAAATATCCTTCGCAACTGAGCGCCCTTCTCGGCAATGTATATCAGGTGCTCAACTATGGTATCAGCGAGCGCACGCTGCTCAAAAACGGCAATAAGCCCTATGTGAAGGAATGGAAATACACTGAGGTGCTGGGATGGAACCCCGACGTAGTTGTCATCGACCTCGGTACCAACGACTCCAAAGAGTCGATATGGAGCTCTCATCGCGGAGAGTTTGTAAGCGACTATACCGAGCTGGTAAATGCATTCAAAGCCCTTCCAAGCCATCCTAAGGTATTCATCTGCAAGCCACTGCCGGCCTACAGCAACAATATGAATATACGCGGCGATGTGATCCGCGACGAGATTTGTCCGAAAATCGACGAAGTCGCCGATGCTACAGGCGCCACTGTCATCGACCTATATGCCGCCCTCTCGGGCAACGAATCGCTGCTCTACGACGGTGTGCACCCCAACGCCTCCGGCGCTACTATCATGGCCAACGTTGTGGCTAATGCCATCAATCCCGATATCGACATTCCCGCCGATATGTATTCTACACTGGCTGTATACGACTGGACCGACCGCGCCACCCTGTCGGCTGCCGGCAATGATGCCGACATCACAGCTATCGCCGACAACAATCCCGCTACTGCTATGACCATCTCAGCACAGGACGGCACAGCCAAGGTGATCGCACAGCTTGAAGAGGGCGTAAAACTCACCGCTTATTCCGTCACATCAGGCACCGATGTGGCCGAAGCCCCCGCAGCCTGGACTCTGCAGGGATCGAACGACGGCACAGAGTGGACTGATGTCGACAGCCGCTCAGGGGTCATCTTCAGCCACAACGGCGAAACCCGCCTGTACGAATTCAGTCTGCCCGACGACCGCAACACGCTGCCGTCATACAAATATTACCGCCTGATAATGACTCCCGCCGATGGCAAGCAAACAGTAAATCTCTCCGAATGGCAGCTTCTCGGCTTCCCTGAAAAAATCGTCACGGAAATCACCGGTAATGGCGGCGTCATCTCCGGCGAACATCCCGGATACAATTTCGGCGAATATGTGGAAACTGTTGATAACCTGATTACCGACAACATCAACCAGAAATACTGCGCTTCGGGCTATTACACCGGCTGGGTAGAGTATAGGTCGATGGAGAAAATCTCCCTCACCGGCTACGCGCTTATTTCGTGCAAAGACCTGCCCAACCGCGCGCCCAAGAGCTGGACACTTCAGGGCTACAATGCCGAGACCAACACGTGGGAGACTATCGACGAGCGCACCGACTGCGACTTCCTCACCAATCACCACACCCTGCGCTTCGATGTAGCACCATCCAACAGCTATGAGCGTATCCGTCTGAACATCACTGCCAACAAGGGCGAAGTGAACATGCAGCTGGCCAAATGGCAGCTTTTCGGCACCACAGGCGGCGAACGCAAAATCAAAGTGGCCTGCACCGGCAACAGCATCACAGCCAATGCACGCCTTGACGAAGAAAACCGCTATCCGGCTGTGCTGCAGAGCCTGCTTGGCGAAGGATACTATGTAGAGAACTTTGGCGAAGGTGGAGCTACAATCATCAGAGGCTCGTCGCACCCCTACTGGGACCAGCAGAAATATAGCGCGGCCCTGGCTTTCGAGCCCGATGTTCTCGTGGCTAAATTCGGCACCAACGACTCCAATCCCGACAACTGGAAAAAGAAAGATCAGTTTGTCAACGACTATGTAGAGTACATCAACTCGTTCAAGGCTGTGAATCCCGACATCAAGGTGATCCTCTGCTACCCCATCGCTTCGTGGAACAACACGATGTCTATCGTCGATGAAACAGTCACTTCTGAAATTATCCCGATGATTGACGAAGTGGCACGACAGACCGGCGCCACCGTCGTAGACCTTCACAGCCCCACCGAAGGCAAGGTCTACCTCACCTACGACTATGTGCACCCCTGGAACGAGGGTACCATACTCATGGCCCGACATATCGCGCCGGCCATCAATCCCGAAGTAGTGCTTCCCGAGGTGGCGCCCGGTTTCTGGCAGCGTATTGAGGAGTTTGACCGCACCGACCACGCCGTAAGCCGTCAGCGTGTGAACCTCGCTCCTCTGTTCGACAACAATCCCGACACGGAAATCGAGCTGGGCACCATCCCTGCCGAAGGTATGGAAATCGAGTTCGAGCTTCCCGAGAACTTCCGCGCCACCGGATATGCCCTCACCACCGGAAGCTCCGATCCTGCCACCGCCCCCACATCGTGGACACTTCAGGTATCGGCCAATGGCATCGACTGGAAAGATCTCGACAGCCGCTCCAATCAGGTATTCCTCTCCACATACGAGACAAATATGTATCAGGTAGCCATCGAAGGCAACCGCACCACAAGCGCCCGCGATATTCCTACCGGCAAATACTTCCGGGTGATTTTCCACGGCAGTGACACGGAAAAGGCGATGGCTAAGGCCGATACCGAGGCCGGCGGAAGCGCCACCCTGTCGGAAATCCAGCTCTTCGGCGCCAACGAGAAGCTTGCTACCGATGTGACAGCCAATGGAGGCACTATCACAGGTCAGTATCCCGGCTTCCAGGCCGACGGATATAACGAGACCGTAGGAAACCTCATCGACAACGACATCGCTACCAAATATTGTGTGACTGGCCACAAATCATGCTGGATACAATACGATACGCCTACTCCCGTCGTTGTCGACCGCTACTCGATCACTAATGCCAACAATCATGTGGGACGCAATCCCAAATCGTGGACCCTCGAAGGATCGAACGACGGTAAAAACTGGACGACACTCGATACCCGCAACGACCAGTCGTTCATGGTTCGCCTCAACACCGTGGAATACCCGGTTAATAATTCGGAACCCTACTCTCACTATCGTCTCAACATCAACGAAAACAATGGTGACAACGATCTCCAGCTGGCCAAATGGCAGCTCTTCAAGAAGATCAGTACCGACGTAACCGCCGTTGAGAGCGATGATGAGGAGGCCTCTGCTCCGCTTTACAACCTCAGCGGTATGCCCGTCGACAAATCCTATAAAGGGGTCGTCGTTAGCAAAGACCGCAAATACTTAGCAAAATAGATTATTCTTGTATAAAGGGAGGCTGTGCCGCATATCATTGCAGCACAGCCTCCCGTATTTTTCACCATCACTACGATTTGAGATGCAAATGCATGCGGGAGATAATGAACACAAAAGCATGAGGTTTGGGGATGAAAAAGATTGTGCATGTTTTTGCAATTAGCTCCCGCATTTGCCGTTTTACTATTACAGGAGGGGGATTCACGCCATTGAAATTGAATTGTTTCCGATGAAAATGAAGCAATTGCTAAAAAATAGAATTATCATGGGAAGAAATGCCGCACGCATTGCGGTAGCGTTATGGCTCGCCGCAGGAAACTTTATGAGCCTCAGCGCTGCCAGGCCGTACAATGTCAGTTCGCCCCAAGGGAAGACGAAGGTGACGGTGGTGCCGTCAGATTCGTTGCGCTTTACGGTGTCAACTCCCTCGGGCCAACGGATCGATGCCGCAGTGGCAATGCACCTTGGCGACAAATGCCTTGGCATCGGGTCAAAAATGAAGAAGGCTAAGACAACGGCCCACGATGGGGTGATAAAGCCTGTGGTGCCTCTGAAATATGCTGAGATTCGCGACCGCTACACCGATGCGCTTCTGAGTTTCGGCGATTTCGATGTAGAATTTCGAGTATTCGACAATGCTGTTGCCTACAGATTTATCACTCATTTCGCACACCCGATAGATGTAATGGCCGAGGACTTCAGAGTGAGTCTGCCTCAGGCCGTTATGGCCCATCTGCAGCAGCCGCGCGGCTGGAAAACCGCTCAGGAGGAGCCATACACCCACAAGCCTCTTGACCGATGGGATGAGACCGACCGCATGAGCCTCGTTCCGGCGCTTTTCGAGCTGCCCGGCAATGAATGGATGCTCGTGTCGGAGAGCAATTTGCGCGACTACGCAGGAATGTATCTCAAGGGCAACGGCAGCGGCTTCAACTCGGTATTCCCACGGATGCCGCTGAAATTCGGCGAAGATGGCGACCGCAGTGTGACCATAGAGGAGGAAGCCCCCTATCTGGCACGCACAGCCGGCGAGCGAGCCTTCCCATGGCGATACATGGCCTTCGGGTCGGGAGCCGATATAGCCTCGCAGACACTCACAGCTCAGTTGAGCGACCCTTGCGAGCTTGACGACATCTCGTGGATACGCCCCGGCAAAGCCGCCTGGGAGTGGTGGAACGGCGCTTCGGTATATGGCGACGATGTCGATTTCGAGTCGGGATTCAATCTTGATACGTACAAATATTTCATCGACTTTGCAGCGAAGCATGGCATCGAATATATCGTCCTCGACGAAGGCTGGGCAAAATCAACGATGGATCCGTTCACTCCCAATCCTCGCGTAGATGTGATGGAGCTAATCCGCTATGGCAAGGAGCGAAACGTTGGGCTGATTCTGTGGATGACATGGCTTAACGTCGAAAGACATTTCGATATGTTCCCAATCCTGGCGGAGTGGGGCATAAAGGGCCTGAAGATCGACTTCATGGACCGTACGGACCAATGGATGAACGACTATCTGGAACGTGTGGCCAAAGCTGCCGCCGACAATCATTTGCTCGTGGATTTCCACGGGGCTCATAAGCCCTCAGGGCTCGACGTGCGCTATCCCAACGTGATCTCTTACGAAGGTGTGCGCGGCATGGAGCAGATGGGCAACACATGTCCCGACAACTCTCTCTGGCTTCCCTTCATGCGCAACGCCGTTGGGCCGATGGATTACACCCCCGGAGCCATGCTGAGCATGCAGCCCGAGGCATATGGCTGCGATCGCCCCAACTCGGCTTCAATCGGCACCCGAGCCTACCAGATGGCCCTGTTCACTACCTTCGAGAGCGGACTGCAGATGACCGCCGACAGCCCCACGATGTATTACCGCAACCCCGAGTGCGCCCGATTCATAGCCGACGTGCCCGAGACATGGGATGAGACCAGGGTGCTCGTTGCCGAGCCCGGGGTGCTCTATGTGGTGGCCAAGCGCAAAGGCGAAGAATGGTGGATGGCAGCCATGCGGGGCGATGGCGACAGATGGCGCGACGTCACTGTGCCACTCGATTTCCTTTCTCCGGGCGGGAAATACGATGCCGAATGGTTTGAGGACGGCATCAATGCGCCCCGTCAGGCCATGGACTACCGACATAAGACCGCAATGCCGGTTCTCTCCGATAGCATCACCATGCACTTGTCGCGCAACGGCGGCTGGACCGGCCGCTTCCGTCCGTTCTGATCCCGCACACAAAGTGGATCTATGCGGTGAGGCTCATGGTTATGCCGATGTTTGCTTTTGTTTTCATTGCGTTGTAACATTGCGCATGCCGGAGCAGGGGGATTTTCGGGGGAAATATCGGGATTACCGCTGAAAATACATATATTTGCAGATGTAATCCGGATGTGTATGGAGAATATTCTTGAAGTTTGTGCCGGCGATATCGGCTCAGTGATGGCTGCTGCGGAAGGCGGCGCACAAAGGGTGGAGCTTTGCGCGGCTCTGGCTCTGGGCGGCGTGACTCCCTCAGAGGGGTTTGTCCGCGCGGCGGCAGCGCAGATAGGTGTGAAATGTCATGTGCTCATCCGTCCGCGCGAAGGCGATTTTGTCTATACGCGCTATGAGGCGGAGATAATGCTCGACGACATCGACATGGCGGCGCGCTGCGGCGCTACGGGGGTGGTGATCGGGGCACTGACGCCTGACAACAGGATTGATGCCGACATCTGCGGCACGCTTATTGAGCGTGCCAAAGAGGCGGGATTGAGCGTGACCTTCCACCGGGCTTTCGATTGCGTGGCAGATCCGCTGGAGGCTCTTGAGACGGTGATAAGCATGGGCGCCGACCGCCTGCTGACTTCCGGCTTGGCGCGGACGGCGATGGAGGGTGCCGACATGTTGCATCGCCTCAATCTCCATGCCCGTGGCCGCATATCGCTCATCGCTGCAGCCGGGGTAAGCAGCGCCAATGCTGCCCAGGTGCTCCGGCGCAGCAGTTGCCACGAAATCCATGCTTCCGCCCGCAAGCCGGTAAGGTCGTTGGCAGAATGTAGCGAAGGGGGCGTAAGCTCCGAATTTTATTCCGACACGCGGCTTACGACCGACGCCGCGGAGGTTCGGGCCATACTTAAAGCCATACAGAAACCATGAAACGCATCGCCGTGTCCCTGCTCCTTTCGGCGGTAATATCTCCCGCCGCTTTTTCCGCCAATCCCGACCGGGTGAGGCAATACACCGACTATCTGTATTCCACGATGATCCTGCCGGACAGTCTCGACTATCCGCGCGAATTTTACGAGCGCAATGTGGCGCTGGCCCTCGACATGCGCGAAAAGATGCCGTGGGGCAGCCTTGTGCCCGAGCGCGAACTTCGCAATTTCGTGCTGCCGGTGCGAGTCAACAACGAGCATCTCGACGATGCCCGGCAGGTGCTGATCGACTCTCTCATGCCGAGGGTCGCCGGCCTTGGCATGACGGAAGCGGCGCTCGAGATCAACCACTGGCTACACGAGCGGGTCACCTACCGTCCATCCGACTCGCGCACATCGCCGCCGCTCGCCACCCTGCGCACCTCCTTCGGCCGCTGCGGCGAGGAGTCGACCCTCGGCGTAGCCGCCATGAGGGCCATGGGGATACCGGCCCGACAGGTCTACACCCCCCGCTGGGCGCATACCGACGACAATCACGCATGGGTGGAAGTGTGGACCGACGGCCGATGGCATTTCCTCGGCGCCTGCGAGCCGGAGGCAGTCCTCGACCTCGCATGGTTCAACGATCCCGCCTCGCGCGGCATGCTGATGAACACCACGGCCCTCGGCCGATACGACGGCCCGGAAGAGGTGCTGGCCCGTACCCCCGTCTCCACGCAGATCAATGTCACCGACAATTACGCACCGGTGGATACCGCGCGGGTGACAGTCGTCGGCCGCGACGGCAAGCCGGCGGAGGGAGCGCAGCTCTACTTCATGCTCTACAATTATGCCGAATTTTATCCCATAGCGCAGAAAACCACCGACAGCACCGGGGAAGCGCGCCTTACCACCGGTCTGGGCGACCTCGTGGTGTGGGCCGTCAGCCCGGACGGACGCCTGTTCGGCATCGACAAATACACAGTCGGAAGCAAACAGCCTCTGCGCCTCGCGCTCGACAAAGACGAAAGCTGGACGGGGACGTTCGATTTCACCCTCGTGCCGCCCCGACAGGCCAAAAACAAGGTGGAGGTTCCCGAGAAACTTCGCCAAGCCAACACCCGACGGCTCGCCCGCGAGGATTCCATCCGAAATGCCTATATGGCAACGTTTTATACCCCTCAGTCAGCCGCCGACATTGTGCGCAGTCACCACCTCCCTGACTCCGCCGCCCTCTATCTGCCGCAGGCTTACGGCAATCATGCGGCCATTTCCGGCTTCCTGACGCGAGCCAAAGACCCCGCTCTCGCCATCGAATTTCTCGCCTCGCTCAGCGAGAAAGATATCCGCGACATCACCCCCGGGATTCTCGATGAATTTTACACCGATTCTGTCCCTGCGGGCTACGACCGCGGGGAGTACGTGCGCTGCGTGATGTGTCCGCGCATCTACAACGAGACCCTCACCCCCTATCGCTCCTTCTTCCTACGGGAGATTCCCGAAAGCGAACGCACGGCTTATCGCAACGACCCTCAGCGATGGATCGACCGCATCGGCCGGGAGATTGCCGTAGCATCCGGAGAAACATACTCGAAAAATATCCACATTTCGCCCGAGCAGGTCTACACGCACCGGCGTGACATCCCGCCGCTGTCGCGCGACATCTTTGCCGTGGCCTCGCTGCGCTCGTTTGGCGTGCCCGCCTATCTCGACCTTGTCACCATGACGCCTCACTATATCCACCAAGGCAAGGACACCGAGATAGTGTTCAGCGACGGTCAATCGGGCGAATCAGAGCCGCTCAAAGCCACCCTACAACTCGAATACGACAAGGTGGGACGCCTTGACGATCCCGGCTACTACACCCACTTCACCCTCTCTCAAATCAAGGATGGCAAGCCGCAGCTGCTCAACTTCAACGAAGGCGCAACATGGCGCAACACATTTGCCGACGGCGTCGACATGCCCGCCGGTCATACAATGCTGGTGAGCGGTCAGCGGCTCGCCGACGGCTCGGTGATGGCGCATGCTTCAGTTTTCACCGTCGCGGAAGGCTCGCATACACATCAGCCCCTCATCATCCGTCAGGACACCACAGCCATCCAAGTGATAGGCAACTTCAACAGCGAAAATCTCTACCTTGATGCCGCAAGCGGGCAGCGCCGGTCGCTCCTCTCCTCCACCGGCCGCGGCTACTACGTCCTCGCCCTGATCAAGCCCCACCACGAGCCCTCCTCACATGTGCTCAACGACCTGAGGCAGCACGCCGCCGACTTCGAGAAGTGGCCAGGAAAAATAATGCTCATCACAGCCGGCGAACCCTCGGCTGCCGGCGCCATCTCCTCCGAATTTCCCGGCCTCCCCTCCAATGCCATTCTCGGCACAGACGTCAGCGGCACCATCGCCGGTGAACTTCAGCCATTCGGCTCCGGATATCCCATCGTAATAATAGCCGACACCTTCAATCGGGTTGTCTTTGCCTCAGAAGGCTACACCATCGGCATCGCCCAAAAGCTTCTCGACGTACTGAAAGCCGCCGAAGGAGATCAGAGATAACGGGAGAGGGAGAAAAGGAGGCGCGCATATGTGGCCGAGAGGTCCACGTAGGCGAGCCGGGCACGGAGGAAGTAGGAGGTCTCCTGCAGGTAGTCGAGCAGCGAGATCTGCCCGCCGTCGAGGGCCCGGCGCAGCAGGGCCTGGTTGTTGACATTCTCCACCACCGGCGCATAGCCCGCAATCTGCTCGCGCACCGAGGCGGCAGCAGCATAGTCGGAAGCGATGCTCTGTTCGATCTCGCGGCGACGCGCCGACTCGCTGTAATCCGATGCCAAAGCGCGGCTGCGGGCGGAGGCCACAGCGCTGCGGCGTGAATAGACAGGGAGGGTGATGCCCACGGCGAGTCCGTTGAAATGCGTTCCCTCCTCGAGGGCATGGCGGTAGCCCAGCGAGATGCCCGGGAGGCGCGAGGCCTTGGCCACGGCCACATTCTGCCGCTCCACAGCCTGCATGGCGCGCAGATATTCTATTTCGGGCGAGCGATCCACCCCGGCGAGATAGGCATCGAGCGGAGCCAGTTCAAGCAGCGGAAAATCGGTAAGCGTCAGGGCCGTCTCGGCCGGATCGCCGCTATTGCCGGCAAGCGCCTGCAGCTCATGAATCAACGTCTGCCGCTGAGACTCGGCCTGCTGCAGCTCCGAGAGCGAGCGCACCGTCTCGATTTTCATCTTGTTGAGGTCGAGGATGGTAGTCTCGCCATGCTGCCACGCCCGCTCATAGGCCTCGCGCAGTTCGATCATCGACCGGTGCAGCTCCGAGAGGATCTCCACCCGGCGGTTGGC
>ERZ779852.1673-NODE-1673-length-20176-cov-3.128224_pt1 | contig 20176 bp, 20 predicted proteins | sample MGYA00511559_ERZ779852 | MGnify/ENA primary metagenome ERZ779852 (study PRJEB29588, sample SAMEA2157977) | human gut metagenome | biome: human gut; feature: human-associated habitat; material: faeces | place: Denmark | collected 2008/2010 ...
GTTCGTGTTTTGAGAATTACGCCGCGTGTTCGGCAGGCGGTTCCTTCGGCTTTTCGGAAGCATCCGTTTGCAGTGCGCCGCTGCGGATCAGCTCCAGCAGCTTATCTTCGTAGGTCACGGCGATATCGTCGTCGCAATATGCACGAACGGTAAAATTGGTGTTGCCAATCCGCCGGGTAAAGGTAAAAATGGGAGTACGTTTTTCGGTCATAGGCGCTCCTTTCCGCTCAACACAAAAGGCGATGCAGCCCGATGAAAAACGGGGCATCGCCTTTTCTGTCTGTTCAGTTCTCTGTTTCAAATTGGAGATTCGTTTTTAAGCTGTGCGTTCATCCTCTCCTGACGCTTCTGCACGCGTTTATTTCTTTCATGGATTCTTCGCTTTTTCAATGCCTCCTGACGTCTCTGTTCTTCCGGCGAAAGCTCGACGGGCTGCACGGGAACGTCAAACTTCCCGATGAAATTCAAATATACCTCAATTTCACGGGAGCGCTCGCCATCCTCGTCCTTCACGGTTTCATGGACGATGACTTTTTCCACGAATTGACGCAGCACTTCATCGGAATATTCCGTGCAGTCGCGGTAGCGCTCAACAAGCGCCATAAACCGTTCGATCTTATCTTCGCCGGATTGAATTTCATCCAACTGACGCTGTTCATCCAAAACCGCTTTTTCAAGCTGTGCCTGCTCGCTTCCATACTCGGCAGACAGCGCATCGAACCGTTCCTCTGGGATTTTTTCGAGCGCATAATTCTCATAGAGTTTTTTCAAAAGCCGGTCAAGTTCCGCCACTCTTTTGTTCTTTGCCGCAATCCTTTTTTTAAGCTGTTTTGTCTGTTCCGGCTGCTCCGCCAGCATTTCCCGTTGCAGCCGCGCCAGAAATTCTTCCTGATTCGTCAATGCGTATCGGCTGACCGTTTGAATCGTTTCTTTCAGTAACGGACGAAGCGCTTTTGCGCTGAATGCGTTCTGAACACATTGCCGTTCTTCCAAATGCTCAGACTTTCGATAGGTGGAACATATAAAGAAGTCATAGTAACAGATCGTGCCGGTTTTGAGGTGCTGCGCATGATGGAGATTGCTCATAGGTGCGCCGCATCGGGCGCAGAATACAAAGTTCTTAAAATGGCTGTCGGCATTTTCTGCCTTAGCCCTCTTGGGCTTTTCAAACGCTTCATGCGCTTTTTCCCATGCCTGCCTGTCCACAATCGCTTCATGGGTATTTTCAAAAACCACCTGCTTTTCTATCGGATTTCGAATCTGTTTGGCTTTGTAAGAAGGCGTACACGTCTTGAAATTGACTGTCATGCCCAGATACTCGCGCTTGTTCAAAATACCGATGACCGTCCCTCTGTGCCAGTCATAGTCGCCTGTTTCCGGCCTTCTGGCGTGATATCGGTTCCCCATATCCGATCTGCGAAAATATGTACTCGGTGTAATCCTCCGCTCTGTCTGTAAGGTTTTGGCAATGCGGTGCGGGTTCATTCCTGTCGCCGCCAGTTCAAAAATCCGCCGCACAATCTCGGCGGTTTCAGGTTCAATCACCCAATGGTTCTTATCGTCGGGATCTCGCTTATAGCCGAACAGCGGCGTTGACGTAAGCGATTGCCCCGACATTCCTTTTGCCCGAAACCCGATGTTGACTTTCTTAGATAGATCATGCAGATACATTTCATTCAAAACATTCAGCATGGGCGCAAACTCCAAGCTGTCGGAACGGCTGTTGTCCACATGGCTATCAATGGCGATAAATCGCACATCTTTCTCTTTGAAATAGATTTCGGTATAAAAACCCGTTTGCAGGTAATCGCGCCCGACGCGGCTCATGTCTTTGACCAGTACCGTTCCGATTTTCCCGCTGTCAATATCCGTCATCATCTGCTGCCAGCCCGGACGTTCAAAGTTTCGTCCGCTGAATCCGTCGTCCGAATAATGCCGGCAGTTTTCAAAGCCGTTTGCGGCGGCATAGGTTTCAAGATATTCCTTCTGCCGAAGAATCGAAAAGGACTCTCCTTCGTTTCTGTCCTCGCGGGATATACGCTCATACAGCGCTGTCATTTTCATGGGCTGCATCCTCCTTCTCCTGTGCGTCTTTCAATTTCTTTCTCTCCATGCAGCGGGCGACTTTTTCCCGATTTTTCGCGCGCCGCTGTTTCTGCTTTTCTTCCTCTGCCATTTCTTCTGCCGTCGGTTCGTCCTGCGGCACCTGAAAATTGCCGATGAATTTCAAATAGATGTCGATCTGCATGTGCCGTTCTCCGTCGATTTTTTTCGGCGCATGGACGATGATTTTTTCAACAAACGCATAGATCATGGGCGTGGTCAGTTCATCGGCTTCCCTGTATTTTCTGGCAAGTTTGAGAAAAGAAGCAATGTGATCGGAATCGACTTCATACGCCCGAAGTTCCTCCGTATCCGTTTCCAAAACGGCTTTCAGCTCAGCTTGTTCTTTCTCATATGCCGCAAGAAAATCATCAAAACGCTTTTCAGAAATCTTTTCAAGCGCATACGATTCATACAGCTTCTGAATCAGCACATCCAGTTCCTTACAGCGTTTCTGCGCCTTGCGGATTCTGGCTTTCGTTTCTTTTGCCGCCTGTGCCTGCTGCAATTCAGACGCTTCCCGAACTTTGCGCGCAAACTCGACTTCATTGGAGAGGGCATAGCGGCTGACGGTCTGAATGGTTTTCAAAATCAGTTCCCGCAATGCTTTTGTAGCTACCTGATGGGAAACGCATTCTCTCGTTTCCCGTTTTCGGGACAGCATATAGGTCGAGCAGTTGTAGGAATCGCTTTTGAATACGCCTTGCGCATCTTTCGCTCCATGCCGATGGTTATACAGCCTTTGCCCGCACTCTGCGCAGTAAACCAGACCTGTCAACGGATTCGCCACGCCCAGCGTATCTGTCCGCTTTATGCTTTTCAGCGCGCATTGGGCAAGCTCCCATGTTTCTTTCGTTACAATGGGTTCATGGGTATTCTCGAAGATCAGCAGCTTTTCCGGCGGGTTGGCGCGTCGTTTATCCTTGTAGTATCGTTTTCCGGAACGAAAATTGACCGTATGTCCCAAATACTCCTGATGGGTCAAAATTCTGCTGATTGTCAAACTGTTCCAGTCGTGCGCATGGGCTTCTTTTGTATAGTCGCTGCGCATCCCGCAGGCGTGTTTCGTATAGTAGTAGCCGGGATTGTCCACTTTCTCCTTCGTCAGAATCCGTGCAATTTCAGACGGCCCGTGTCCCTCGCAAGCCATCTGATAGATTCTGCGGACAATCGCCGCCGCTTCCTCGTCAACCAGCCAGTGGTGCTTGATGTCCGGGTCTTTTCGGTAGCCATATAAGCAGTTGTTGTTGGTGGGTAAGCCGGATTTTCCGCGCAGCTGATAAGCCGCCGTAACTTTCTTGGACTGGTCTTTCAGGTACCATTCGTTCATGATGTTCAGGAACGGCACAAATTCACCCGTTTCGGGATGATCGTTATCCACGCCGTTGGCGATGGCGATAAATCGGACATTGTGCTTGCGGAACACCACTTCCGTATAAAATCCTGTTTCAAGATAGTTGCACCCGATTCGGCTCATATCCTTCGCCAGAATCACGCCAACCTTTCCGGCTTCCACGTCGGCAATCAGGCTTTTCCAGCCGGGGCGGTCGAAATTGCCGCCGCTCCATCCGTCGTCCGTATAGTGCTTGCAATTGGTGAAGCCATGCTCGTCGGCGTAATTTTGCAGATAGAGCTTCTGGTTCACGATGGAGTTGCTTTCCCCGTCGAGGTCATCGTCGCGGGACAGGCGCTCGTACAGCGCCGTAATCAGATTTTCTTTCAATAAAATTCCTCCTTCACACATTTTTTCGGTCTTGAAGGGTGTAAAAGAACATTTTTACGCACTGTCTGAATATACGGGGAAAAATGGGAAATCGTCTGAAAAGCGGCATTTTTTCAACTGCTTCGGTTTTGTCGGCTTTTCCGATGCAAAAATGCAACAGATTTGACTTGGATATCTGAGTCTGATATGATACGATCAAAGAAAAAAACTCAGGAGGATGAATGGATGCAGGAAAAATGGCTTCCCGGAAATACAATGGACAGAATCCGCGACCTGTGCAGAGGCCGAAACATCACGCAGGTTGAGCTGGCGCAGGCTGTCGGTATGGACAAAAGCACATTGAGCCGCGTAATGGCTGAAAAAAAAAGCAAACTGTCCAGTAAAAATCTTGTCGCCATCGCGAATTACTTTGAAGTTTCGACGGATTTTCTGCTGGGACTGACGGATATTCCTTCCCGTAAAGGATATGACATCGAGCGTCTGGGGCTGTCTGTGGAAGCAGCTGCCAATCTCCATCAGGGCAAGCTGAACTGTTCAGTGGTCTGCCAGCTTTTGGAAAATCCGAAATTCGCAGAGCTGACCCGCCAGATCGCGCTCTATCAGGAGGGCGTTCTGGCTTCCGGCGTTGCCGCGCAGAATCAAATGTACAACTCCATGAGCAGCCTCATGTTGGAACATGGACAGGCTAACCCGGAGGATATGCCCGCCGTTCGTGGCGCTGTGCAGGAAGCGCAGGCACTCAAACGTCCGGTCTATGCGGATGAGATCGAGAACATCACGCGCAACTTCCGCCAGATTCTCGCTGAAATGAAGCAGGATGGACCGGAACGTGTCAAACAAACCGCGGCGCTGACCAAACAGAAGCTCAGCGAAATCACGAAAGTGCTTCCGCGCCAGAAAAACGGTCTGCAACTCAGACCCGAAGGCATCATGGGGATGCTCTCGGCGGCGCTGAACCAGATCACCGTTCCAGATGAATATCAGGCTGAATTGGGCGAAGCAACCGATCAGCTCAAACAGGCGATCTGGAATTACATGAACACCACCTACAATATCCAAATGGAGATGAACGCCCATCACGAACGAAACCCTTTGTCTGATGATTCAGAACGGAAATCATGAAGCATGTACCCAGTTAATTGAGCGGAATACGATGTTTATTCGCTCAGCCGCGATTCAATTTGAAAAACGATACGGTGGCGCAGTTCTGAGCTGTGACGATTACGAGCAGGAAGGACGAATCGCTCTGCTTCACGCCGCAGGGCGATTCGTGCCGGAAAAGGGGAAATTCCTGACGTATGCCGCCGTAGTCGTTTGCACCGCAATGCTCGACGCCCTTCGGCAAACACATCCCGAAATCAATACGGTTTCGCTGGAAGAAAACCAGGCGGCAGTTGAAGCCATGCAATCCGATAATCCTGTTCCAAGTCGGGATATCTATCATAAAAGCCCCGAACAGCTCTATCTGAACAAGGAAAGACTGCTTGCACTCTATGACGCAATGAATTGCTTGTCGCTTCGCGATGCCGCATGGGTTCGCCATCGGTTTGGTTTCGATGGCGAACCGTGCGCACTGGCAGCAGCGGCGAGGGACTACGGGTTAAGCATCAGCCGGGCAAGGCGCATCGAAGATGAAGCTCTGCGCCATATTCGAGAGAATCTGGCTGCACAGGGCAGGGAGAAAGCAGCTGCATGACCGCTTTCTCTCCGATTCTGTGATTTAAGCGTAAACCAGTTCGTTCAGCAGGATTTCTTCTGCTCGGTTCTGGATGCTGTTCATCCTGCGCACCCATTCCATTTGGTCGCGCGCTTTGAGTGCTTCGTCAACACCTTCCACCTGCATCATCTGCGGCAGAAGGATTTCAAGGCGTTCCCGACACTCGGCATCCACGCCGACGAGATGCGCCGTTAGTTTGCCGGAAAGCAACAGGACATTGTACAGAATGGGCTTATGCTCTTTAAGATACGTCTTGCGCATCCTGCTATACTTACCCAGCACCACAGGCTCATCTGGGATGGTCAGGTCGGGAAGCAGATAGTCGCCGCAGCGATGATAGGTCAATTTCATACAAAACTCCTTTCAAACACAAAAAAGCAGTTGTGGACTTGAAGATTTTTTCTTCTTCCATAACTGCTTTTTGTATTCGGTTTTCGCGGAACAACGTGCAGCTTAAGGAAGATGGTTAAAATCTTCCTTTATATAATACATACTGCACGTGCCGACGGTCATTGTGGGTAGCGACGAGAAAAGCATGTTCGCTCTTCAGAAATCGGGACGCCAGTTCATAGCCGATTCGATTTGCTTCCTCTGGCGTGACTTCTCCCGGCTTGAAGGATTGGCGCAGCTGATAGGCAATCACTTCGTTGTGAATCCTCCTGCCGGTAATGGCCATATACTCATTCCTCGCAAGCAAAAATTCCTGATCTGCGGTTTCCGGAGAGCAGACATATGATGAAATCAACTCGCCGCCATTCGTCTTTTCAGGATTCTCTATGTAATCCACCCGTGCTTTCAGGCACTGCGCTATGGTTTTCCCCTTATTGATGTGCATCGAGATGATCCGGGTTGTTGCCATACATACCTCCATAAATAAGAAAAGCGGCGATCTGTGATGCACACAAACCGCTGCAGACAAGTGATTTTCAGTAAACCAGGCCCTCGAAGAAACCAATGAGATGATCCAGAAGGTTCAGCAGAAGGGTGGCGATTGCAGGCAATCCAGTGGGGCTTACCAGAAACGCGAGAACCATAAACGCGATTCCATTCTGCCAGTAGCCGATAAAGAACTCGATCACTGACAACAGTCCGAAGAGTGACACGGATAATCCCAGCACCGACGAGGTGATAGAAGTAATGAATGCTACCAACCCGAGCATCAGGCGAATGGCCAGCATCACAGGAGCCAGAGCAATTTTCAGCGCAGTCTTCATCATGGTTGTCCTCCATTGTCATTCAGAGCGGTCGAGAAGGGAAAGCAGTTGGCGCATCATCACCCAAAGTTCATTCTGCTTTTGCTGAACTTCCTCGATCTCTGTTTCGTACATTTGCCCATGCGCATTCAGACGTTTGGAAATCTGATTGAGGTTGTTGGTCATGTTGCGCAGCAAGCGGAGCATTTCCCGGATTTGCGGCAGATCCAGCTTCAGAATGTATCCGTTCAGGGCCATTGCTCGCATGTATGCAGACTCGTTCCTGATTCCGAGCGATTTCATCTTCCGTCGAATCGTTTCTGCTTCAGCCTCAGTTGTCTTGAACGTGTGCTTAATCAGTCGCTTTTCTTTTTCCATCCAGATTATCTCTCCAAATTGTCTTTTCTGCAAGGCTGTCGCCGGGGCAGAGAAGACGTGGATCGTTCCTGTTTCGAGGTAGGACGTCTGGCAAAGGCTTCGGCGATCTTCTGCAAAGCGCTGTCCCGGACAGCTTCCATCCTGACTGCAAGCTGCTCAGCCTCTCCGAATGTGAGCAGTTCCAGATTCTCGCCGGTCGTTCACACAATCACCGCATTGCCCATGATGGGATCGCCATGCTGCTCTGTTCCATAGAGCGCACTCGCCGTTGCATTGATGAGCGCTCCACCGGGCTTGAGCTTGCCCTCCTCGTCGATCATCATCAGGAGTCCATCCTTTGCCAGCGGTTCGGCTTCGACGAGCTCGATCCAATCGCAGTCAATGGCCTCCCTGCCGATGTCAAATATATCCTTGTCGGGATTGCACGCTATAACCTTTACGTCCTGCGTCTCCGTGAGCAGGACGGCATATTGTTTTTCATCCATGTGTCTTGTCACCTCATCTTTCCATTTCATGCCTCTTTCGTTTTGCTGCCTTCGCAGCGGGAGCGGCTTTCTGAACCGTTTCCTTCTTCACAGCAGGATTCTGGCGCTCCCGGATTTCTCTGCGAGCCTGCCAGATGAAGCCATCCAGAACGGCAGGATGAGAGTCAACGATGCAGTCGCTCCTGCGATCAAAGCCACTTGCCGACTGTCCTTCCGGCAGATGCACAGAGAATGCCCAATCCTTGTTGGAAGAAGAAAAGCGGCCATCCCAGGATTTGTACTGCACAGTTGCCGCAAGCACGATGGAGACGCGCTCTGCACCATACTGATCAAGTACCTCCTTGGCCGTCTCTTTGTCCAGGCGCATCCCGTCGAAATGGCGGGAAATGGCGTCCTGAATATCGTTTTTGCAGGCGATATTCGTGCGATGGGAGAGCCGGAAAAGCTCCAGCTCGCCGTTCTCGCGCGCATATGCTGCGGTTTCGTAGTATACGGGGGTTTTGTTGATCGGTTCCATGTTTCCTCCTGCTCTCTGAATTACCGTTCTTCTTCAGACCTGTCTTTCTGCCTGCTGCCGGAACTCCTGTCCATGTTCAATGCAGCGTCCAGCTCAGCCAGCCGTGCGCTTTTGGTTCGCAGCTCCGCTTCCTGCGGGAAGGGTTTTCCAGCTTCGGCTCTGGCTGCATCAATCTGCTGCTCTGTTGTAGCTGCCAGCCGCTTGGGAATCTGTGCGATGGTGTTATCAAGACGTGTGATGTTGCCTCGCGCATCGTTGCCGACCTCCATCGGATGAGAAACAGCGCCGTGCAGTGTAAGCACGAATTTGTTGATGAAGGCATCAAACTGTACGCGCATGGGCAGTCCGCGATAGGAGCCAAACTCGACCGGTGCGCCCTTGGCGGCATCCTTGCAGGCTGCGAGGATGGCTTTGCCCGCTTCTTCCTTGTCCATGATCAGCTTGTCGCCCACAGTCATGCCCACGAAATCCTCCTGCGGGAGCGGATGCGCCTCAATGGTGGCAATGTCCTTTTGGAATCCAGCGATGAACTGCGTATCCCGCTCAACCTCCTGCGGAAAGTATTTGAGCAGCTGATCTTCCAGCCTGAACTGCTTGCTCTGGTGGTCGGCCTTCATCAGCTTCAGCCTTGCCACATCCACATCCAGATCCATCTTCTCTCTGATTCGCGGGTCGCCGGCACACAGCGCCTTGATTTCCGCATAGGAGAGCGCCGTTTCATCCATGTCCTCGCAGGAACGAACAGGGCTTTTGCTGGTCATAATCTGAGAGATGAACTTCTGCTTATTCTCAACAGTTTGCCAGAGGTACGCATCAAACGTTGCCTCCGTTACGTAGCGGAAAATGGATACCTCCGGGTTCATATTGCCCTGACGCACAATGCGCCCTGCCCGCTGTTCAAGATCACCAGGACGCCAAGGACAGTCGAGATCATGCAGCGCGATCAGTCTGTCCTGCACGTTGGTCCCTGCTCCCATCTTGGCAGTGCTGCCCATGAGCACGCGCACCTGACCGGAGCGTACCTTCGCGAACAGCTCCTTCTTCTTGACCTCCGTGTTGGCTTCATGGATGAACGCAATCTGCCCGGCAGGCACACCGTGGGCGACGAGCTTTTCCCGAATGTCATCATAGACGTTGAAGGTGTTCTCCTGCGGGGTATCATCGGCAAGAAAGGGTTCGCTTCCATTTTGCGTAGCAGTCGCTACACCTGTGCCCTTGGGCGTGGAAATATCACAGAAGACGAGCTGGGTCAGCTTATCTTCCTGACCAGCCTCCCAGATGCGCAGGATGTTGCCGACACAGGCGTTGACCTTGCTGGCCGGATCATCCGGCAGTAGCGGATTGATGAGACGCTGATCGAGGCCGAGCTTTCGCCCATCGCTGGTGATCTTAAGCATGTTGTCCACCGTGGGATCGACCTGCTTGTTATGGACTGCTGATGCGCGTTCAGAGAGCGCCTGCACCATTTCCTCCTGCTGCGCGGTGGGCCTGACCACGACCGTTTCATACTTCACTTGGGGCGTGGGGAGCTGAAGCTGATCCGCCGTCTTGATGTCCGCGACCTCACGGAATACGTTCATCAGCTCCGGCAGATTGAAGAACTTCGCAAAGCGCGTGCGCGCCCGATAGCCCGTTCCCTCAGGAGCCAGCTCAATCGCTGTCGTGGTTTCGCCAAACGTGGATGCCCAGCAGTCGAAGTGCGTCATGCCGCTGCGCTGCAAAGCGCCGTATTGCAGATAGCGCTGCATCGTATACAGTTCCGTCATGGAGTTGCTCACGGGCGTGCCCGTGGCGAAGATGATGCCGCGCCCGCCGGTCAGCTCGTCCATGTAGCGGCACTTCATATACATGTCGCTGGACTTCTGCGCCTCGGAAGTGGAAATGCCCGCCACGTTGCGCATTTTGGTGTAGAGGAAGAGATTCTTGTATGAATGCGCCTCGTCCACATACAACCGATCTACGCCGAGCTGTTCAAAGGTGACGACATCATCCTTGCGATCCTCAGCACGTAGCTTTTCGAGTTTGAGCTCCAGCTGCTTTCTGGATTTTTCCAGCTGTTTAATGGAAAAACGCTCACCATTGTTGTTTTTCAGCTCCTCAATGCCCTCCATGATTTCGGCAATCTCGTCCTGAAGCAGCTGCTCCTGACGTTCATGCGAGACAGGGATTTTCTCAAACTGCGAGTGACCAATAATCACCGCGTCATAATCGCCGGTCGCGATTCTCGCGCAGAATTTCTTTCGGTTTCCTGTTTCAAAATCTTTTTTCGTTGTGACCAAAATATTAGCGGAAGGGTAAAGACGCAAAAACTCGGAAGCCCACTGCTCCGTCAGGTGATTGGGCACGACGAACATGCTTTTCTGGCACAGACCCAGCCGCTTGCTTTCCATGGCAGCCGCCACCATTTCAAACGTCTTGCCTGCGCCCACCTGGTGGGCAAGCAGCGTATTGCCACCGTAAAGCACATGGGCGACAGCGTTTCGCTGGTGCTCCCGCAGCGAAATCTCAGGGTTCATGCCAGCGAAAACAATGTGGCTGCCGTCATATTCGCGCGGACGAATGGAGTTGAATAGCTCGTTATACTGTGCCCCCAGCGTCTGCCGCCGCTCAGGGTCTTTCCAAATCCATTCGCGGAAGGCATCCTTGATGGCCTGCTGCTTCTGCTGTGCGAGGGTGGTCGCTTTTTGATTGAGCACGCGCTGCTCTTTGCCGTCCGCATCCTGCACGGTGTCGTAGATGCGAACATCCCGCAGGTTCAGCGTGTCCTCCAGAATCTTGTAGGCATTGGCCCTATCCGTGCCGTAGGTGGTATACGCAGCAACATTGGCGCGGGACACGACGTTCTTGCCGTTGATGCGCCACTCGGCGGTATGGGGTGAGAAGTGTACCTCGATGGCACGGCGCTGGTAATATGGGGTGTTGAGCAGCTCGTACATGAAGTCCTGAATGTACTCCGGCGCAATCCACGTTGCACCCAGCCGGACATCAATGTCGGATGCCTCCAAATCCTTGGGCTGTGCCGCTTCCAGCGCCTTCACATTGGGCTGAAAGGCAGCGTCCACTTCTGCCGCGGTTTTAGCTTCCCGCAGCTTTTGCCGCACATTGCCGGACAGGTATTCATCTGCCGTCACATACTGCGCCTCGGTGCCGGGGATTCGGAAGATGACACCGGTCAGTTCCTGAACGATGTCCTCCTCGCTTTTCCCAGTCAGCTGGGCCATATAGCCGAGGTCAACCCTGGCGCGCTCCCCGATGGACACCGCCAGAGCATCAGCAGAGGTGTCCACATGATCGACGCTGCGCTGTTGCTTGATCGTCCGCTTCGTGAACATATCCGCTTTTCTCAGCAGTTTGTGATCATCGTCGAGGATTTCTAGCGAGCAGAGCAGGTAGTAGGAAGAATCCGACGAAAACGCAAGGCGGTTGGCCCGGTCATTGATGAGGCCGTAGCGTGCTGAAAAGCTGTCATACAGAGTGTTCAGCTCCTGCTGAAGCTGCTCGATTTCCCCGTCGCCATGCTCATCGAGCTGCGCGTCAATCAGCTTGCGAACCTGATCCCGCAGGGCAATCATGCCCTTGATACGCTCCTGCGCTGTCTGATTCAGATAGGGCTTCACCATGCGGCTGTTCTCACGGTAATAGACGGTGCCGTCGATCACCGAATACGAGAAGTTGCGCACGTCAGGTTCAGCGGGAATGGACTCGTCAATGGCTTCCTCGTCGCCCAAATCGGGCAGCGCCGCTTCCTGATAGATGCCGTGGATATGGCCAATCGCCTCATGTAGCTGATCTGCAAGGCTTACGCCTTCCTTCGGGAGAACGGTGAAGCTCTCCCGGCTGTACTGCGTATTCTCCCTGGACAGCGTGCCCAGAACCATCTCCGGGTGCTGAATAAAGTAGCTGTTCATGGTCAAGCCGTCTGCGTTTTCACCCACATGCACCCAATCCGGCTCAATCTCGATAGCCCGATCCCGCTTTTGCAGAAAGATGATGTCCGAAACGACCTCGGTGCCCGCGTTGGCGCGAAAGGCGTTGTTCGGCAGCCGGAGTGCGCCCAGCAGCTCCGCACGCTGCGCGATGTATTTGCGCACTTCCGGGGACTGCTGATCCATTGTGTAGCGGGAGGTAACAAAGGCGATCACGCCGCCCGGGCGCACCTGATCAATGGCCTTAGCGAAGAAGTAGTTGTGAATGGAAAAACCGAGCTTACCCAAAGCCCGGTCGTTGACTTGATAGTTGCCAAAGGGCACGTTGCCGATGGCGAGATCGAAGAAGTCGCGCCTGTCCGTCGTTTCAAAGCCCGCGACGGTAATATTAGCCTTGGGATAAAGCTGCCGCGCGATGCGCCCGGTGATGCTGTCCAGCTCCACACCGTACAGACGGCTGCCCGCCATGCTGTCAGGCAGCATCCCGAAGAAATTGCCCACACCCATGGACGGTTCCAGAATGTTGCCGCCGGTGAAGCCCATCTGCGCGACAGCATCATACATTGCCTTGATAACAGTGGGACTGGTGTAGTGCGCATTAAGCGTCGAAGCGCGTGCCGCTTCGTATTCCTGTGGCGTGAGTATGGCGGCAAGCTGGCGGTATTCATCCGCCCATGCCGACTTGTCGGGGTCAAAGGCATCTGCCAAACCGCCCCAGCCCACATAGCGCGAGAGTACCTCCTGCTCATCCTGCGTTGCCAATCGACCCTCGGCTTCAATCTGCTTGAGCCTCTGGATGGCGGTCAGATTGTTGCCAAACTTGGTTTTCGCGCCGCCTTCTCCCAGATGTTCATCCGTAATCCTGAAATTTTCTGCCACGGACTGAGGGAATACGGGCACGTGTTCCTCATCCGCTTGGGCGGTGACTTCCAGCACGATATTCTCCAGAGTGATTTCCTCATGGGATTGCGCGGGTGTCCCATCAGCAGGAAGCAGGTGCGCATTTCGTTCATCTTCTGCCAGCAGACGTTCAAAACGGGGATAGCTTTCCGAGCGGAAGATGGGATAGCGCTGTGCCGGGTCACGTAGGCTGACATCCAATTGACCTGTTTCTTCAATGATGAAGGGATGATGATCCAGATAAACGGTATCACCTACCGCATAGCGGCGCGACGGGGCAGAGGGAGGTTCCGCGGGTGCTTCAGGCTCAGAATCTTCTGTTACATCGATATTGGTTTCATCTTCTGACGGTTCGGTTTCCGGTAACGCTACTTCTAGCGTTTCCGCAGACGATGAAGCCTCCGCAATGCCCAAGCCGACGATTTCCTCTTCCGTGAGATAGAGACCGCGGCGAATGAGACTGTCGATTTGTTCCGCGACCTTTGCCCACGACAGCGCAACGGGCGCGCAATGCTCTTTTTCGAGCTTGATGCCCTTCGCGTCATGCGACTCGCTGCTGCCATTGGCGCGAGAAATCGCGTGAGAGCGGCCGCCAACGCCATACTCTTCTTTCAGAAAATTCGCCTTTTCTTTTCCAGTGTGCGCGGGCAAGGCCGTGAAGTATTGGTAAATGCGGCCTTTGCCGCCCGCCGTGCTGCTGCCTCTTACCCAAAAGGCGGCGATTTCATCGTCGGTGATGAAACTCTCTGCCGGGGCCACTTCTGTCAGCAGAGAATCATAGGATCGCCGGGGCAGGGCGAGTTCCCGAAAACTGTTCAAAATCGCGTCCGGATGGCAGAAATCAAACCGCACGAGGTTGGGATTCTGATGGTAGGCATCCACAAACCGTGTCATCTCCGCGGTCATCTTTTCAAGGAAATCAGGATTAGACAACCTTTCCGCGAATCTGGCCGTCTCATCAGGGAAGCCGTTGCCGCGAAGGGGTTCCATAGATGGGAAATAGGCGCTGCCGTCTTCCGAAAGATCCCGGTACATGTACCAGAACGCTTGTGAGATAAGAGAACGTTCATGAAACGGGGTTTGTGCCAGCTCCATCACGCTGAGGTACTGGCCAGATGCCAGCAATTCGTCAATCCGTTTAGCGGCATCTTCCCAACTGACACGCTGCGTGGAAGGGAGGAAGCGGGCGCTTTTGCCCTGCGCAACACGGAGACCGTCCTTGTCATACCACACGGCATATGACCGCCCCTGAAAGCGAAGGCCGTACCCATCATGATAGATGCGGGGCAAGCGCAGCGCGATGGTTTCCGTCGGGAACTGCTTGGAAAAGTCAGCCGCGACCGCCATCCGATGATCCGGGGTGTTGCTGCCGTTTCGCAGAAACTCATCAATGACTTCCTGCGGTACAAAAAAAGCGGAAGGTGCCTGCGCACGCTCCGCTTCAAGAGAATCAATGATCTGAATTTGTTCGCTTTCCGATGGGACAAGGAAGCTCATCTGTTCCGTCACCGGGGAATAATCCGTCAGCTGTAAATCAGCTCCGACAGAATCAGCTCCTCGGCCTGATGTTTCAGGCTGTTCATCTGCGCCACCCACGCCATTTGATTTGTCGCTTTCAGTTCCTCGGTCACGCCATTTTGCTTCGGTAGAAGGATCATCAGGCGCTCCAGCCGGTTCTGAGCCGTTTGCTCGATCTCCTGCAGGTGCTCCATCAGCTTCCCGCTGAGCATCAATCTCGTGTACAGCCCCGGTCGATTCTCTTCCAGATAGTGCCGTCTCAGCAGCCCGTACTTGCCCAGTGGCATCTGCTCCGCTTCGGTCAGACCCAGGTCGGGCAGCAGATAGTCTCCGTTCTGCCTGTACTCCAGTTCGATCATGTTCCATACTCCTTTCTGTCTGCCGGATTGTCATTTCAATCTGCCGCAGCACCTGACCTGTGATCATACTGACCGCATTGCCAAGCTCTCCGGCAGTTGCAGGGGTGTTGAAGTTCAGCACCTCGGTGAAGTCCTCCCGGTACAGCTCCGGCTCCAGTCCGCATCGCAGCTGAAGGCTGTAGGCGATGCTGGCTGCTGCGGCCTGCCGGAAGGACGCTCCGATGTTGAATTCATCATACTCCGAAAGGAAGGAATCCGCAACGCTGTCGAGGATGTCCCTTCTGTGCTCCCGCCAATAAGCCAGCGCCTGCTGGCTGGAAATCTGCTGGATTTGCTCCACAAGAGGCATTTCAGCGTCTGCGTTGTATGCCTCTTTCAACATTCTGCGGACAGGCTGCTCCGTCTGTTCGGTTATTCGCCACGGCTCGATACCTCTCGACTCGCGACGTGTGCCAGTATCCAATACATCAAAGACATAGCGCACGCCCATTCCGCCAGAACCGGCAGTCAGCAGCGCGATGCCCTTAGAGCCGCGCCGGATGTACCGGTGCATGGTGTTGTTCCAAAGCTCGTACCCGGCACAGGCCGTTGCATCCGGGCGCTGGGCATAGATCAGCAGCTGATCACGATAAGGGTACTTATACAACCTGGATGATGTGCCCAGAAACGCCGCCCAGTCCAGATAATCTCCGGTGATCTTTCGGGCAGTGTCATCAGCCAGAGAAGCGTAAATCTGTGCCTTTGTAGCCATGTGTTTCTCCTTCCTGTTTAGTATTGGTCAATCATGAAATCGGGTGCGATATCAGAAACAAGCCGGTCGAATTCGTCATCGCTCATCCTGCTCAGACTTGCAATGACCTTTTCAGCCAACTGTTTGAGATCCGTCTCATCGTATGCCAGATAGGTCATCATGTCTCGCAACTCGGCAATCGTGCCAAGACGGGTTCCCTCATTGTAAAGACAGATCAGGGTGATCTCTTCCGTGCGAAACTGGGTCAAGCAGTCACCTTCTTTCGTCAGATTTCGTCGCTTTTCGCGCAGTCAACACAGCACGCGGGCTCACCTGCGGTGTGCCAATATGGCTGCTGACAGATATCGCATTGCCTCAGGCTTTGCGGGTATGTTTCTTCAGCGGTATCACTGTCATCTCCGCCATACCACAGCGCATACGCTACGAGATCCTGAAGATCCCAATCAGCAGGCAGCACAACCTCCAGAAAGTAATCGCAGTCAATTGCCCCATCCTGAACAGATTGATAATTAGTGTTGATGATGTGACAGCGTTCATCGGTCAGCGCGCAATTGCCGGCATGGCAGTTGGCACACTCCTCATGAGCAAGCGCCCGGATGTGCTTGAATATCTGTTTGTTCGTCATGGGCACCTCAATTCTCGCAGGGGCAAGGCTTGCCCCTGACGAAAGGAGGACATCACACCGGATGGCGGATGTCCTCCTCAGTCAGATAGATGCCATAACGGCCCAGCTCAGGGATGGCATTATTCTCAGCCTCGTTCCGGGCACGCTGATAGTCGCCTTCATCGCTGTCCACGTTGAGCGTATTCAGTGAATAGACAGGACTGTCCAGCCTGAGCGCCCGGTACTCGTCATAGCGGGCTACCTGCCGGACACCATTCTTGCGGCACAGGTAATCCATGATGCCAACCAGGAACAGCGCACAGCGGTACTGCTCATCGTCATAGAGGCGTTCGATCCACTCGTTCTGGTCGATTCCGTCGATGAACGCCAGATCGCAGGTGGCGCGAAGCCTGCCCAGCGTGGAGTCTGCCAGAACATAGAAGTTCATCAGGGCGTGATTGTCATGTACAGGAATATGGGTATGAGCAGCACGCTCAAGCTCAAGCTCTTCCCAGTAGTCTTCGAGGATGTCCTCAACACTGACATCCAGCGCATACGCGAGGTTGTACAGAGTTACGGCTGCACAGCGATCCAGCTGCGCCTTGCCGTTCAGAATGTCGCGCAGCGTGGACTCGGGGATATGGCTACTGGCGCTTAGTTCGGCGCGGGTCAGGTTTCGGGATTTCATCAGGTTATTCAGAAACATCATATTATCTCTCCATTTCTTGTGTCTTGGGTTTGATGGCCGGCACAGGGGTACTCGGCGTTGTTGTCTGCTCACGCTTATGTGCCCTCTGTGCTTCCTTGTCATAGCAGTAGAGGTAGAAGTTGTAGTCCCCGCGCTGCGGAATGCAGCGGAGGCAGTATTCGTATTGGCTGGTTTCAGCACGATACCCGTAGTGGCCATTTCCTATGGCTCCATCATAGCTGCAACCCTTGCGCATCGACGCAAAATTCGACAGCAGACCGCCTTCATTGCGCAGGCCATCGACAATCGTTTGAAGCTCCTGCCGGAATTTCTCATTGTTCAGCTTGGGCGAATGGTCGAACCAGCTCGTCCAGAACTCAGTGCCGCTTCTGCCGAAATCCCCCCGCAAGTAGCCGACACAGCCGCGCTCAGCATCTGTTTCTTCATGACTCGAATACAGCCAGTCCGCCTTTTCTGCTTCAATAGGTTTCCAGGTCATCTGATTATTCAGGTCGTGCTCCGCGTCTTTGAGTATGCTTTCAAATGCATACAGCGCAGTGCGGGTATAATCACCATAGATCAATGAGACATCAGGGGTGGACATCCCTTGCTGCTCGGCAAAGGATGATGTATCTGCTGCATCCAGCCATGAGGTAAGCTCAGCCTGTAAATCACTCACAAGCTCTAGCATGGATTCGCCTTGTTCGCCCGCATACATCAGCTCTTCCACACCCGCATCCGGGTCTTCAGAGGAAAATGAGAGCATCAGCTCCGAGCTGTTCCCTGTTCGGGTGTAGGTCAGGGCTGTATCATTTGGATAGTCAAAGGTGTAGCTTCGCACGATTTGCTCATCTGGAGTATCGATGTCCGGCTCCGGACGGTCATATTGGCTGTCGCACCAGTTCTCAAAGGATTCCATGGACTGATTCATGTACACTTGCATCACTCCTCACTACTCAGCGTTCCGGGTCATTCCTGGAAAGGCTCCTTGAACGGATATGGGATGAAGCAGGCTTGTCATGGTCATTGAGCAATCTGGACGCAGAGGATTTCTCCGCACGTCCTTCCTTGGGCCCGTTGTTGACGATCCCGTCGATCATGTTGTAATCATCCTCAAGCATCATTTCGGCGTTCTTCAGCGCGTTTTCGTGCTCAAGAAAGGCGGGGAGTTTATAGAATCCAAAGCTGTCCGTGTAATAGCACTCCATCTGCCCGTTCAGGTTGAGCGCGATCACATCGCTGAGGCTCAGGCTGTGACCGCGAAAATCATCAGGGCGATTGAGGTTAAAGCGGGTGTACAGTCCTTCAAGAATGGCTTCGGGCGTTTTGCAAGAAGCAAGGGCAGGTGGAAGTGCGCCGGAGTAAACGAGGTCGTAGCGGCTTTTCGTCACACCAAGCGCGGCGTCTGTGAGGTTGCCTTCCCTTCGGCTGAGGCTGCGCAACTCCGACAGGCTGGCAAAGCGCAGGCTGTGGTACTGGGGATCAGGCTTCAGCTGATAAATCGCAAAGCCATTTTCAGGAAGCTCACGGGGATTCTGCCCGGTTTTATCCATCATAGGATCACCTCCAAAAGCAGAGCGCCGTCATCGCTGCCAGCGCCCTGCACAGGTCGTTTATTCGCAGACCACCATGTCGCTGGTTCTCGCCCCATCAGAGATCACCAGCGAATACTGGTACGAGCCATCCTCCTTGACCTGACGGCAGATGCGCAGACCGTACTGCTCCGTGGCAGTGCCGTGCGCCAGCGTCAGCTCGAACTCCGATTCATTGAGGTAACGGTCACGGCGGACATCGTAAAAGTCAATTGACCACGTTCCCGACCATTCCATCTCGCGCCCGCTCTCAAGCTGCGTCCTGCCGGTCATGGAGCCATCCTCGCGGAAGGTGATGCGGCTTGCGTTGATGGAGCTGCCCGCATACAGCCGCCAGCTGCCGAGCATGGCCTGACGCGCCTCGCTCAGCTCCGTCACCGTTTCATACAGGCAGGCGGACGGCACAAAGCCGCGGAATCGCTCCTTGTCTGCCTCGGCTTCAATGTACGTCCATTCGCCCATGGTGCCCAGGCAAGTCACCTTGCTGTTTTCCGTCAGCCGGGCGAGGGGCATGCGGCTGACCAGCGGATCGTCCGTCACCTCCACATCGTAATGCACGACGGAGGGAATGCTCGTGAGGTTCAGCTCCGGCACCGTGACATCGGCGGGCAGCGCGTTCTTGTAGATGTAGCCGATTCGGTTGTGCGTATCGGTAATGTCGTACTGCACGAGAATCCAGTCGCTCTCGCTGCCAAAAACCTGAATCCAGCCGTTGGTGCTGACACGGGCGCGATCCTTTGCACCTCGGACGCTTTTGCTGTCGGGCGCGGAATAGACGGGATAGGTCTGGTTTGAGGTAAAGGAAACAAGGGAAGCACTGAGCGTTCCCGCAGGAATCGACGGCACATTGGCAGCGCCGATCATCGTCGTGGCAGGCTCATCAGCCAAAGCAATCGCGTAAAGCATAATCAGGGTGAGAATCAGAATAATCAGTCTCTTCATAATTGTATGGGCTCCTTTCTTGTTAGTCGAAGGTGGGGCGGAGGATGGGCTTGCCGTCAGCATTATAGTCAAGATGCAGCGTGGCATCGTATTTCGTATGGGTCTTGGCGGAGCGCAGGCCGGTCTTTTTGACGCAGCCCTTCTCCAGCAGTTCCTTCACATCGCCGGAGGTCAGCGGCTTCTCCGCGTCCTTCAGAATGCCGCCGGTCTTCCACAGCGCAAAGCTACAGGTGCGGTTCTCGCACATATACCCCTTCGCACGCTCGGTGATCGCCGCACCGCACTTGGGGCAGGCGCCAAGTGCCTCCCGCAGCGGCGGGAAAAGCTGCTCAGCGTTCTCCGCACGCTGGGTATCGCGGGTCATTTCCTGCACGAACCGGCAAATATCGCGCATGAAGTCCTCGGACTTTTCCTGTCCCTGCTCAATGCGTCCCAGCCGATATTCCCACTCCGCTGTCAGCAGTGCGGAGCTCAGCTTGTCGGGCAGGATGGAGGTCAGCGCCCTTCCTTTGGCGGTCGGAATCAGGACTTTCTTGCGTTTCTCTCCGACGCGCTCCACCAGCCTGGTTTCGATGAGCTTTTCCAGAATCGTCGCTCGTGTGGCGGGCGTGCCTATCCCCTTGTGCTCCGCATCCTCCGGCATGTCCTCCTTGCCTGCGCTCTCCATCGCGTGCAGGATCGTCCCTTCTGAAAGCTTTTGTCAAGGGGGTGCATGGATATTTTTCATATTACTTACGCAGATTCTCTCTCTGCTTCTGCCTGAATAATGCGTTTCAACCT
>ERZ779852.1674-NODE-1674-length-20168-cov-3.997862_pt1 | contig 20168 bp, 8 predicted proteins | sample MGYA00511559_ERZ779852 | MGnify/ENA primary metagenome ERZ779852 (study PRJEB29588, sample SAMEA2157977) | human gut metagenome | biome: human gut; feature: human-associated habitat; material: faeces | place: Denmark | collected 2008/2010 ...
CAAAAATGACTAAAAAAAACGTACGTTTTCTCTCGTCAAAATACAGGAATTTGGTAAAAACCTGTTAAACAGGAAGTAAGAACGATATTCAATATACATATTATTATTAATTAAACATTTTAGATTATGAACAAGAAGTTTTTTACTTTGGCGGTTAGTGTCCTGCTAACCTCGGCGTTTACCTCTGTCTCTGCTATTAATACAACTACATCTCCGGATAAAGTTGTAGCTGCAAATGGCACGAAGGATGATGGCCATGAATTCAAATCAGGCAAGAAGTATTATGTAGCGATGACTGCTGCTGATGGTACTTTAACTGATGGAGAATTTGTATTAGGAATAAAGAATACGGATGGAACATTAAGTGCCACAACAGCTGCCGCGGAAAATGTTAAGTTTGATGACGAGAATATTGCTCAATATCTGTGGGTGGTAGAGAAAGCTGTAGGTACGGATGGTAAGACGTATTATACATTTAAGAATCCGGAAGCCGGGGCTTATTTGAGCTTTGATAAGAGCGGTAGCATGGTGACAAAAAAAACGGAAGCGGTAGCAGGTAAGGCTGATAAGTCTATTTATTTTTATTTTGCTTCAAATGCTAGTTATGACGGAAAGGGACAATCGCTTAACTCTGCGGCTAAGACTTCGGATAATGAATTAACTTTATCTGAAAATAGAATCGCTGTTGGCGCAAGTGGTAATAATAAAATCGTTCTGTTTGAGGCCGCTGAAAATACAATGACTGCTAAAGAGTTGAATAGTCAATATCTAGGAAATGGCTTCTCTTTGAAGTTCGCTAAGGAACCGACAGAAAATATTTTCAGCCAGACAGTAAAGGCATACAATTTAGCGGCGACTGTGGCTCCCAAGGCTGGTACTTATTTTGCGATATCAACACCTGCGGAAGGTATCAATACACCCGATGACTTTGAGGCTTCTACATTCATAGCGATTAACTTGGAGAAGAATTATGGCTTTAACGCCCTAGATCCTAAGGCTGGACAAGGTTATGAGTTTACGATAGTTGGTGGTAATGTGTTGAAGAAGGATGCTGACATTGAGAAGGATGAATTACCGGTAGATAATGCGATGTTCACGGTGACAGAGAAATATCCTACAAATGATCCGGGTAAATATACTTTGACAATGTCCGCTACGGTTATTAAGGATGGAAAATATGATGCTGGAAAGGATGTTGCTGTAGGTGTCGTAACGAATGCAGGCACTAATTATTTAACGACAACCTCGGTAAATGGTGCCACGGTAGCTCAGTTTGGCGCCTCTAATATTATTAAACCGGAATCGTTATTGAAGGCTGATGCTCCAGCTGTTTATCAGATCATGTTCACAAGTGGAGCAGATAAGGTAAGTGGTAGCAGTAGCTCAGAGTATGGTAAATATTTGCGAGTTAGTACGACTACCACCGGTAGTTCTACCACTTGGAGTTTGTTGGCTGATGGATCAGACTATACGATGATGAACGCTCCGATCGCTCAATGGACAATCGTTGGCGTAGATGAGAATGGATCATTTATCTTCCGTAACCGTGAGACAAATGTTGAGATCAAGCTAGGTCTGTATGATCAAAATAACGCTATCCTTGTTAATGGTGCTAAGATTTGTACAGGTAAATGGGATACTCCTGCAGATGTTACAGATGCGAAATTCAAATATGGATATGTAAATAAAGCAAATGTGCATGTTTATACCTCAACTCCTGACGATATTAATACTAAGAATATCCAATTAATCCCTGTAGAGAGTGTTGATCCGATGGCCGGTTTCTTGAATCTATCCGATGAGGCTATCGCTTATGGTCCGGTTAAATTGAATTTCAAGAAACAAGATTCCCGAATCGCCGATGATTTACTTTTGACAGTTGTTGATAATGATAAGGTTGAAGCTCATAAGCAAGAGGCCGGCTTTACTTTGTGGAATATCACTAAATTTGACAAAAGTGCAGCCGAGTTGAAAGCTGCTAAATCTGATACGATCCTGAACGTTAAGGGTTATGCTTATTGGGATGCCACTAAGAAATTAGTGAAGACTGTTGCTTCTGGTGATACGTTAGCCGTATTGTCTTATGCTTTCAATCCGGTTAATTCAGATAAATATTTGAAGGCTGATGCCTCTGCTATCGCTACCGTTACTAATTCTACTCCTATGGGTAAGTTTATATTCAAGCAGAACTTGGATGGTTCTTATTCCATGTTGAAGTCTGATAAGAAATATACCGATATGATTAAGGCTGATGGTAATGTCGCTAGCTTGAATACAGGAACAGGAAAGGTAGAGTTTAATTCTTCTACAATCTATGCTGATAAAGACAGTTATCGTGCAGTCTCCTTATTGCGTGAGGATATGGTATCCTTGAAAGGGGAGTTACGTCATGCGGCTTTCCAAGCTGTAAATGGTGGATTCATGGCTGTAGGTAAGGATATGCAGGCAGTGGTAGCTCCGGCTGACGCATCTGCGGAGAACTTGACATTCTGGTTGGATACCGCTGATGTCAATACTTACTTACCTTCGTTCTTCATCTCCAAAGGTATAGCGGAAAAGACGGAGAGAGCCTTCTTGTACAATGCGTATGACTCTGCTTATTATTATAGCACAGGTGCCGCAAGTGAGGTTAAGGATTTCAACTATATCATGAAAAACCAAGGCGAAGAAATAGTGAAAGCTATTTTCCGTCCTGCTACTTTGGTGAATGCAGATACACTGACTACTCAAGTGAAAGGTGAGACTGTGACTGTTGCGGCTGTCGCAAGTAAAGGCGTTTTGGCTGGCTTGAACAACTATAAGTTCAACATTGTATTGAAAGATGCCGCTACAGAAGGTGACTATGTGATTAGAAGCTTGTCTAATGCGCAGTATCTGTATAGTTTGAATGGAAAAATCGGTTTGACTAGCAATTTAAATGAAGCTTTGGTCGTAACCGTTGAAGATGGTATCATTCCGACCGGTAACGAGTCTATTGACAACGCTACTTCTTCTATCGTAGTAACAGGCAACGCCGGTTCTGTAACGATCCAAGGCGCTCAAGGCGAGACCGCTTATGTTCGCAACTTATTGGGTATGCCGTTGGCAGAGACAGTTGTCACTTCCGATAACGCTACGATCGCTGTTCCTGCCGGAATCGTTCTTGTAACGGTTGGCGACGAGACTGTAAAGGTTGTCGTTAAATAAGACATGTAAAGGAATAATGAAAAGATAAATCGAAAATCATTCCCGTGCGGATTATCCAAGTACCCCGAGAGGGCGAACAAGCGGGAATGGATTAATATTAATACTAAAGTAATAAATTAAAGTTCATCCGTAAGTACTTCCGTGAGGATGGAAACGGATCAAAGGCAAGGGGAGACAGTATTGCGCTGTTTCCCCTTATTTGTTGATAAGGGTAGATAAGGGTTTTGTTAGTGAAATGGACGGTATTCGATCTTTTTGATCGATATAAGGGGGATATCGTGACATACCCTTTTTGAGAGAGGTATGAAGTAGGGGAGATCGGAGGGGTATAAATAGCTTTTTTCATGCAAAAGGACCACTTTTTACACACGATAGGCGGTAAAAGGCAGTGCGACTAGTCGTGTTTGGCAACGCCAGTAGTGCCGTTGGGCATCGTAAACAGTCATGAATAGGGTTGTTAGTACTCATGAATGGGCATCGTAACCCTGTTATATCCCTGTCGTAACTCAATGAGATAGCCCGGATAAGCTATAGGATATGAATTAGGATGAATTAAATTCGCTAGGATAAAAGGCTGTTTTTAACTAATGCGGTATAAGACAAATGATTGCTAATATTTTTTCTCGTATTTGGGGATAAGCTGTACGTTTGCCCGAAAAAAGTGATTCTCCGGCAGTTGAGTTTACAAATTGACAAAATGCCAAGGTGCTTTTTTTGTGAGCTTATAGGAAGGGCTAGATCCGAAAACAAACCTTGATTTTAGAGAATGGCATGGGATAAATTCCATGCTTGTACGTGCTTTATTCCTTCTTTGGAAGGAAGCGGCAAATCATCGAGCGAGACAACGATCTTCTCGTAATTATCCTCAATGGCCTCTAACGAGGCATATTCCCGTTCGATGGTTTCTTTGTCGATTAGTAAATAAGTGGATTGGAGATAGATAACCCTCTCTCCTTTGATAGCGACGAAATCCACCTCTTTGTTCTTTATGCTGCCTACGTATATTTGATAGCCGGCCCTTAATAAATCTAGATAAATGAGGTTTTCTAGTTTATACCCAATGCCGTAGCCAAAGCCTTGATATAAATAATTGTTGAAACCTAGGTCATTGATGTAATACTTACAATTCCCGGCGATGGTCTCCTTTCCCTTGATTTGGTATTTCTCGACTTTATGTACCAAAAAAGTGTCCTCTATGTAACTAATGTAGGAGGCGATCGTATCATAGCTGGTCTTCCTTCCCGAGCTCTTGAAATAATTGGTGATATTCCGAATTGATATTAAATTAGATGCGTTATTTACCAGATAGACAAAAATGTCCTCAAGCAACTTAGCGTCTTTTATGTTTTGTCTTTGTATGATATCACGTAGTAATACGGTGTCTTTTAATGCGGATATATAATTTCTTTGTACTTCTGGTTGAGATAGATGGTATAATTCAGGCATACCACTACTTTGCATATATTCTAGGTAGTGTACCTTGTTGTTTTCTTTTTGGGTGATTCCAAGAAACTCTGTGTATGAAAAAGGATAGATGGCAAATTCCACATAACGTCCGGCTAATAACGTGGCGAGTTCTCCAGATAGCATTTTAGAGTTGGAACCACTGATGAATAACTCATATTCGGCGGTATAGTCTTGTGAGTATGAGTTGGCGAAGCGTTCCCATCCCTCTACATTTTGGATTTCGTCAATGAACAGATAGATACGACCTTGAGGATTTATTTGTTTTAAGTAGAGATTAAACAGGGAATCAAGATCTTCATTGGTTTTCAAAAAATAGAAGGCGGATAGCTCACAGTTAATGAAGAATATATTTCGGGGATTTACTCCACTATTGGCGAGATGGCTAGCTAACTGACGAAGGAGATAGCTTTTCCCTACACGTCGCTGTCCTACCAAGACTTTGATTAATCTGTTTCCGGTGTAGGATAATATCCTATCTAAATAATCTTGCCGTTTATAGCCTGTTGGAAAATCGTTTCCACCCCATAGGTTATACTTCTCTAATGTCTTAAATCTATCGTCCATACTCGAAACTTTTGCGTAAAAGTACAAAAGTTTCGAATGAACTCGAAACTTTTCCCGTTAAGAATGGGATATACCCTCAAAAAAATAACGGCAACCGCCTTCCGCCGAAAGCCGAGTTGCCGTTCAAAGTTAGGAATAAGGTTTGGTTTGTTCCTTTGTAATGATTCTAACATTAATATGTAATGAGAGTTTTCTACATTTTATCGATACAAAAGTAAATGCCACTTGTTACGATTTGATTACGGGAGTGTTACATTTTTAGTAAAGGTCTCGCCAAATCGGTTGATAACCTTGATCTGTACGTCTTTGACTCCGGCTGAAGGGTGGCAACGGAATAAGTGCGATGTATGATATCCGGAAGGTTTTCCGTGCATGTCGATATAGTCTTGGTCTTCATCATCGAATTGCTCCATGCGACCTTTCTCTATGCCGTTCTCGCTCCATGTAACTTGGTAGGTCGGGTCCCAATCCCATACGTTCACCACTAGGTAATCCGCTTGCGATTTGAACTCATTCGGCCTATAAACCCTGAATTGATAATCCGAATCATGGCCGGTTGCCTTATAATACCAAGTAGCGGCATTCCCTTTCACCTCAACGACCAGATAACCGTTCGGGGCACCGCACCGATTTACATGGCCGGCCCACCAAGCTCCGCAAGCGGCTCCGATATTATGCTCGTACAGATTCGGTGTGACTTGGTTGTTCTCGAAGAAATGCGTATGCCCGGCGAAGATATGGACATTATAAGGGCTGACGATCTCTTTCAGGCTCTCAGCGTCCTCGGCGTTTCCTCCCCCTTTATCCGTCTGGTTGAATACCGGGGCATGTACGTTGATAAATACAAGTGTCCCGGGTTTAACGTAACTCAGGTCGTTTTTCAGCCATTCCAGTTGTTCCTTTCCGAAGCGTTCGTCATATTTCTTGTCTTTATAATAATCAATATCTTTTAAGGTGATGATATGTGCATCCCCGACATTGAACGAATAATTGTAAGGGCCGAAATGATCCTCGTAGATACGCTCCGCGTAGCTCTCCTCGATTACCTTTTGATTGGATAAGGCCGGGTAACGTAAGTCGTGGTCGTGATTGCCGATCACGGAGAACATCGGGATGCCTAAGACCGAGACCGCTTCCTTATAAGGAGTGAATAAATCCATGCGATCCCAAGTAATGTCTCCCAGCGCCATACCGTAGACCTCTTTTCCTTGGTAGCGCTCTATAGTCTGCTTCAAGTCGGGGATGGTCTCTTCACGGAAACGTTTCATCTGCCGTTCGTCGATGGTCTGAGGATCGGAGATTGCCAAGTAGACAAACCCGTCGATTGGCTGTTTCCTAGGGGTGAGCGTAAAATCATGTTCATTGATCTCCTTACTTTTATCAAGTTGCTGATAGAAAAGATCCGGTATACCTTTTGTTTGCTCGATCTCATAGTCACCCGGTACGGAGAGGTAGACAAAGCGGCTTTTGTCCAGATTCGAATCTAGGCTATATTCTCCCCGCTCATTTGTTTGCGTGAAATTATAACCATCCGTAACGACTACGCCTTGTAGCGGTTTGCCTGCCGTATCGGATACAGTGCCTCTTACGGTAGCGGCTTGCGCTATCCAAGTGGATAACGCAAGTAAAAGCGTGAATGATAAGAATTGTTTCTTCATCGTAATTTTTTTTATGATTTGAATATAGAATATGTTAGTTAGAATTTATAACGTACGCCGATTTGAATCTGCCAAGGGTTTCCGTTCATATTGGATACACCCGTGTTTTTGTTTACGTTATATACGTATTGCTTCTTCTCCGCGTCAAAACTCTTGATGGAGTAGATATTCTGCTTGCCTAGATTATGTCCGGCACCCCAGTCCTTGTTCAGCATATTCAGGAAATTGAAAAAGTCTATCGAGGCCTCGATGGAATGAGTCTTATAGATCTTGAAGTTCTTGTTCAAGCGCAAATCGAAAGTACCGTAGAAGCCATTTACGCCACCGTTACGCTCGGCAACCTTCCCATAGTTTTTACGGATATAATCTTTTACGCTCTTCTCCGCTTCCGGATTGTCCAAGATCGCTTGGATACCCTCACGAAGATATTGAGGCGTATTACTATCGTTCGGGTCATAGATATAAGCCAAGTCGTTGGATGATACGAAATCACCGTTCATATTACCACTAACCGCTAAAGAGTAACGGGTCCCACCGATCCCGGAGAAACGCAAGCCTACGCTGATTCCCCAGAAAGAAGGAGCCGTACCGTAGAATACGACCTTATGGCGGAATTGGTTGTCCGAGTAAGTCATGGTACTCAAATCACGAGGATCATCTTTTACCATCAAGGCTAGGGTCGCTGTATTCGCTACGTTACCGTTGTAAGAGGTGTTATCCTTGGAATCGTTCCACGTATAGCTGAAAGAAAGCTCGCCATCCTTGAAATAACGCCAAGTTCCATCTACAACGAACGCGTATTGGTTGATTTTTCCATCGCTGATTAATTCCAGCACACGGCCTACCTTATCACTTTTACGTCCTTGCATCCAGTCGGTAGCTCCGTTCTTGGTATTGATACTCTCGGCGGGGACGAACACGCCACGATTCCCCTCGGCGGCGATACGGAAGTAAGGCTCATCCACCATATTACGGTCTACGTACATATAATTATGGCGTGCCCAGTTGGCGTAAGCACTGATACCTACCCGCAAGCGATCGGAGAAGAAATGCGTGTAGCTGGCGTTCAACTTATATACTACCGGTACACGGGCATCCTTACTATTCATATTGATCGTGCTGATCTTTTGGATATTCGGGTTGTTGAATAAATCAACGCCCGGAGCGGTAGAAGGATCTTTTCGGTATGCCGGGAAATTCGGTGTCGGAACCAAATTGCCTTGTATATCCACGGACGCTACCTTCGTACCGTCGAACAGCATATTGTTGATCATCGAATAGTTGTTTAAATCCGAACCGAAGATACCGGCGCCAAGGCGGATAATATCTTGATGTTTATCATTCACGTCCCACGTGAATTGAATGCGGGGTTGCAACTGGAAGGTGGAGATTACGTTGTCTGTACGTAAGCCTAGTTCGTCATAAACGGTCTGGTTAAAGTTCGCGTGGTTGAAATAGCGGGTATAATCCGCACGGATACCGGCCATGACCTCGAATCCGGTGAAAAGCTTCGTTTGTAATTGTCCGTAGATAGCGGAGTTCAAGGTATTCATCTTTACGGTAGGATCATCTACCAAGGCGATTTCCCGGGCATAGCGGTAAGGAGTCATATGCTCGAAATTATCCAGTCCCGTGAAATAAAACCGTCCGTTCATCTCACTGCCGTAGAGTGATTTCATATTGGTGTACATGAAGTCTGCTCCGAATGTATAGTTGATGCGGTCCGTATTATAATACATATTGTCTACCAATTGAAGTACATTATCCTTGAAATGTTCGGGAGCGTAGCGTTGACCTCCAAGTTGGATGGAAGTGTACATGCTTTTGTCACCAGATATAGATTCCACGTTCTCTACGATTGCTCTTGGGATATTAGAGCTTGGCAATTGCTTGTTCGGGGTCGTGGCCTCGTAAACCAAGAAATGTTGAAGCTTCAACTCGTTGGTCAGCTTTGGGCTTAATACCGAGCGTAAGGTAGCGAGTAAGCTGTTGTTATGCGATTTGCGGTCGATCCAAACCTCGTAAAGATTGATACTGGAGTTATCGCTCTCGCTCTGTTTATTATCCTCGTTGATGAAATTATTGCGAATGGTTAACAAGTTGGTTGCGTTTAACTGCCAGTCGATACGTGCGAAGACCGCGTTCGTCTGCTTCTTCTTACCGAACTCCCCGAATTGAGGGTCATTTGAGACTCCGTATTTAGTACGGGCGATATCCAGATAACGGTCTAGCGTAGATTGAGTGACATTATAGCGAGACTCGTCCGCCGCCGTCTTGATATCCGCTATATAAATCGGACGGGAATCCTGTTGGTGATCCCATACGACATAGAAGTGCGCACGGTCTTTCACGATCGGGCCTCCCAAAGAGAAACCATATTGATAGGTAGAGAAGTCGGAAGTCGATTTATTTCCCCGTATATCATAGGAGCTGGATAACCAATCGGCACGACCGAACCCGAATACACTTCCGGTGAAAGTATTGGTTCCTGATTTCGTGACAGCGCTCACGGTGCCGCCCCCGGAACGTCCGTTGGTCACGTCATATTGATTGGTTACCACCTCAAACTCGCGGACGGCTTCCATGGATATCGTATAAGCGCCGGAAGTCGTTCCGCTCGCTACGGTTCCTTTAGCCGTCATACCGTCGATGGTGTAATTCGTTGAGGATGATAATTGCCCGGCGATATTTCCTCCGCTACTCAATGGCGAGAGATCCATCAGGGATGTGAAGTTACGGCCGTTTACCGGAAGTTTCGTGATATTTTGAGCGGAGATAGATGTTGCCGCGCCGATCTTCGGAACCATGTTCTTCAAGGAATTAGCGACTACCTCGACGGCTTGGATCTCCACCGATTCCTCCGCTAGCTTGAAATCCACTCGAAGCATATCCCCTTGGTTCAATGCGTATCCTGTCTTTTTCTGTTCCCCATAACCGATATAAGAAGCTGTAACGGTATAAGGAGAACCTAACGGAAGCTGCTTGATGGTGTATTCTCCTTTATCGTTCGTGATAGAGCCCGTGAAGAATCCGGTAGATTCATTCTTGACTTGGATCGTGGCTCCGATCACCGATTCCCCTTTATTATCCATGACCGTACCGGTGATAATCGCTTGCGTTCCTTGCGCAGACAAGAGAGCCGGCAAGCAATTAAAAAATAACAAACAGGCAAGCAGCCTGCATGTAAGTTTGTTAAACATCCTCATAATAATCTTTTTAAAATTAAACCTAAATATCTTTTACGGCGCAAAAGTAAATGTCCGGTTTTGCAAAGAGATTACATCCGTGTGTAGGTTTAAATAAAGAAAAAAGCCTAATGAAGGATATCCATTAGGCTCAACGAGAAAATTATAAATGTGTCTATAAAAAAGAAGGTTAGTCCTCGTCCAAAGTCTTGATAATGGTAGATGCTATCTTGGATGAACTCTTGCGGCTGCTCTTTCTGAGTTTATCCGGGTTCTCAAGATTCATGCAGGTAAAGAAGTTATTCCCCCTATATACCTCATTTTTATCTTTATCGAATAAGGTATAGCTGACGATATGGAAAAGCGTGCGCAAGGGTTGGTCTTGCCATTTAAGATAATGCTGGTTTAATACTAGCAGATAATCAGCGTCAGCATTATCCAATACCTTTTGTAACTCTTCGGTCGGCACGGCTGAAAGATCGGAATAGCAATCCTCGCTCTCCCCGTTAACCTTGATCTCATTCAGTACCTGTCCGGTCACTTGTGTAGCGTTTGCCGGAATAAACTTGCAATCTCCGTTCTTTACGGATGCGGCGATATTCTCGGCGATGATCGTATTATACGTTTGGTCGATACTATCCGCTTTCATACCGGTCTCTTCGGCGATCATCCCATTGTAGAAATAGTTTGATTTCACGTTATCGTGCAAACCTACGATGAGAATTTGCTTTGCATGATAATTGTCACCTTCCTTCTTACTTTCTTTAGCGTTCGCTGCTATAGAAGCTACGGCTAAAAAGAACATAACCGTAAAGATTCTGATTTTAAATAACCTTTCCATGATTCTTCTATTAAATTCTGTGTCTATTAATTTCGGAGGCAAAGATATTAGCGGGGTGTTGCAGGGATATTACGGTTGTATAAAGTAATAGTTACCGATAATCCCCCCTGTACCGGCTTGGATATTAAAATCGTGGATTCGTTGTAAAGTCTATTCTACCGTGTGGATGAGTTCAATCAAAAGGCGGTTACCAAGAAACTTTAAGGAGATATAGAAACAAGGGTTGTTTTTAAGGTTCAAAGAACGCTAAAAACAACCCCTGTTATTTTTACTTATTATTCTCGATCCACTTGCGAGCGTTCACGAACGCCTCGATCCATGGAGTGACCTCGTCGTTCTCCTTACGGTCGGCGGGGTAATAACCGCACTGCCAAGGGAAGATCGCACGTTCGGGGTGAGGCATCATGGCTAAATGGCGGCCGTCCTTTGAGCAAACACCGGCAACGGACCAAGGAGAACCGTTCGGGTTGGCGGGATAGCCATCGTAGTTGTATTTAGCGATGATGTTGTACTCCTTCTCCTCGTAGGGGAACTCGAACTTACCTTCACCATGAGCTACCCATACACCCAACTTCGTGCCGCTCAAGGAGCCGAACATTACGGAGTTGTTTTTCGGGATCTCCAAGCTAACGAAGTTAGACTCGAACTTATGGGAATCATTGTGAACCATCTTATGCTTTTTCTCGTGCTCCGGATAAACCAAGCCTAACTCGGCCATCAACTGGCAACCGTTACAGATACCCATGCTCAACGTATCTTTACGTGCGTAATAGTTGTCGATCGCTTTCTTGGCTTTCTCGTTATACAAGAAACCGCCGGCCCAGCCCTTGGCGGAACCTAATACGTCGGAGTTGGAGAAACCACCGCAGAATACGATGAAGTTTACATCCTCCAAAGTCTCACGTCCGCTAGCCAAGTCCGTCATATGGACATCCTTCACGTCGAAACCTGCCAGATACAAGGCGTAAGCTGTCTCACGCTCGCATTGCGTACCCTTCTCACGGATTACCGCAGCCTTGATGCCGTTCGGAGCGCGGCGTTCGGCTGAGAGTCCGTAAGAAGAAAGCTTTCCGGTAAAGTCCTTGTGGAACTTGTACTGTACGGGCTGCATCTTATAGTTCTCGAAACGGTTTCCGGCACAAACGCTTCCGCTCTGCTTTACATCCAGTTTATAAGAAGATTCGTACCATACGTCACGCATATAGTCGATGCCGAAGTGATATTGGATGCCGTCTTTCGATACCAATACATGGCGCTCGTCGGTCGGTTTGGCGATGATGGCGAAACCTACGCCAGCTTCTTCCATCAACTTTTCGAATGCCTTCTTGTCCTTTACCTGAACCAAGATACCCGGATTCTCGGCAAACAGGATCTTCACGATATCGCTCTCGGAGATCTTATCCAAGTTGACATCCAAACCACCCTCTACGTTGGCGAAGCACATCTCTAACAGGGCGGTGATCATACCTCCCGCTGAGATATCGTGTCCGGCAAGGATGAGTCTCTTCTCGATCGCATCTTGTACGGCGTTGAAAGCGTCACGGAAGTATTCCGGATCTTTCACGGTCGGAACCTCATTACCCAGCTTGTTCAAAGCTTGAGCGAAAGCGGAACCACCCAACTTCAAGGTATCGAAAGAGAAGTCTATATAATAAATGTATGTATTCTTGTCTTGAGCTACTACCGGGGAGACGATTTTCTTGATATCGCTAACCTCTGCACCTGCGGAGATAATCACCGTACCCGGGGCGATCACCTTATCGTCGCCATATTTCTGCGTCATGGATAAGGAGTCCTTACCGGTCGGGATATTAATACCTAAGCTGCAAGCGAAGTCGGAAGCGGCTTGTACGGCTGTGTACAGACGGGCATCCTCACCTTCGTTACGGCACGGCCACATCCAGTTGGCACTTAAGGATACGCTCTCCAACTTATCTGTCAGCGGAGCGAATACGATATTGGTCAATGACTCGGCGATTGCCATAACGGAACCGGCGGCCGGATCAACCATGGCTACCTGGGGAGCGTGACCGATAGAAGTTGCGATACCAGCTTTCCCGCGGTAATCCAACGCTACGGCACCTAAGTCGCTCAACGGCAATTGTAATTCACCTTGACATTGCTGGCGGGCGATCTTACCGGTTACGGAACGGTCTACTTTGTTTGTTAACCAATCCTTGCAGGCTACGGCCTCCAATTGAAGTACGTTCTCCAAATAATGGTGAAGTTCGGATTCTTTGTAAACAACCGGTTGATAAGATTCAGTGACCGTATGGTCTGTCATAACCGTTCTAGGCGGTTTACCGAACATATATTCCAGCTTGATATCGATAGGTTTTACGCCGTCCGCTTGTTCGAAGACAAACTTCATGTCGTTAGTAGTCTCGCCTACCACATACATCGGGGCACGTTCACGATCCGCGATACGTTTTACACGGGCTACATCTTCTTCTTTCATCAATAAGCCCATGCGCTCTTGGCTCTCGTTTCCTACGATCTCCTTCGCTGAGAGAGTCGGGTCACCAATCGGCAATTTGCTCATATCGATGTGTCCGCCGGTAGCCTCCACCAACTCAGACAAGCAGTTGAGGTGTCCACCCGCACCATGGTCATGGATAGAGACGATCGGGTTCTCGTCAGACTCGGCGATCGCACGGATCACGTTAGCCGCACGTTTCTGCATTTCCGGGTTGGCACGCTGTACGGCGTTCAACTCGATACCGCTTGTATATTGCCCCGTGTTTACGGAAGAGACGGCTCCACCACCCATACCGATACGGTAGTTATCGCCACCGATCACAACCACTTTCTCGCCCGGTTCCGGATCGCCCTTCAAGGCATCACGCATATTTGCGAAACCTACACCGCCGGCAAGCATGATTACTTTGTCGTAAGCGTATTTCTTATCGTTCTCCGTGTGCTCGAAAGTCAATAAAGAACCACAGATAAGCGGCTGGCCAAATTTATTACCGAAATCGGAAGCGCCATTGGAAGCCTTGATCAAGATCTGCTCCGGAGTCTGGTATAACCAAGGACGAGGGTCTAGGACTTTCTCCCATTCGCGAGCGCCTTCCGTACGAGGGTAAGAGGTCATATAGACCGCTGTTCCCGCTATCGGCAAGGATGCCTTACCACCGCCCAGACGGTCACGAATCTCACCACCTGTTCCGGTAGCGGCACCGTTGAACGGCTCAACGGTTGTCGGGAAGTTATGCGTCTCGGCTTTCAAGGAGATAACCGTCTTGATATCTTTTACGGCGAAGAAATCGGGTTTGTCACCGGATAGGGGAGCGAATTGCTCTACCGTCGGTCCTTCATTGAACGCTACGTTATCTTTATAAGCGGAAACCAATTTATTAGGGTTCTCGGCGGAAGTTTTCTTGATCAAGTTGAACAAGGAACTTTCTTTTTCCTCGCCGTCGATGATGAATACACCTCCGAATATTTTATGTCGGCAGTGTTCCGAGTTTACTTGGGAGAAACCGAACACCTCGCTATCGGTCAACTTACGTCCCAACTTCTGGCTTACCTCGTTCAAGTAAGCGATCTCCTCTTGGCTTAGAGCCAAGCCCTCTTGTTGGTTGTACACTTCCAAATCCTCAATGTAGACAATAGGATCCGGTTTTTTACTGATCGTGAAGATCTCCTGATTCAAGCCATTGTAGATACGTTGCAACATCGGATCGTGATCTGTGTCGCCAGAAGAAACAGGAAAATATTCCTCAATACGGGAAATACCGGTCAGGCCCATGTTCTGGGTAATTTCAACGGCGTTCGTACTCCACGGGGTAATCATTTCCCGGCGTGGCCCTACGTACCAGCCTTCCAATGTTTCTGATTGAACAGGAGTCGCCTCGCTAAACAACCAAACCAGTTTTTGAGTGTCTTCAGGAGAGAAAGCGTGCGCGGCCTCTACAGCCAGCACCGTCTTTGTTGAAGATTGAAAGAATAGAATCATATCGTTGATTTATTAGTATTTATCACGAAATAACGAATAAGCCTCTTTTAGAGAGTGCAAAGATAATGATTTCCCGTGAATTATTATGTCAATACGTTTTAAAAGAAAAGAGGGCGGAACCTCCCGGTCTCGCCCTCTCATGTCCCCTGCATAGTAAAAAATAAGAGTGTGTCTATATTCTACCAGCCTGCGTTCTGTTGTGCGGCTAGCGTGGGGTTTCTTAATATATCATTCAATGGAATCGGCCAAATAAAGCGTTTATCCGTGTACGGGATGAACTGTTTGCTGTTGCCGAACCATTCAGCTTTCACTTCTCCACCAACAACGAATGCGCCTTGGTTCTTCACATTGTTATATTCGATTTTAGCGGGAATACCACCGGACGGCAGCAAGTCGTCAGCCGCTAAACGATGAATGTCTTCCCAACGGCGACCTTCACCTTGGAACTCAATGCGACGCTCCCAAAGGATAGCTTCCACCAGTGCTTTCGTGTTGGCGAAATCGCTTGCCTTATACGTCTGTGTAGCGGGGTCGGCCAAAGAACGGTCTCTTACTTGATTCAATTTCTCCAATGCGAGAGTCTTGTCTCCCGCACGTGCGGCAGCCTCGGCCTCGTTTAGCAATACCTCGGCATAGCGCAGGATCGGGGCGTACTCTTCACGTGTTTGGGGATTCTGGTATTTATCACAGAAGTAATAATCGTCAGACGCACGATAAAGGACGAGGTTACGACGCTTGTCATCCCCTTTCCAGAATTTGGAGTTGTAAAGGGTAGGGGATGTCGGGCACATCGCACGGCCACCTTCACGGGCAGACATCATAGCGGACATAGCTCCATTTACAGATGCGTTATCTTGAGAGTCATTCGGAATGGAGAATATAGATTCCTGATTGTCTTTGTAAGAAACGAAAGGAGTGGCAGGATTGGTTTCCAGAATGAAACGTCCGCCTTCCAGTTTCTTAGCTTCAGTAACTACATTGTTCCAATCACGCATATGTAAATATACGCGCGTTTTCAATGCGATGGCGGCACCTTTGCTCGCACGTCCGATCTTATCAGCATCAATAATGTCCGGAAGCATGCTTTCCGCATTATTCAGGTCGCTTAATATCTGATCGTAAGTCTCCTTAACGGTAGAACGGCCTATGCTTTGTTGCTCAGCGAGTTGGCTGGGGTCGTTTACGGCTTTCGTGTAAATAGGCATACCGTAGTTATTGTTACCTTCTACGTTGTAGGGCAGGGCATAATGGATCATCAAGTTGTGATAGGTTAACGCACGTAAGAACAGGCATTCTCCTTTGTACTGATTCCCTTTCTCTTCGGTTATGACACCCGCCGCTACCGCGCCTTCTATACCTGCGTATACCGTATTATAGCGGTTAATAGCCTCGAAAGAGGTTTCCCACATCGCCACGTTATTAGCGGTAGTCAAGTTATAGGTTGCGGAATAGGTATAATCATAGAATTGGGCGGTTAGGTTCATATCTTCACCGCGCATTTCGCCTTGCAATATACTGGCCGCTCCAAAAGGATAACCGCGTGCCCACCCAAAGTCATTCGGATCTACGTACATACCACATTGTGCGGCATCGTAAGCTCCGACTACGGCTAACTCGCAACGTTCTTCTGTCCCGTATGCCGTAAGCTCGGAGAATTTGTCAACAGGTTCAAGGTCTACGACGTCGCTTTCGCAGGCGGTGAACACGGGTAGCGAGAACAGGGCTGTCCCTAACGCTACTACTGAAATGTTTTTATATAATTTCTTGTATAACATAATTGTAACTTTTCTTAGTTTGTGAAATTAGAATGTAATGTTCGCTCCAAAAGTGAATGAACGTTGCTGTGGCATACCGTTCCAATCTACACCTAAACGAGAGTTTGTCTCAGGATCCAATCCGGAATAACCTGTGATAGTGAGTAAGTTCTGTCCTTGAACATAGAAACGAATCTTTGTCATGTTCAGTTTGGATACGACCGCCTTCGGTAGTGTATAGCCTAAAGCTAACGTCGATAGTTTTAGGTAATTGCCGCTCTCAACGAAGTGTGAATCCGTATATCCATCATTGAATAAGGAAGAGGCGTCTCCATAACCGATTTTTGGAGTCATGCCGTCACCCGGTTGCTCTGGAGAAATCCAGCGGCCTAAGATTTCTGTTCCATTGTTGGAGAAATCCATATTGAACAATGCGCTTTGACGAGAAGCGTTCATGATCTTATTACCTCCGGAGAAGCGGAAGAATACATTTAAATCGAAATTCTTGTAAGAAACTGTATTATTCCAACCTCCGTACCAAGTAGGCATAGATGAACCTAATACCTTACGGTCGCTAGCGTCCAAGGAAGAAGCCTTGGAGACATCCGAAGGGTTGGAAGGATCATATTCCGCATAGTCGTAAGAGCCGAATGTGTCGAATTGCACTAATGAACCGTCCGCCTTACTCCAGATCGGATTACCGTTTGCGGCGTTTACGCCGTAATAATCATATCCATATAAAGATCTATATGACTCTCCTTCACGAATGATTGTGTAATTGTCTACGATGTCTGTTCCGCCGTATAAGCTCTTCACCGTGTTCTTAGCTGTGGAGAAGTTGAAATTAGTTTGCCAGTTCCAATCTTTGGTAGCGATGATTGTAGCGTTAACTGTCAATTCCATACCGGAGTTCTTGATCTTACCGATATTATCAAAATATGAGTTGTAAGGAATACCAGCGGTAGGTGCTGTAGGAACTTCCAACACCAAGTCTTTGGAGTTCTTTTGCCAATAAGCTAGCTCGAATGTCAGGCGGTTATTAAAGAAAGAGCCATCCAATCCGATATCGAAAGTCTCGGTTGTTTCCCATTTAAGCTGGCTGTTACCCATACGGTTCCAAGCGATAGCTGTATTCGATCCTGCTTTCTTCGCCCCGTAAGTTCCCAGATAAGGGAAATAATTCCCTAGGTCAGAGTTTCCGATTGTAGCGTAGCTGGCACGGATACGTAAGTCGTTAAACCAATCATTAATAGTTGATTCGCTCCAGAATTTTTCGCGAGAGATACGCCAAGCGGCTGATCCTCCCCAGAATGTACCCCAGCGGGTGTCTTTCGGAAGGCTGGATAAGCCGTCTGTGCGGACGGAGGCTCCGATATAATATTTACTATCATAGTTGTAATTCGCACGGAACATATAGGAGGCTAATCCCATAAACGTTTTACCTCCAGATACGAATCTCTCACCAAATGTGTTGGAAATGATATGGTCGGTGAAGAAAGCATCGGATATTTGTTGCACGGTTGCGTCCGTATATTCATATTCTTGATGGGTGTACTCTTGTACCGCTGTCGCCGTCAGATTATGTACATCATTGAATGTACGGTTAAAGTTGATTACGTTTTGCCAGTTCCAGTTCGTGTATGTGGTATTGATTTCTTCCAATAAGCCGCCATAGCCGTATCCGTCTCCTGATTCCGGGTTCCATACCATGAAATCTTTAACATTCGAGATGTCTAAGCCAGCTTGTGTCTTTAAAGTCAATCCGTCCATGAATGTGATTTCAGCCCATCCACCACCTAATACACGGGTATTGGTCGTACGGTTTACGTTATTGTCTAATGCCCAGACGATATTCTGGATACCATTATCAATATAGGAAAGGTTGCTTCCGCGACCTAATGTCTTACGGTTTTCAGCGTCGATATTGTAACCAGTAGGATCATCCGGATTGAATACAGATACGTTTGGAAGCATACGAGTGCCGGCGAAACCTACGCCACCCAATGAATTCTCGTCATTCATGACACCATTAACCCGGGTACGGGTCATCTGGCCATTTAATCCGATGCGTAACCATTTTGTCGCTTGTTGTGTCAAATCTGCCTTTAAGCTCAAACGGTTTAAGTCATTGGCGCGAATGATACCTTCTTGTTCCGTGAAACCTAATGATACATAATATTGGCTTTTATCCGTACCACCACTGGCGGATAAGCTATGATTGTGCTGGAAACCTGTACGGAAAATATAATCATTCCAGTTTGTGTCCGGTCCGTTCGGATCGTAAACAGCCTGTCCTTTCATTCCCCAGTTCTCGTATTTCTCGTTAGCGATAGTCACGAAATCTTTCGCTCCCAGAAGATCATGCAATTTAGCTGCGCTGGCTGCGCTTACATAGCCATCGTAAGTTACTTGAGTACGTCCCTTGGAGCCTTTTTTAGTTGTGATCAATACAACTCCATTTGCCGCACGGGAGCCATAGATAGCTGTAGCCGCACCGTCTTTCAATATTTCAATGGATTCGATGTCATTCGGGTTAATATCAGACATCGCATTGTAAGAAGCGTAAGCCATTCCTAAGCCGGTTTTTCCATCGGCGTTATCACCGGTGGCGATCGGCATGCCATCTACGATGAATAACGGCTGAGAGTTAGAACTGATCGTACTCATACCACGGATCTTGAATTGAGGACCGCTTCCCAATACGCCACTAGGAGTCGTAACCTGTACACCAGCGGCACGTCCAGCTAATTGAGAGTCGAAAGACGCTGTTGCCAAGTTGCTTAAGTCTTCACCTCCTACTTTAGATATGGCACTCGTCACATCCTTTTTTCTTTGAGTTCCGTAACCGACAACCACGACTTCATCCAAGTTCTGAGAGTCGGACTCCATCGTGACTTTAATGATTGGTTTTACTGCCACTTCCACAGATTTCATACCGATGTAGGAAACGATTAGCTTTTTCGCGTTAGAAGGAACATCCAAGGTGAACGCTCCGTTGTAATCCGTTACAGTACCGGTAGTAGTACCAGCTACTACGATAGAGGCTCCAATGATAGGTCCATCGTCTTCCGCCGAGATAACCGTACCGGTCACCTTCGTGGTCTGAGCCGTTGCGAACGCTATACTTGCGAACAAGCATAGTAATAGATAAGTCAACCTTTTCATAGACACATACTTTTTGTTTAATTTGTTAATAAATAGATCATTGTAATCAATTGTTGCCACTTAGTCGATTGACTTAGTTTCCGAAGAACTTCATGAGGGTAAGGTACTTTGGTGTTACTTCCTAGCATTGATGCGGGATTGAGTTAAAAATAATTTGCATATTAATACTATATATTAATACTAGAATGTATTAAATTAACATATAACTTAAAATAATCCGTATTGACAAAGTTCCGTGTAAGTTTATTTTTATTGTCAATATGTTTGTTTATTGCAAATATATCTTTATATTTGCCGTACAGCCATTAAAATAAAATGCTTGCTGTAAATAGTACAATTAGACATAACAGATGTTTACATAGGTTGCATGTTCTATAATTTATTAAGATA
>ERZ779852.1687-NODE-1687-length-20060-cov-14.133167_pt1 | contig 20060 bp, 33 predicted proteins | sample MGYA00511559_ERZ779852 | MGnify/ENA primary metagenome ERZ779852 (study PRJEB29588, sample SAMEA2157977) | human gut metagenome | biome: human gut; feature: human-associated habitat; material: faeces | place: Denmark | collected 2008/2010 ...
ATCGGTGGTCTTTTCCTGCTTCGTAAGCCCTGTTCTCATAAACTCTCCTTTCTGCGCCCCTGTTACGCAATAGGGGCATTTTTCGGGTGTTTTTCCCGGCTCTTGACTTGGGGAAAATGAGGATTTTCAAATAGAAACCGCCCGGACGGGGAGTGTATCGTCGGGGCGGCTGTTATCGCAAGATTTCTGTTTTTTCCGGCTCTTGACCGTCAGACGCGGATAAACGCGAGCTGTCGGCAAGTACCAGTTTGAGCAGCTTGTCGCGGAATGTTTCTGTGCTGCTGTGATTGAAAAATAACTCCGCAACAATGGTCTGCCCGTTCCTCTGGGTCGTGATGATACTGTCGGGGGTCTGTTCTGCCATAGGCGGCTCCTTTCTTTGGGCGCAAAAGAGGGATTTCCCGTAGTTCGGAAAATCCCTCTTGGTTGATGGTTATTCTGTTTTACTGTGTGGGCTGTGCGGCGGCTGCCTGCGCCTTTCTCCTTGCCCGGTATTCCCGCGCCTTGATACGGTCATACTCCCGCTGCTTTTCAAGGTTTCTCGCCCGGTACTCCCTTGAATACTGCCGGTGGTAGGCGCGGCTCTTTTCCTTTTTGGCTTCTTCGATTTCCTCCCGCATTTGCCGGATTTCCTGCTCGGTCGGCTCTGCAAGCTGTGTCACTTCATTCTCAAACTTGCCGATATAATTGAAATATATGCTGATGTGCTGGATTGCGTATCTCGCCCTTTTCTGGTCGCGCTCATGCACTTCAATCCGGCTGATAAACTCGTTGAGAATGGCGGGGGTAAGCTCGGTAAAGGCGGCATGGCGTTCCGTCAGCTTCAAAAACTTCTGCGCCCGTCCTCCCGCGTTCTCATAAGCGGATAGCTGCTCTTGGAGCGTGGCAAGCTCCGCTTTCAGCGCGTAGTATTCTTCCGAATACTTCTGCGACATCTGCTCATAGCGGTCTTGCGGGATCGTGCCGAGGGCGTTGTCCTCATAGAGCTTGTTCAGCACCTTGTCAATCTGTTCAAGGCGCGTCGTGATTTGCGGAATACGCTTCTGCTGTTTCTTGGTCTGGTCGGTCTGCTGCATGGCAAGGTTCTTTTTCACTAAGGCTTCAAACTCCGCCCGATTGCTGATAGAATAGTCCTCGATTTTCTTCAGCACTTCCGCGATGGTCTGCATGAGCAAGTCCGCGTCCATGATGTGCGGGGAATGGCATTTGGGGTTCTTGGCTTTTCCCTTGTGGTACTCGCTGCAAAAAGCAACGTGCCGCTTGCCGCCGTTCCGGTAATCAATACGAATGTGCATTTTTGCGCCGCAGTCCTTACAGAAAAGCAAGCCGGACAGAGGGTGGATTTCCCCGTCCCCGTTGGGGCGTCTGACGGGTGCGTTTTCCAAAATCCGCTGTACGGTTTCAAAATCGCTGCGGCTGATAATCGGCTCATGCACATTTTCTGTGATGTGCCACTGGCTCCGGTCTACATAGTGGTTATGTTTATCCCGGAAATGCTTTGTAGTCTTGAAGTTGACTACATCTCCGCAATACTCCTGCCGTGTGAGGATATTGGTCAAGGTGGCTTTGTTCCACTTGCAGCGGTTATCCTCGTTGAGCGTCTTATTTTTACAGGTTCCCCGCCCGCGGTCTTTCATGTAGAAAGTGGGGGTTGGGATTTGCTCCTGTGTCAGATATACGGCGATTTGGTTTCGGTTTTTCCCGTCCAGAAACAGGCGGAAAATCAAACGGACAACCTCGGCGGCTTCCTCGTCGATTATCCAAAAATCCTTGTTGTCCGGGTCTTTGACATAGCCGTAAGGGGCTTCGGTGACAATCGGCTTTCCACTCATGCCTTTGGTCTTAATGCCCGTTTTCACTTTCTTGCTGATGTCCTTTGCGTACCACTCCGACATGATGTTGATAAAGGGCGCAAACTCCAATGTGTCGGGCTTCTCGCTGTCAATGCCGTTGTTGACCGCGATAAAGCGCACATTGTTCCGTCTGAATATCTCCATCGCGTTGCCGACTTGGAGATAGTCGCGCCCCCAGCGGGTAAGGTCTTTCATAATGCAGACACCGATTTTCCCGTTTTCCACATCGTCCATCATGCGGGAGTAGGCGGAACGGTCAAAAAACCTGCCGCTTTCGTCATCGTCGATGTAGTGCCGGATATTGGTTAGGTGCTGCCCTCTGGCATAGTTCTCCAAAAATATTTTTTGGTTCTGTATGCTGTTGCTCTCGCCGCCGTCCCTGTCCTCGTCGCCCACGGAAAGGCGGGAGTAAAGGGCTGTAATTTTGCTATAATCAGTCATGTGCATAACCTCCTGTGCGTCCATGTATGTGTCATTTACACTTAAAATTATGCACTCCACCGAGCAAAGCCGTGATGACCACGATCCACGCATCCTCTGCGTCCATCTCGGTTTTCCATGTTTCGGGGTCAAGGCCCACAAGGTACAGCCCCAGCAGCACGCCGAGGGATAAACCGATGACGCCGCCCGTGATGCCGCCGAACGCCGCGCCGAGTGTTGCACCGAGCAGCGCCGTTAAAACGGTCAGCCATGTTGCCTTGCTCTTGGGGATAACTTTCTTGTCAAAGCTCCATTTTAGGTCATCCACGACGATCTCAAGCCCCGCGCGGATGGTCTTAAAGATATCATTGATCTTCTGGAACACCTTGTCGAGCTTTTCCATCATGGGCCCTTCGTCAAAATCAAAGTCCGGCGCAATGGCGGATGCTCCGCCGCCACCGCCGCCAACGGACGTTGTCGTGCTGAGTTTGTTGATCTCATCGAACGCCGCGAGCGCGTCTGTCGCTTCCTTCGCCGCCTTGCCGGTCGCGTCAATGGCGGCGGCCTCTTTGTAGAGGTTTTTGCCCGATGCCTCCATGCTCTTCTTTGACTTACCGCTCAGAATCGAGATGATCGTCACGATCTCCGACACAATGGCCGCAAGCAGATTCATTAGCCACGTCAGCGCCGGAATGAGTACGTCCATCATAGGCGCGGCCAGCGTCAGCAGCGCACCTTTGAGGCGGGCAAAAGCGTCGGATGCCTCTGTGCTGGTCGCAATAGCCGCCTTGATCTGCTTGCGTAGCGCCATGAGCGCCGCCGTGATGACTGAGAATACAAGCATAGAGCGCGCTAAACTCTTGACCTGATCTTTGAAACGCGCGGCATACTGGCTCGCTTTGGCGAGCGCGGAATTCTCCGCCTCGCGCTCCCTGCGTTCCTGCTCCGTATTAGCGATCAACTCACCGGCAGCGACTTTTGCTTTGTCGAGCTTTACAGTCATGCTGTCGATGTTGGCGGTCGTCTCTTCGTAAGCAGCCGAAAGCGTTTTGACCTCCTTCGTCTGCGTGTGCAAAAGCTCCTCCTGCTGTTTGAGTTCCGCCTCCGCAGCAGCACGGCGGTCTAACACTTGTGCCTGATACTCGCTCTGTGTAAAGCCCTGCTTTTGGATCCACTCGCGATCATTCAGCCGTTCGACCTCTTTCCTCAACGCCTTTACGCGCTCTTCCGTCGCCTTTGCCGCCTGAGATGCGGCGTCGAGCTGCTTTTCAAGGTTCAGCTTATTGCCTGTTTCCTTTTCAAGCTCGCTATTCAGTTCGGATATCTTATCACGCAGCTTACTGAGCTTCTTTTGCGCTTTGGTCGAATCCAAGTCGCAGGAGAAGATCACGCTGCCGTCAGCATTTGCCATTCACAGGCTCCTTTCCCGCTCCCAGCCACTTAGAAATAGTCGTCTCTTCTTCCTGACTGAGTTTGCGCTTCATATTCACGATATTGCTGTTCCTGCGGTACCACTCGCGTTCATCCTTTTCAAGCGTCTTGCCGCGCGCCTTTTTGTCGCGGATGCGCACGACCTGCGCAAAGGTGCAGTCCCCGAGATCATTATACGCACCGAGGAACGTCCACCAATGGACGCCCCCGGTGTTGGTCTCCGCATCATAAGGGATTCCGCGGATATCTTGTCCGAATACTCGGTTGATGGGCGGGAGGATCAACGGATAGTCCTGCTCCCAGTCAACCAGCTTCGGCGATTTCTTCTTGTCCGGCTCCTGTCCGCCGTTCTGGAACCATGTAAAACGGTCTACAGCTTCCTGCAAATGCTGCGGCGGGATATCCTCAGGCGAGACATAGAACATCTGCAAGATGCCCTCCGCGCGGTCAGTGCCGCTCAAATCAGGATCACTCAGCATTACGAAGATATCGAGGATAACGCGAAAGTCCGTGCGGATCTCATAGCTCTCTCCGCCGATCTCGACGGAGGTAGGCAAGCCCCAATTCATCGGCGATACTTTGCCGTGTACTTCTGAATGCGCGGATTCGTGGCTTTCTGCTCACGAGCAAAGGCGCTGTCTGTCTCATCCATCAGCGCAAGCAGGAAATTTGTCCACACATGCAGGCCGTCCGCCATCGCATAAAGGTTCATGCTGCCAAAGATGCTGTCACACACCGGCTCTTCAAAAAGACCGTCAATGATCTCGCGCATCTCCTTGTCGCGGCGGCCGGCAATGTTGAAAATCTCAACGCGGTCGCCGCACTTCTGGACTTCATCGGCGTATTTTTCCTGCTTCTTATCCAGCGTGTCAAACGCGTTGTAAAGACGCTGGATAAATGCGCCGTCAGTCGGGTTGAATCGAATGATCACATCGCCCTTAACGCCGTGCACGGTGTATTCCTGCACACCGTTCGCAAAACTAAGTTCCATATTTATCTCTCCTTAAATTTGTTTTCAGGAAACTTTGTAGCAGTATGTTGATCTCTGCCGCTTATCGAAAATCAGAAGTTCTCCACGGCCTCGCCCGCGAGATCGTCCCATTTTTCGCTCATGCTGACAATTACACCGGGCGATTTGCGCCGGTAGCCGTCCCCGTCGCCGCAACTGTCAGAAATTGCCGAAATGCTGTCCCATGCCCGCATGACTGCGCCCTCCCCGCTCTGGCAGTCAAGAGCGATAGCGTTAAGGGCTGCGGCCTCTCGGCGGCTGTCCGTAGTCTTTGCTGCTTCGGCTGCGTAGTGACCCACTAACTTTAGCATGGTGGGGTTGCTGTCGAATCGCTCCATGAACGCGGCGTAATCAGCCGGGGAAAGAACGCCGGTTTTCATCAGCTCAAGGGCGTTATTGTCGATTGCGTCAGGGTTTGCAATATTGGCGGCGCGCACTGCCTGTTCCAGCTCTGCGCGGATCGTGCGGCGCGTGGCCTTGAAGTTGTCCCAAACGCGGGCGCTCACCTCGTTAAAGGTGGCTTCTGCGTCATGCAGCTTTAGCGCTGCGCGGGCTGTTCTCACCTGCTTTTCCTCTGCGCTGTCTCCGGGCTTCCATGCGTTAGCGTCACGGCTGGCCTGCTGCGCCTCTTGGAGTGCGCGGAAAGCGGTGTTGTACTCGCTGCGGGCTTCTTTGAAAGCCTTGTCGAGCTTTCGGGCGTAAATGTTAAACTCGCTCATTTCTTCGTTTCCTTTCTGCTGCAAAAGAGGGTGCAGCGCCCATTCTTATACATGGCGCAGGTATCACCGCAAGTCAGACGTGCAGGGAGAGGGCAACGTTTGTTTGCCGTTGCCGTTCCCGGCTTGCACTTGCCGTTTGTGTAAAAGCTGCAATCGCCCTCTTTGCATTCGGGGTATAGGCTGTTCGAAAAGGGGCAATCCTTTTTCGGCTTGACCGCCTCCGGCTCGGTATGCTTGCAAATAACCGTGCCCGCCGGAACCGTCCCGACAGTCGTTACAATAGTCGGCGCATACTCGCGGCATCCGTGCCCGAACTCGCGGTATCTTTTGCCGTGTTCGTCCACAAGTGGGAACTCATTCAAAACGTCCATAAACTATCCTTTCAAGTTCTTTGATGATCTCCGCGCTGCCATCTGTTGTTTCTACGTCAGCGCCACTTTTTACACACTTTTTCTCGGAGAAATGCGCCCTTCTGCAATCCAGCGCAGAACATTGGGGAAGCTGCCCCCTTTCCGTTGGAGCTTTGCGAGGCGTGATTTAATAATGCTGCTATTCATGTGCCTATTCCCTTAAAGGTCAATAATGATAATGCTATCGCAGTCTGATAAATAATCTCGCGCCGCCTGTTCCGTCTGAAATACCTTTGCAAGGCTTTGCGGCGCTCTGCAAGCCTCCCACGCGCCATTTTCAAGCAGGGTCATAATTGCTACGCCCGTTTGCTTCTGCGCTGCAATCGCCTGTAAAGCGGCGATTTGGGATTTAATGCTGTTCATGCATTCGCCCCATTTCGTATTTAATAAGGCCGTCAAGATCGGAAAGGCGGTTGCCGGAAAGTACGCGGAGAAATTCGCCGTTGCCAGCGGTCATTTCTTCAAGGTTTCCCATTTGTTCTTCGCCGGTGGGGGTGCAGTACTCAAATACAAGCTGCCGCCCGCTGCGTCGCTCCATAAAGGCGCGGATATGGTCAAGGCGTGTTCCTATTTGCATAAATCGTCACTCTCCAATTCCGGCAGTTCCAACTTACCTTGCTCGATTGCTTCATCAATCATCTGATAGAGCGACAGGCTTAACGGGTCAACGCCCTCGACAGGATGGGGATACAGCACAATGCGTTTGCCGTCCGGCGTCACCGCGCCATACTTACGCAAATACGTAAACGCATCTTCTGCCGTGCGGAACTCACCGCCGCCCTCGACGATGAAGACCGTCTCATCGGCTGACAGCGACCTGAGGTATTCCCGCAACGCCGCAAGGCGGATATCAAAATTTTTCTTCATCGCTGTTCCTGCTCCCTTCGCCATGCTTCAAGCTCGTCAAGCTGCTGCATGATGTCTGTGATCTCCGTGTATTTCACCGTCTGCCGTAAAATCTCTGCCGCGGCACTCACGCGGGTCTGTGCGGGCGCGTCTGCATCCTGCATGATCGTTGCCAGCGTATCCGCCGCGGCGTGCGCCCGCTCCTGCAGCACATTCCGCGCTGCTTCGGTTCGCTCGCGCCGTGCCTCGTTATACTTCTGCATAAACTCAGGGTCGCGTTTTCGGCGATAGATCGTCTGCTCGTTGATCTCGAGCTTTGCCGCCGCGCTCCGCACCGTCGCGGAGATCAGCAGCGCTTCAATAATGGTCTCATCTCTGATTTTCTTTGACAAAGTTTGAAAAGCCCCCTTTCCGGCTTTGTTTTTTCTGACGTTGCATCGTTCTTTCAACGGTAAAATTCCACTAACGGCTTTCGAATGCGCGGATGCCGCAAGGCTCGCAGCGCTTCCCGCCTCAACTTTGGGTCTGGCTTTCGTCCGAACCAGAATTCACCGATGATCGCCTCGCGCTGTGCATCCGTCAGTTGTGCAAGCGCCGCTTGTACGGCCTGTTGAAAATCCCGTTGTTCGACGTCCTCAAAGGCCTCTTCTGCTGCTTCATCTGAGATCGTGTCACCAAGCGTCAGGTCGCTGTCCTCGTCGCCTATCGGCTCGTCCATCGACCGGCAAACAGTGTTGATGGGGTCACATCGCGTCCGCTGTGTTCGCTGCCCGCAGGCTTCTGTGAGCTCCGCCTTGAGCTTAATGCCGTACAGCGTGAGAAATTCACCCTTGTTCACATCCCATGTTGGCAGCGTGTCCATGAGGGAGATAAACGCCACTTGCAGAAGATCGCTTTCCTCGACACCCGCACGGCCTTCCATTGCCCGCACCCACCTCAAGGTCTGCTGCCACGCAAAGCGTTCAACCGCCGCCCAAAGTCTCAGAATGTCCGCCTCGCCCGCCTGCACCGCTGCTGCAATTTCGCTTGTTCGCTCGCCTTGTGTGGCAAGTGGTTTTGCTTGCATATCTGCTCCTCCTGTGGTAAAATCAGAATCGACAATTCGAATTCACCACAAGAGCGGTCCTCCCCGATTTGGGGAGGGCTTTTTTCATACGTGTATGAGAACCGCGCCGCTATCGCTCACATCCTCGATGGGGCCGCTGTTGATCGTGGCCATCGCGTGGACTTCACGGTCGCCGTTACTCAGCTCGACGAGCGCGAGGCAGGCGACAGGGTACGTCTTGCCGTCCTCGAATGCGTAAAGCATATTTGCAGGGGCAGGGATGATCTGGATGATCTTGTCTTCGTTCATGGTTCTTGTCCTTTCTCAGTATTAAAGTCTGAAATGATTGTTTAGCGCCCGTTCGAATTTATCACGGTCATCGACGGGCAGGTGCGGGATAAGCAGGTGTTGCAGTTCATCACGCTGAAGGTAGCGGTCACGCTCACAGCGCGTGGGCTTGGTTGCTGTTAAAATATGAGTAGCGATTTCAATGTTCATGCTGTAACCCTCCCCGTAACTTTGTAGAAAGTCGCGTCGACATGCCCGGTTGCGCCGCGTCGGTTTTTATCGAGCCATAGTTCCAGCAGCGACGGCGATTCCATGCGGTCATCCGTTTCGCACGGCGGGTTATGCAGCAGCGTCACCGTATCCGCGTCCTGCTCGATAGCGCCGCTCTCGCGTAAATTTGCCATCGTGGCCCGAAAGCTGCCGGAACGGTCAGAGGCCGCCGCGCGGTTGAGCTGACACAAGCACAAAACAGGAATGTTCAGCCTCATCGCAAGCAGCTTCAAGGCTCTGCTGTTTCTTGTGGTCGCTTCGTAAAGCGAAAGCCGCGTTTCCGGCGGTTCAAGCAGTCCGAGGTGGTCGAGGATCAGCAACCCCGGCTTTTCGCGGTAGGCCAACGCCTCTACCTGCCGGACGTTCATGCCGGAACGCCGATTGAACACGATTGGCAGTACGGAAAGATCGTTGGTGCCCTGCGCGTATTGCTCATACTCGCGATCCGTCAGCTTCCCGCCGAACATCAACCGTGACGAGGATACGCCGCCAAGATTCCCTACAAGTCGAGCGGAGCAATCTTCCGCGCTCATTTCGAGTGAGCAGTAAAGCACCTTCACGCCATTCCTCGCCGCATTAAGTGCAAGCTGCAATGCCACCGCTGATTTACCGACCGCCGGTCTTGCACCGATGACGTGTAACCCGCCGTTAATGAAGCCACCGCCGAGCAGCTTGTCAAAACTCATCAGGCCGGACGGGACGCACGGGGCTTTCCCGTTAACCTGTTCTGCGACACGGTTCCCAAGCCGCACAAGCGCATCTGTGAGCGTGTCTGTATCGCCGCGTGTGTTTTCCTCGGTTAATCGCTGTAATGCATCCTGCACCCGTCCAAGTGCTTCTAACGGTGCTTGCTCAGCTTCCATCAATCCTGCGCCTATTTCTCGCAGCGAGCGGGCAAGGAATTCTTCTTTGACCGCCGCTATGTAAGCGTCGAGGTTTGCTGTTGTCGGTGTAATGTCCATCATCTGCGCAAGCAGCTCGTCCGTCACCTCCGGGCAGTTGCGCCGGGCTTCGACACTGACGGTCAGGGCGTCAAATCCGCCCCTCCCCTCGTACTGACGCCGCATCGTGCGAAACACCTCTTGCAGCGCAGGAGAGGAAAATGCTTGATCTGGCAATCCTGCCGCTTCCGGGAACAGCGATGAATCGATCAGCAATGAGCCGATGACCCCGTACTCGTTCATTATGGAGTTCATGCGTCACCTCCATGTGCCTGTCGCCGCGTCGAATTGGCGAGGCTTGGGAACTGCATCAGATTGTTCTCCGCCGTAGCTTTGACGCTCCCAAGTCCTGACGCAAGCTTTCCAATCCTTGATAGGCTTTCCTTTCCCTTGCACCCAACCATTTGTGGCATAGTAGTCAAGGAAGTGTGCTGCGTCTACACTGTTTTGCCGTTCCGAGCAATATGCCTGTACTTCCTCAAGGGAAGGAGGAATAAAGCGAGAGCGTGGCGGCGTAGCCGCCTTATTCTCTGCTATTTCTTTCCTTATCTCTCCTAACTCTTCCCTAACCTGTGTATCCGATTTGGATACATCTTGTATACATTGCGTATCCATATAACTGTATCGTCCATTTTCAGCGATAGATAGGCGCTGCTTTTCTTCGGTGTAAATGGATGGTGTGTAGCGATCACGTTGAATATAATTGTTCACTCGCCAGTCTCGAATTACGCACACACCGGATTCAAACGGGATAACAAAGCCCTTCGCAATCAGCAGTTTCAAATCGTCTCCAGCAGCGCCGACCATTGCCGTAATCCGTTTGGGTGATGAAACAAAACCGTCATCGTCTGCTCTCATGCCGAGGTGAAAATAAAGGCTTTGTGAACTTGCCGGAAGGTCGAGAAACGAATCTGTATCAATCACATCGAGCGAAAACATCCTCCGTTTCGCCATTACCAACCCCCCAAAGATTCCTGACCCGTCATCCGTGCGAGCGCATCCTCCGCAACGACGGCGACAGCGCTGATTTCACGAGCGCGACGAGACATAGACCGGATGAAGCGCTTGACTTCGTCCTCGGTCGCGGGAAGAAAATAGCCAGACTGATTGTCGGACAGGATCAGCTTCCCGGCCTTTCGTTCCCGCTGAATGCGGCGGCGGATCGACCGTTCATCCTCACCCGTAAGCTGGACTAATTCTGTGAGCGTCAGGCCATTCTCTGCGCCCTCATGGAGCATATCAGAAATAAGTAGCTTTTCCCGTGTCACTGTGCTATGATCCGGATAGGGAAATGTGGTCGCCAAACCTTTTCCCTCTGCCCTTGTCGGTGTTCCAGCACCGGCAGGGGCTTTTTCTCGTGGTTTACTGAGCACTGTCTATCACCCCCGCCTGTTCATTGAGCCACTGCTCAAATGCTTTCACAGGAATCCGCACACAACCGCCTAATCGTACAACGGGAAATCCGGGGATCCTCATCCATCGATAGACTGTTGGACGGCTGGCGTGCATTGCCTCGGCTAGCGTAGTGGGCGTATATGCCAAGATTTCCATCATTCCGCCTCCTTCTCCAACTTAGAGATAGCTTCAAGAATAAGCTTCTCCTTGCTACAGGAAAGAGGAACTCGCAGCCAACGAGTAATAGTTGGTTCGCTGATGCCAATACACGACGCGATCTTCCACAATGGGATTCCCGCGCTTTTTGCTCGCTGCCGCAAAGATAAATTTTCCATTTAGCTATCCTCCTACTTGACTTATTGAATTAAATCTGCTATCATCGCCTTGATGATGATTTAATTCTACAAATTCGCTTCAATTTTTTCAAGTCGATGTAAGTAAAATTTAATCCACTTATTTTTGCAATAGTTGATTTTGCTCATACCTGTAGGAGGCCTGATATGACTAGGGAAGAACAATCTGTAAAGATGGGAAAGCGCCTAAAAGCCTTAAGAGAAGAAACTCCTTTAAATGGGAAAAAAATGTCCCATGAAAAGCTAAAAGAGAAACTAAAAGAAATATACGGGGTTGAAATCAGTAGAGACAGCCTAATGAACTATGAAGTAAGCGATGTCAATCATTCTAAGTTTGGCACTAACTTAAAAATGAATGTCGAATACTTAAACTGTCTTTCTAGTTTTTATGGTGTATCGACTGACTATTTGCTTGGTCGATCTGACGCTAAAACAGCAAATGAGGATATACAAGTTGCTTGTAAGACAACTGGTTTATCCTCAGATGCTATCGAGTCGCTACGATTTGACCACAGCCAGTCAAAACGGCGCGATATATTCGCCTTTGAAGATTTCTTAATAAAGGAAAGCTATGTTACTTTTTGGGCCGTTCAGATGCGCAATAGTGTCAAAAATATAATTCAAGTTAATTCTCTTCAATCAAAATTAGGCTCAGATATTGTAACGGATGAAACGAATTTTCACCGATGGCGGGCAATGAGCAGCTTTGAAAAATCTTTTAATAAGGCCGTGGAGGAATTTGCCCATCTTTATTCAGATGACTTAAAAATTGCAGACACAAATGCTTATCTCACTGCACGAAAAAACGAGTTTGAAAAATATCTAAAACGTATTGAAGAACTACAGTCAAGCCAAAAGTAAAAAACCGCCCTCGGTGTTGCAGCACCGAGGACGGTTATAAGGGGCAGCAAACGGAAAGCCTACTGCCCTCCAATCATAACAAATGCAGGAGGAAAAATCAATGCCAAGAAAAGCAAATACGCGCGCCGCGTCGGGTGCCGGTAGCATCCGGCAGCGGCCTGACGGTCGATGGGAAGCCCGTGTGACCGTCGGCAATGACCCAGGCACAGGAAAGCCGATCCGCCGCAGCATCTACGGTGAGACGCAAGCCGCCGTGCGCAAGCAGATGACGGCCATTCTCCGTGAAATCGACCGCGGTACATATCTGACACCGCAAAAAACGACAGTCGCGCAATGGCTTGACGAATGGCTCGATACCTTTGCCGCCAATAAGATCAAACCGACAACATACCTCCACTATCAGGCTTGTATAAAGAATTACATCAAGCCTCAGATCGGCGCTATCGAGCTGCAAGCTCTGCGCGGCGCACACGTCCAGAAGGTTTATAACGCCATGACCAAGAAGGGGCTGAGCGGAAAGACCGTCAAGAACTGCGCTGCCGTACTGCATAAGGCGCTCTCTGTTGCATTGAAACAGGGGATCATTGTAAGTAACCCCTGTGACGCCGCAGAGCAGCCGAAGGTGGTACAGCGCGAAATAGCGCCGCTGCGTGATGAGGACATTCCGAAGTTCCTTGAAGCAATCGAGGACAGTCCTTATCGAAACGCGCTTGCCGTCTGTCTGCTTGCCGGTCTGCGTGAGGGAGAATTGCTCGGTCTCCCGTGGTCACAGGTCGACTTTGAAAAAGGGCGTATCACCGTCAGTCAGCAGCTACAGCGTGAGAAGAAAAAGAACGGCGCTTACTACATTGCCGACACCACCAAGAGCGGCAAGCCGCGCACGATCGAGCCGCCCCCGCTCTGCTTTGAATATCTTCGGGATGAAAAGCGTCGGCAGGCGCAAAACAAGCTCAAAGGCGGTAAGCTCTGGAAGAACAGCGACAACCTTGTCTTTACCGATGAAATGGGTGCGCATCTTGCCATTCATACCTTCTACAAATATTTTAAGAAAATCGCTGCAAGCATCGGACGCCCGGATGCTCGTGTGCATGATCTGCGACACACAGCGGCCACAGTGATGATTGCCAGCGGTGCGGACATCAAAAGTGTGCAGGACTTCATGGGACACGCCACTGCGAGCTTCACGTTGAACGTCTATGCTCACACGTCCGAACAGATGATGAAGGACACCGCAGCAAGGACGCAATCATACTATGATAATGTAAAGAGAAAATATTCTTAGACCTGTTGGACCTGTGTATACAATGAACTAATATATAAGTTTCAAACTTGTATTGCATTTCACACTTCTATGACCTCATGCTTGTACATATTATCCTATTGACAAAATGTGATACAATAAAACAGTATAAGAACCATATTTAAACAAAAAATGAGGAGGTCTTATTATGGACAATTGTACATACGCAGATGCATTTGCAATTATGGGAAGTCTAACCGATTTGAAGATTGATTTTGCACTGACGCAGCCAACTCCAGGACCAGATGGTAAAATTATCGGCACAACTCCACAGATTGAACATCGCATTATTCTTTCCGTTCCTCTGGCGAAGGACTTAGCTAAAAAATTGATGGCCGCCGTGTCAGATTATGAGAAAAATTTTGGCACAGTTGTGGATATGAATTCCGTAGTTTCTGTAACTGAAACGCAGGAGTAATCATTATGAACGATACTGATGATAAACTCTTTTGCGTGAAAGATCCTCGTGGGAAGATTGTGAGTCTTTCAAAAAATCGGTATTATACCCATATCATTAGCAATGATGATCAACACCAGGCACATCCAGAATTTACGCCTAATGAAATTCAGCAAACGATAGAAACTCCTGATGTAATATACGGGAGTTCATTTCCTGATAGTGATGTATACTTCAAAAAAGGGTGTATTCAATATCCGAGTCTATTCATTAAAGTCGCAGTCTCCATGTATGATAATGAAGAGACCGGAGAAGTTTCTACAGCGTTTTTGTCAAGGCATATATCTGGAAATATTGATGAAGGGAGTCTTAAGTATGTTAAACCTCGCTTATGACAAGCAATTTGATATACTTTATGCTCGGCTGCCCTTTACAGGACACTCATACGTAGAAGAGGATAGCAACTTTGCCACCTATCACAATATAGAAACGGATTCGGTAACGGGCGTAGCAATATATTCATTTAAAAAGAAATTTGAAAATGGTAGTCTTTCTGCTATAAGAGTTCCGATTCCAATTGACTTTAACAGCAAAAAAATTCGAGAACTTATCTATTCCTAATGCATGATGGCGATAGCTTAGATAAGTGGAAATAGGGTGTACATGAAAAAACTATGTACATCCTATTTCTATTTTAGAGAAAAAATCTAATTGGGGTAAACTTAGGGGTAAAGGCATCTTGCCAAAAGTAAGAATGCAACTTTTTATAACAAAACAAAGCGAGATAAGAGAAAAAGCAAGGGAAAACGCAATGTTTTCTCTTGCTTTTCTTGGCGCGGAAGAGAGGATTTGAACCTCCGCGGCGCTTTTTACACGCCCTACTCCCTTAGCAGGGGAGCCCCTTCGGCCTCTTGGGTACTTCCGCAGGTCGATGGAAAAATTCAGTTGGCGGAGAGAGTGGGATTCGAACCCACGGATGCTTTCACATCGCCGGTTTTCAAGACCGGTGCTTTCGACCACTCAGCCATCTCTCCGTGTGCAAAAGCGTCTCTCGTGCCAAACGCGAGTATTATATTACCATGTATCGTCGGCTTTGTCAACAAAAAGCCGCATAAGAAATTTGAAAAAAATTCAAAATAAGGCTTGCAAATTGGTGGAAGATGTGGTATTCTTATCTGGCTGTGTGAAACAGAACTGAATATCCGGGTGTGGCGAAGTTTGGTATCGCGCTTGAATGGGGTTCAAGAGGCCTCGAGTTCGAATCTCGACACTCGGACCAAAAAGTCCTGAAACCGTGAGGTTTCAGGACTTTTTCTTTTTACCTCTTTCGCCGCCTTGGTGTGTTACGGAGCGCTCTATTGCATAGCTATTGCAGAGTCCTACAATGCCCGAGGGCGGGCAGTCAGAGGGCATCGGTGATTCGGCGCAGGGCATCAATATCCACATCCTGATAGTGCCGCAGCTGGGCCTCCGATGTGTGTCCTATCAGCTCCAGCTTATCCTTACTGGGGGCGTTCACATCCTTCAGCAGGGTAGCGAAAGTGTGACGGCACGAGTGAGGCGTGTACGTGTGGTAATCTACTCCGTTGACGGTGTGGGTCGGATTCTCCGCGCCGACGGCCTCCAGAGCGGCGTAAAACGCGGCGCGGTATGCACGCAGGGAAAGTACCCCGCCGTCCTGCGCACAGAACAGCTGCCCCTCTTTGCGGGCCGCCACAAGGGCGTCCACGGTGGGCTGGATCTTTGGCGACACGGTTACGACGCGGTCACGGCCGGCGTCCGTCTTGGCACCGCCAACGAATGCGCGGCGGACGGGGTCATAGTCGCGCGCATTAAGCGCCAGCAGTTCGGAGGGCCGGAAGCCGAGATAGCACTGCGCGACGATATAGTCCGCGTAGGGGACAGTCCCGATGGCCTTCTTCAGCTTCTCAAGAATGTCCACAGGAAGGCCGACCTTGCCGGCGCCGGCATCGGCATCCACAATGAGGTATTGACCAAGGTTCAGCGAGGCAAGGCCGCGGGGGATCGCGTACTTGTACATTAGGCCGCAAAGGGCTTTCATGTTCTCATGGGTACGTTTCCCTTTCGGGCATTCGTCCATGCACGCCTGCAGGTCGTCGATGTCAATGTCGGCCAGCTGGACGTGCCACAGCGGGCGGAAGTATCGGGAGGCAGCCTTGTAGCAGTTGATCGTATCCTTGCCAGCCCGATGGGTGGGCAGCCAGCGGTCATAGAGTTGCTGAAGGGTGAGGGACTTGGGCTTATCCTTTGCCGCCCGCAGCTGGGGCAGGTAATCCAGCGCCGCTTTCTTGGTCTTGAATCCGTCCTTGGATCGGGTCTTGCGTCGCTTCTTGCCCTGCGCGTCCACGGTGTACCCGAGGGTGACAACGGCGCGAAAGGTGCCGTTGGGCAGCTTGTAGGCGCTGCCCTGCGCGTTGCCGCGGGACTTCGGCCGTTGCGTGACGTCCTGTTTAGCGCCGCAGCGCTGACAGTAGATCGCACCGTCAGGAATCTCTTTTCTGCATTTTCGGCAGAGCATGGTGACGCTCCTTTCTGGAAAGCCGTGCCCGAATCGGGCACGGCTTTAACTCATTCGATAATCCAAGAGTTTCCGCAGTTCTGGCACAGGCAGACTTTAGCCATCTGCGTCACCGTCTTTTCTCCGCCTTTAGACTTCTTCCAGACGAGATTGGACATGCCAAGAGTACAGACGGCAGTTACGCCGCGGGCAAAGTTATTTACGTGCCCGCCGATGCCGTTCCCGTGCTTCTTGGTCTTGCTGCCAACCTCCTGCATAGAGATCGTTACATTCTGGCTTCCGCAGTTCGGGCAATTCATAGTGTTTCCTTTCCGCCCCGTTTCCGAGGCTTTCGTTAAAATTATGCTAAGTTCTTGTGAATTGTTGAATAAAATGACAAATAGTGATACGATAGAGTTACAGCATTGAGGAGGAAAGAATCATGAACGAGCAAGAGGAGGAATTATTGCAGCTATTTGACAGCTTAGACCCATCGGCGCAGCTGGACGCGCTGGAGGCGGCGCGGACGATCAAAAACAGCGGTCGCCTTTAGGAGCGGTGTCCGAATTGGACACCGCGTGTTTGTTCTTCACCAGAATATTCTGACAAACGGCTTTTCTATGGCATCGCCATCAGTCGTTTCTCCTACGGCTACGCTTTTCTCGAACGTCACCAAGGTCAGCCCCTCATCTAACACCCTGCGCTTAACGTCAGAAGGGAGGTTTCCGATGGATTCGCCTTGGTAGCATACTTCAACATGGTCTGCACTATCCGCAGAATCATCAACGTCAAGTTCCTGACCGCAAGAAAGCACGCCTATAACTTCCTGTTTGTCGCGGCTCTTGAACGAAGACAAGGCGACCACCGATTGTTCTCTCCACGAATTCTTTTTTCTTTTGTCTTGGTAAAAATCGACTGCGGCGCGAAAAACGCCAGCGTCCCGATCAGCTTCCAGCAGATATATCTTTAGCGGGTCGCCGCGACTCATCCAGTCCGAAAACATGTCGAACTTAAACGAAGTGTAGCCCACCAGCACCCCGTTAAAAAGAAGCTCTACTCGGTCATCAGCAATCTGCGGAGCAAGCTCGTGTGCTGTGCGCCTTGAAGCCCCCGTCAGTGCCCACAGGACACCCCCGGCATCTTCATCGATGGGCGTAAACTCAAACTCGTAACGATATTGCCGACTTGCCCCATCCACAAATGTGCTTTCGTAGGGGCAAAACTTGCAATCTTCCGAGACTATTGCAAAGGTGTTCGGAGTGCTTGCTGAAACCGCATGGGTGATTTCATCCTCGGAATTGACCGCGGCGATGATCGCTTTAACGAGATCAACAAGCCAACCGATGCCGAATAGACCACCAGTTAAAAGATAAAGGATGCCCATTCCGGTCTGCTTATCTACAAATTTATGCACGCCAAGACCACCAAGGAAAAATATAATGAGCACTCTAACCCACGGATTCATGCTGAACTCCCTCCCGCGCCCAAACGGGCGCTTTCTTTTTTTAAGATTTATTTCCCCTGCTCGCGCTTTTGGCGGAGCATGAAGGCAAATAGTTCGTTCTGCTGTTCGGCGGTCATGCCATCCAGCAGGTGGGCAAATTCCTCCCGCACGGGATCTGGCGGCGTTGGGTCCTCGCCCAGCAGGTCGCTGACGGTGCAGTCAAGATACTGCGCCAGCATCTGCACCTTCGCCACGGAGGGGGTTTTGCCTTTGTTGACGTCTGTGATAAAGCTCGTTCCTACTCCTGCCTCGCGGCAGGCCACGGTAGGCTTGACGCCTTTTGCGCGGCAGCGCTCTTTGATATTCTGCACAAAAAGTTCCTTGTCCATGATGACCTCATACTATATGTGAATTATGCAAAGCTACGAAAAATAAGCCTTAGCTCATTTTGGTGTTGACAATGAGCTATTGCGCATTTATGCTTAACTTGTCCCTCAGGTGAGAACGAGAGGGGGTGAGAAGATGCGACGATGGCGAGAGTTTATGCGGGAGTATTGGATAACCATTGCTGTATCAGCGGCCACAACTGTCGTATTCCGGCTATTGTTAGATTGGCTGCTATAGACACGAGAATGGGCATCCACACGCTTTTCAGTAAAAGCTCTTTTTGGTGCTGCTTTCGCTCTGCAAGGTAGTCGTCCAGCGCAATCTCGCCCTTGGGCGTGATGCGGTAGGCGCCGAGACTTTTGTAGAGTGGCTGCATTGGCTCGTAGGATGTTTTCTTGTCCTCGGCCAAAAGCCCGACATCAGGCTTGGCCAATGCGGCGATGCGATGCTCGACAGCGCCTGTATCCGGGAGCGCCTTTTTAGCGTCGGAAACGGACGCGGGGCTGTGCTTCCGGAAGTATTCCAGGACTTCGGCGTCGCCGGCGGTGATGCGGTTCTCGTTTTCCATCCGATTGTCCCCTTTTGTCCTTCGTTACCTGTTGGATATTCGCTTCCCCCGGCGAATTTCCTCCCCTTTAGCGCTTGTGTCAGAGCGGGAAACGGGCGGATGCAGTTACAACGTCTTCACCGTAATTGCGCCGCCCGTTTTGCCGGGGGGAACAGTGAATTTTCACAGTTTGATGCGGGAGGTGAGAAGATGGGTGCTATTAAATGGGTCATCGCGATGGTAGTGTTCGCGGCGCTGACGCTGCTGCTGGGTTACCTGGCATGGAAAGCGGAGCAGCAATGCGAGAGTTACGACGGTTGCTTTGCCTGTTATGCGTTCGGCATTGGGGCGGCGTTTACGGGCGTCCTCGCGCTGACAGCCGGCATTCGCTTTGTCATTGAGATTTAACGCCTAACGGCATATAGCGACGATTGAGACGATCAGAGCCGCCACCGAAATAAGCGTGGTGAGTGCCCAACGGATAAGCTCTCCGCGGTTGTGCTTCAGCTCTCGCAGCCGGGCGTAGCCCTGCGGGCGCAGCATTAGCCGGGAGTGGTACACGGGATCCAGGGAGATATAGTCCTGCCGCAGCATGGCGTGCAGCAGTTCCTCGTCCTTCTTGCCGAAGACATCGTCTTTCGTGGCGGTGTTGCCGGCCGCGGCCATCTTCTCCAGGGTGCGACGTTCTTTGCAGGCGTTCAATTCGGACACCTCCCTACCGATTAACGGCGGGGTTCTCCGTTCTGCCCAGCAGGTAGTCCACGGAGCAGTCCAGGCGGTCGGCGATGCGCGCAAGGCTATCGCTTGCAATGGAACGGCCGTGAAGCATGCTGGAAAAGGTGTTCGAACCGAGTTCGCAACTGATGAGTATCTCTTTCAAGGGGAGCTTCAACTGTTTTGCGCGGGTTTTGATGCGACCTGCTATACCGGGCGAATTGTACAAAGATGGGTCTTGCATATTGTTCAAACCTCCAAAATCGCTAAAAATGGCGATTTTAGTCTTGACAATCGCTAAATATAGCGATAATATGCAACCATAGCGAGGCCGACACCGAAAGGTGAGCCCGCGAAAGGGTGCGTATGTGGTTCCTGACATGACTATCATACCACCCTTTCCTACGCCGTGCAAGGTGAATTTTCACAGAAAATAAGAAAGGATGTGATTTGCGTGTCGATGAAGGAGCTGCGGGAGCGCCGCGGCCTGACGCAGGCACAGGTAGCCGACCGGCTGGACGTGGACAGATCCACGGTGACCAAGTGGGAGCTTACCGGCAATGTGCCGCTGCGCAAGTACCGGCGGAAACTATGCGAGCTGCTGGGCTGCACCGAGGCGGAGCTGCTGGCCAACGCTGCCAGCTAAAGCATACGGAAGAAGGGAGGAAATGTCCATGCCGAAGGACGGCGGAAACATCTATCAGACTGCCCGGAAAGCGGCGGGGCTGACGCAGGAGGCCGCGGCGGAGCGGCTGGCCGTCAGTGACACCAGCATACGGGCTTACGAGTCCGGGGAGCGGCTGCCGGGTGACGACATCGTGGCGCGGATGTGCGCGGTGTACAACGTCCAGTATCTGGGATTGCAGCACCTGCAGCTCAAGTCGGCGCTGCTGCCGGAGTGCGTGCAGTACG
>ERZ779852.1689-NODE-1689-length-20014-cov-2.165740_pt1 | contig 20014 bp, 15 predicted proteins | sample MGYA00511559_ERZ779852 | MGnify/ENA primary metagenome ERZ779852 (study PRJEB29588, sample SAMEA2157977) | human gut metagenome | biome: human gut; feature: human-associated habitat; material: faeces | place: Denmark | collected 2008/2010 ...
GTCCTCTTTAGAAATGCCGGATTCGGCGGCAATTTCGTCGAGAGTCGGCTCTTTGTTTTCCGTCTTTGAGAGTATTTCTTTGGTGTGGATTGCCTTGTAGGCAGTGTCGCGCAGGGAACGGCTGACGCGGATAGAGTTATTGTCGCGCAGGTAACGTCTTATCTCACCTATGATCATGGGAACTGCGTAAGTGGAAAACTTAACCCCGATCGTCGGATCGAAGTTGTCGATGGACTTGATCAGGCCGATACAGCCGATCTGAAACAGATCATCTACATTTTCGTGATTGCCGGAAAAACGTTTGATGACACTTAATACCAGCCTGAGATTGCCTTTGATATAAGTTTCTCTGGCGGCGGTATCTCCCTGTTTGATCCGTGCAAACAGAGCATCTTTTTCCTCTTCTTTCAAAATGGGGAGTTTTGCGGTGTTGACGCCGCAGATTTCTACTTTATAAGAAGCCATGCTGTTTATCCTCCGGAATTTTATCTTTACCATAAAGAGCATGCTTCAAAAGGATGAATTTTATTCAGAAATTAACTTTTTTTCCAATGGGTTTCGTGCTAAAATAAAAAGGTATCAAAAATCAGAACAGAGTGTGGTGCAGTGATGATGAAAGACATGATCGATAAGAGAAATGAACGGGAACGTATCGCAAGAAGTATTATCAAGTACTGGAATGTGAACTATATTCCGAGAACGCAGGCTGATTCCGGGATGCAGAAGCAGACTGCGGAGGCAGAAAATGCGCAAGACCAGACTATGGATCCAAATATGCAGGAAGACTACAATAAGGCAACGAACGCATATTCGGGTAAATATGGTCAGGAGAAAGACTTAGACGAAGTGACGAAAGATCAGATTGACAAGATCCTCCATGAGAAGGCGGAACATATTCACCAGTTGTTTGAAAATGGGGGAGTAGAGTAACCATTTCCTGTTATTCTGCATATGATATCACAAGGAAAATGGCAGAGGAATCAAGATGTCTGAGATCATACTTCGCAAATACCATGGAGTTGGCAATGATTATCTGATCTTTGATCCGAAGAAAAATGATGTAGTTTTAAATGAGAGATTGATAAGGCAGCTTTGTAGACGCAATATTGGTGTCGGTGCAGATGGAATTTTGTACGGACCGGTTATGGAAGATAAAAAAATTAAAGTACGAATTTTTAATCCGGATGGAAGTGAAGCTGAAAAAAGCGGCAATGGCATCCGGATTTTTTCAAGATATTTAAAAGATGCCGGATATGTAAAAGAAAGGCAATATTATCTGACCACGAAAGCGGGGGAAACACTGGTAACATTTTTGGATGATGCTGGAAGCTGTATGCGTGTGGATATGGGATATGCGGTCTTTGAGGCAGAACAGATCCCGGCACTTGGATTTGAGGGAGAAGTTGTGGGAGAATCGATATTTTTCTGCGACAATTTTTATAATGCGACCTGTGTATCCATGGGAAATCCAAATTGTGTTATTATGCTTGAGAGGGTAGATCGTGAGAAAGCACTGCGTTTAGGACCATATGTGGAAAATGCAAAATATTTTCCAAACCGTATCAATATGCAGCTTTGTCAGATCGTAGATGAAAAAAATATACAGGTTGAAATTTATGAACGCGGGGCGGGGTATACATTTGCTTCCGGCACCGGAGCCTGTGCGGCAGCAGCGGCTTCTCACCGGCTGGGATTAGTCGAAGATGCAGTGACCGTACATATGCACGGTGGAGATCTTTTTATCGAATTTGAAAAGGATGGAAGAATTTTCATGACAGGACCGGTCGTATATATAGGAAAGATTACTGTGGCAGAACAGTTTTTTGCCTGACAGAAAACGAAAGTGGCGAAAAGAGGGGAAATAAGTTACAATGAAAGAACGGTATCAATTACGCCAGGCAGCGGGGGCATACTGGCTTTTGGATATGGAGCAGGGGGAACAATATAAAAAACCATTCATGTTGAACGAGTGCGGTGCATATATATATCGTGCGTATATTTCAGGAATGTCTGAGGATGAGATCATGCAGGCATTTGCAAAAGAATATGGATTGTCATTCTCCTGCGCACAAAGCGACGTAGGGCAGTTTATGATGGAGTTAAGACAACGGGGAATTATTTGAGAATGGAGCAGGTATGAATATATTGCTAGTTGGGAATGCCGGAAATTTTATGCGGCTTATGATCAACAGACTGAATAAGGAAGGACACAGGGTCTTTGTACTGACAGAAGAACCAAAGAAGGGATACAGCCTGAAGAAAGTATTTGAAGTGTATCATTTTTCGTATGAGGATGCCTGTGTGCGGGAGGTATTAGAGAGTATTATGCCACAGGTAGTAGTTTTTCTGGGGGCATATGACCATAATTTTTCCTGGAACAGGGTGGAAAACACAGCGGCGTCCTATGCAGCGGGACTTACGAATATACTGATGAATTATACCGCTTTAAAGAAAGGCAGGTTTGTCTATCTTTCTTCGGAGAGTGTTTTTGGCGGTGGAAGCGCACAGTTTATGACAGAGGATGATCCTACCGGGGCATACAGCAAGAAAGGCCAGGCGATCGCTATCGGAGAAGATATCTGTAAAAATTATGCAAGGATGGGGAATGATGTTGTGATTCTCCGCCTCGATCATTTGTATGGGGAAATACGAAAGAAAGAGGATACAGATACGATCTGTGCGGATATGTGCCTCGAAGCAGTCCAGACCGGAGAGATCATTGCGTCGCAGAATGAAAAAATAATGCTTCTGCATGAGGCGGATGCGGTGGAGTTTATCTACCAGATAATGGTGGCAAAAGACCATAAACATACCCTTTATCAGTTATCTTCCGGGGAGAAAATGTCACGGTATGAGCTTGCCCAGGCTGTTGCCGCAGGAATGGAGAATGAGGTCAGTATCGTAGAAGAGGAAAACAAAAAATACCGGGAAGTTATGCTTTCCGGTAAAAGATACGATGAAGAATTTGGAAGCCGTGTGCTTCATCATGCAGAAACAGATGTGGAAAAGATTGCGGCTTATTTCAGCAGACATGTATCTGAATTTACAGATGCAGGGCAGAAAAAGGGACATCTGTTTCGAAGATTAGGCAGCAGGACAAAGGAAATCATAACGAATCTGATTCCTTTTATGGAAAACCTGATTTGTTTTATTCCGTTTTTCATGTTGAATAACCGTGCAGTCGGAAGTGAATACTTTCAGAATATTGATTTTTATCTTCTGTATGTGCTGTTGTTTGCACTTGTATACGGGCAGCAGCAGGCAACATTTTCTGCATTGCTTGCCGTGGCAGGGTACTGTTTCCGGCAGATGTACCACAGAAGCGGATTTGATGTTATGCTTGACTATAATACCTATGTCTGGATCGCGCAGCTTTTGATCTTAGGTCTGGCAGTGGGATATCTGAGAGACCAGCTTCGTGCAATGAGGGAGGAACAGCGGCATGAAGTATCATACTTAACCAAGCAGTTAGATGATATTTCGGATATCAATGTCAGCAATGTCAGGGTAAAAGAAATTCTCGCAAACCAGATCGTAAACCAGAATGACAGTTTTGGAAAATTATATGAGATCACATCCAGTTTAGAGCAGTATGAACCCTGTGAGGTACTTTTTTATGCGGCGGAAGTACTTGCAAAACTGATGGGAAGCAAAGATGTGGCAATCTATACGGTGGCAAACCGTTCCTATGCACGTCTTTTTTCTGCAACATCGGAGAAAGCACGCAGCCTCGGTAATTCAATCAATTACAGCGAGATGGATGCCATGTATACGGTGCTTGCCGGGAAGAAAGTTTATATTAATAAAAATATGGATGAAAGATATCCGCTTATGGCAAATGCCATTTATTCGGAAGATGAGATGCAGCTGATTCTGATGATCTGGGGAATTCCGTGGGAGCGGATGACGTTAGGACAGGCGAATATGCTGACGGTTATCGGTTATCTGATTCAGAATGCGGTGGTGCGTGCAAACCGTTATATTTCTGCCTTAGAGCAGCAGCGTTACATAAAAGGAACGAATATATTAGAACCGGAAGCCTTTTTAGCACTTGTAAAGGCGTATTTAAATGCGCGTGATAAAGGATTGACACAGTGTGCACTGCTTTCCGTGGATACAAAGGAAAATGACCGTGATGAGGTCGGGAAAAGGCTTATCAAACTCCTTAGACAAAGCGATTATGTCGGTGAACTTGAAGGTGGAAAAATGTATGCGCTTCTTGCAAATACCAGTGCAAAAGATGCAACCATGGTAAAAGAAAGATTTGAAAAAGAGGGTGTGTCCTGCCAGATACAGGAGGATGTATTTGTATGACGGTTGTGGAAAAGAGATTTTGTATCGTTCTTCTGATCAATACGGCTGTTGCTGTTTTATATGTGATAGGAAACAGCAGGATCAGGCAGAAAGAAAAAAATACAGATATTCTGATGAAGGGGATCATGATGTTTCTCTGCCCGGTAGTGGGACCGTTGTTTTTTTTGGCGGGACTGGTGTTTAACAAGGTTTTTTTCCGGCAGAACGTGGATCTTGAGGATGTTATTTTCAGCAAGGAGCGTGTAAAGACACATCTTCGGGCAGATGAGGAAAGGGAAGGAAATTTAGTACCGATTGAGGAGGCACTTGCGATCAGCGACAAAGACAGTTTAAGAACGCTGGTCATGAATGTGGTCCGCGGTCACATTCAGACACATCCGAAAAATGCATATTGGTCATTCCAAGTTCTTCCCCCTGATATACATACGGTGTTCCCTGCATCATGTGGAGACAGGTTGCAAGCATCTTTGCTGAAAGCTCCCTGTATTCCCCGGAATCATTTCCCCATCTCGAAACAACCCTTGGCTGGTCATGATTGTTCCAGTACAGACTGTTCCATGCTACTTCCTCTAACCCTTTCTGCCAGCGGTTTAAAACTTCTTTGAGATCCGGAAGATAAAGTTTCTTATCTGTCCACTTTCCATGTTCATCCGAATCCACATCCATATGCTCAAACTGGAATACCATGCTTAACTCTTTTCCATCGCTTCGCGCATATTTTTTTGCCTCTTCGAGCGTAACGCATGATGTTTCACCCACTGTCAGAAGGTTATACCTGCTTAATACTTTTTGGTTCATCTCCTGAAGATATTCATGTTCATGAGGTCCATTGGCTGTGACTGCACCACAAAAAGAATATTTTTCCCCTTCTTTTACCGGACCATCTTTGTATTCTTCCGGCTTGCTGATCAGACTGATCACATCCATCCGGAATCCGTCAATGCCTTTTTCACACCACCATGTCATCATATCAAAAACTTCTTTTCTTACCACAGGATTATCCCAGTTAAGATCAGGCTGTTCCGGCACAAACTGATGCAGATAATACTGTCCGGTTGTCTCATCAAACTGCCATGCAGATCCACTGAAATATGATCCCCAGTTTGTCGGTTCATGACCATCTACCGGATCTTTCCAGATATAATAATCGCGGTATTTATTATCTTTTGATTTTCTGCTTTCCAGAAACCATTTATGCTGGTCAGATGTATGGTTGACAACCAGATCCATTACCAGTTTCATTCCTCTTTGATGAATTTCTTTTAATAATTCATCAAAATCTTCCATTGTCCCGAACTCATCCATTATATCCTGATAATCGCTGATATCATATCCGTTATCTTTATTTGGAGATTTATAGATCGGGGATACCCAGATAACTGTGATACCGAGATTCTTTATATAGTCTAATTTTTTTATGATCCCCTGAAGGTCTCCGATTCCATCTCCGTTACTATCCATAAAACTCCTTGGATAAATCTGATAAACAACTGCTTCTTTCCACCATGCTTTCTGCATCTTTTTTCTCCTTATAAATCAGCGGTCATGATCTCAATGACTGCCAGTCTGATCTCTTTTTTTAAATTCGTCGTCTCAAGCTCGCCTAAGATATCTGCCAGATTTTTTCCACTACTTAAAAGCCGGTATGCAGACTCTTTTGCAAGATTACTGTCCTGTGCCTGATTCAGCAGATCATACACACGCTCCAGTGTATGGTTGTCATTTAATGTCAGTTTCTGTTCAAAAACAATTTCCACTTTTTCATCCACTGACACTTTCGGAATGTGGATTCTGATACATCCCTTCTTCCACTGATATTCATACGTTATTTTGATTTTTTTTCCACTTATGTATACTTTAGGCACTGCCTCTTTCACTCCACACAGTTCCACTGTATAATCCCGGAATTCCGGGATCAGATCTGTCTGTCCGGCTGCCCCTTCGATTGTGAACGCCCCTCTTTCCCAGTCAAAATGCATGGATGTAAAGCAACAGCTCCTGCCATCTTTATAATCCTCGGTCTCACCGTCATCCTCATAATGTGTATAATTGCCATCCGCTCCGCCATAGACTCTTATGATAAGTTCTTCCGGATTTTTCAGAAAATCTTTTCCGAACAACTCTTTCTGCATCGGAATGATGCCCCCTGCTTTTACAAGCACCGGAATACTGTTAATGCCGCGGAACATCCACATTACTTTCTCACCTTTATAGATCAATCCGGTAAAGAAATCGTGGTAACAGCCTTCCGGTATCCACGCTTTTACTTTTCCCTGATTTAAACTCGCTATCTGGTCACTTGTAATCGGTGCAACAATCATATCTGTTCCAAAAAGATACTGGTTGTTGCTTACTCCCTCAACAAAAGAATGATCCTGAACCGGATATGCCTGTTCCTTTTCCGGATAATCGTAATACATTGGTGCAATGACCGGGCGGTATTCTTTGTATGCCAGATAGTTCATGGTGTAAATATAAGGCAGTAACTGATGCCTTAAGCGCAGGGCTTCTCCCATCGCATGTTCTACTTCCGGTCTGAAATTCCATGGTTCTTTTCCACTGAACGACATTTTAGTACTGTGCAGCCTGTTGATTGGGGAAAATGTCCCTAACTCATACCAGCGTGCCTCCATAACATCTGACCGGATTCCAAGCATATGTCCGCCTATATCATGACTCCACCATCCATATCCGATATTTGATGCCGTTGCTGTAAAATAAGGCTGGAAATCAAGAGACTCCCACGTTACAACCGTATCCCCGGAAAAACCTACCGGATATCTGTGAGAACCAGGACCTGCATAACGTGAAAATGTCATTTTTCTTTTTCCATCCCGTCCACTGTCAAGATAATGGTAATGATTCAGCATCCAAAGCGGATCTAACTCTTTCACTGCCGTATGTCCACCCTGCTGCCAGTCCAGCCACCAGAAATCAACTCCCTCTTCCTCAAGCGGATGATGTACGATCTCAAAATAATTTTCCAGAAACTCCGGATCTGTAATATCGAATTCAACCGGTTCTCCGGCTGCCGGATCCATTCCCATTGCCTCTGCCATTTCTTTATACATACTTTCGCATTCCCGGATACCGAGTGCCGGATGTACATTTAAAGTCACTTTCATTCCCCTGTCATGCAGATTATCCATAAAACTCCCCGGATCCGGAAACAGATCCCTGTTCCATGTATAACCGGTCCAGCCGGAACCATACTTCTTGTCAATATCTGTGATATGCCAGTCCATGTCAATGACTGCCACCGAAAACGGGATTTTTTCCGCTAAGAAACGATCCATCAGTCTCTGATACTCATCCTGTGAATACTCGTAATATCTGCTCCACCAGTTTCCAAGTGCATATTTTGGAAGCATTGGGACACGGCCGGTAACCCTAAAAAAATCTTTTACCGCGCCCCGATAATCATGACCATAGGCAAACAGATAGAAATCCTCTCCTCCCTGTTTTCTCTCTTTGATCCAGCCATCCTCGGTAAGTAAAATCGTTTTTGAATCATCTAATACTGCAAATCCATCCCTGGAAAGAATTCCTTTTTCCAGTCTGATCCTGCCGTCTGCTTCATCGAGCGTACGGGCAGTTCCGAAAAGATTACGATCCTCTTTTCTGCCATAATACCATTCCAGATCACATCCATTGTCCGGTTTTTTCAGCTTCACACTCAGGATGCTCTCATCAAATGCTCTCTCATCATAGCGTATCCGTATGCTTTTTGTCTGGATCTCCAGAAAGTTATTTTTCTGCTTTATCTCAAAAGGAACCTCTTCTAAATCCCTGTACCATATTACCTGCGAAGCCTCATCCACAAATGCACCGGATTCATTATATTCAAATCTGACCAGCCTGTCCGTCAGAAATGTAATACGGTAATTTTTTCCAAGAACAATATTCCGCGGATCTGCTTTTGGTCTTCTTTCACATATAAACTGCTGTTTCATCGTCTATTACACATCCTTTCGTATTTTTACATTTTGAAAAATCTTCTTTAAGAAAAAACTGTTGATCCATGCAATTCCTGAGATACCGATCAGAAACCAGATACCAAATGCAATTGGAATTTTTGAAATAATAAAAAATGGAAGGGTATTCAAACCCAGCATAAGCAATGTATATGGAATATTCGAGATTCCGAGCAATACGGCATTCCTCACAGTTGCTTTCACAGTATTCTCAAAGTAAGATTCCATTGGAAACGCGTAAGTAAAAATCTCTGCTACTATGATCCCGGCTGCGATCACAAGTATCTGCAAAGCATTCATCGTTCTGTCTGCAGCAAAAATATGATAATCCAGATATAGCATTGCGATCACCAGTACACCCACAAGATAAATGATCGTAGATGACCTGAAACTTGCTTTAAACAACTTCCAAAAATCCTTTATCAGATATCCTTCTTTTTTCTCCTGTATGCGAAAGATGCATCCATAAACGGCTGTTATGGATGCCCCTATCGTAACGATCGGAATACAAAAGAGGATTGCTAAAAGATTTAATCCAACCAGATCTGCGATCCGGTTTAATACCTTTACAAACTTTCCATCATTCTGCAGCATTTTTCTCTCCTATGCTCTTATGCCCGAAATTCGTTTTTTCCTTTGCTGACAGTTACTGTCTGACCCATGATCTCTGCCTCGAAATCTTCCCCTTCGTTTATAACTTCCACACCATCTTTGCAGACTGTGATATGAAGTTCGTTTCCTTTCCAGTAAAGAGGATATGTAAACTTCTCCCACTGTTTTGGACAATTTGGAGCAATACGGAGATGTCCGTCACGGATTCTTATTCCACCGAATCCCATTACCACATCCTGCCATACACCTCCCATATTTGCACTGTGGATTCCTGCATCAGAGGATTTCATCTCCTGTCCAAGATCGGTAAGTGCAGCACTCATGAACATATCATAAGCCTCTTTCTCCATACCAAGATCACATGCAGTGATACTGTGGATCGCCTTGGAAAGAGATGAATCATGCAGTGTTCTTGCTTCATAGTATACATAGTTCTTTGCCTTATTATCCGGTGTTGTGATATCTTCCATCTGATACAGAAGTTCTACAATATCAGCCTGTTTACCTGCCTGCATTCCCTGTACATCTTCCCCTGAATAATCATGAAAGACCGTTCCCACAACAGATGCATTCTTATACACAGAAAGATCTATTTCTTTTAGATCAAAGTATCCGTCAAACTGAGGAATAATCCCTGTTTTTTCATCCGGCTGCGGCAGATAAAGTTTCTTCATTTTATCTTTCAGTTCTTCCTCTAACTGTTCTAATGATGTACCCTCTTCCTGCATTAATTTCTGCATTTTCCCGTAGATATCTTTCTTCTCATCACGGATGCATGCAATTACCTGTGCTGCAAGTCTCATATTTTCATGTGCCATATAATTCGTATATGCATTATTATCCACATGTTCTTTGTACTCATCCGGTCCTATAACATCACGGATTTCATATCTGTTGTTTTCTTCAATCCACTCCAGACGGCTGTTCCAGAATCTGGCAGTCTCGATCGTCATCTCATAGCCATATCTATCCATGAAGTCCTGATCATCTGTTGCAGCATAATACTGCCACAGTGCAAAAATAATATCAGACGTAATGTGCTGCTCGATCACTCCGGTTAAACAGATCATCGGCTCTCCGGTATGAACATTGACACCGGTCACATACGGTGTAACTTCACCATCACTGACCCATGCTGCTTCCCACGGGTACATGGCTCCTTTGTAACCATTTTCGATCGCTTTCTTTCTTGCACCGTACAGTCCCTTATAACGGAATTCCAGAAGAGTTCTTGCCGTCTCCGGTTCTGCCATCTGGAAATATGGGAAAATAAATGTCTCTGTATCCCAGAAAGAATGTCCTTTATATCCTTCTCCACTAAGTGCCTTTGCACCAATACCAACCCGGTTATCTTCCCTGCGTACCATGATCTGAAGATGATAAAGTGCAAAACGCACCGCTATCTGTGCATCATCTTCTTTACTATCAATCTGAATATCCTGTTTCTTCCAGATTTTCTCCCAGACTTTTTTACTTTCTTCCAAAAGAGTTTCATAGCCTTTTTCTTCTGCTTCTTTTAAATTATCAAGACCATCCCTGCAGACATTCTCTCCTTCCGGCTCTTTCCCTGATGCAACATACTCCAGATCTCTGCTGGAATGAACCGTTGAAATCTTCTCCACTCTTGCAGTCTCTCCCTGTGGAATGACAAGCTGAATTTCAGCGTGGATTTTTCTTCTGTCATCAATGATCTTAGATGCCGCATCTTCTGTATACTTTCCGCTCTGGAATCCTTTATGTACGGTGCTGACTGCAATTGAAACTGCCGATTCTGTCGTGACCATACCCATTTGAAGAAATTTTTCTTCAAATGCACGCTTGGAAAATTCTGTGAGATGCTGTGCCCCATGATTTGTTACCTGTGCGTTGATTCCGCTCACAACCGTTGCTTTTACGTCGCAGTTTACAGGTTTGATCTCAACATATGCACCGATCACATGTACGTTCTTATAAGACACAAAACGATGGAAAGACAGCTGCACGACATTCCCGTTTTTTCCTTCCCACAGGACATTACGGCAGGTTTCCCCCGTATAAAGATTTAATGTTCTTGAATACTCTTTTAGATTGTCCTCTGTCATGGAAAAACGTTCACCATTAAGTTCGATTTCCATATTCACAATATCAGAAACATTCGGAAGTTCAGTTGCTTCCTCTTTGCTTGCTTTGTTGAATGTTCCTGTGATGAACATACCCCTGACAGTATCCACATATCTTTCTTCCAGCGAATTGCGGAGGCCTAAATAACCATTCCCCTGTGTGAAGATGGACTCACATTTTCCAGTATATTTCTCATGAAAGCTGGTCTCCTCAATGATCCAGCTTGTCTCTGCCCCTGTTCCTTTTCTGTAATTCATAACTGGCATAGCTTCATTCTCCTTTATTAACCTTTAATTCCGGATGCAGCAACAGATTCCTGTACCTGCTCCTGTGCAAAGCAATATACAATGATTGCCGGAACCACTACGAGTGTGAGTGCCGCAAACATTTTCGTGTAATCGTACGATAATGACTGGTTAAAAAACTGTAATGCAACCGGCAGCGTCCTGTTCTTCTCTGATGATGTAAGAAGTGATGCATAGAAATATTCATTCCAATTGCCGAGAAACATTAAAATTCCAGCGGTAGAGAGACCTGATTTCGCAAGTGGAAGATTGATCATAAAAAATGTACGGAAAAACCCTGCACCATCAATCGTAGCAGCCTCATCCAATTCTTTTGGAACTCCCATAAATGCCGATTTCAAAATGAAAATCGACATTGCAATACCGCTTCCCAGATATACAAGGATCAAACCTGTTTTGGTATCATACAGATGCATGGAATTGATCAGCGAAAAAATCGGCTGTGCTTTTGCATGACCCGGAACAAGCATTGTAATTGTAAATAGTGCAAAAATAAGATTTCTTCCCGGGAACTCATATTTCGCCAATACATAGGCCGCCATTGCAAAACAGACCAGGGATATCACCGTAGATATCAGCGATATCATCAGCGAATTGCCAAAATAACTAAAGAAATCATATTTCTGGAACAGATATGTGTATGCCTCTTTTGCTGTTGTAATACCTGTTGGCAGTGTAAATGGTCCCTCCAGAATCTGTGCATTCGTTTTAAAGGAGGATAATGCCACCCATACGATTGGGAATACACTCAGCATAATAACAATGAATTCTGTTCCATAAATCAGGATATTTGTTAATATTTTTTTTATCACATTCATGATTGTTCCTCCTAGTAGATTGAATCATTCATACGGAATGCCTTTGTTACAATGTACATAACCAGTAAACCGATCAGGAACATGATCACACCGATCGCATTGGCAAATCCGTAGTTGTAATCTGTGATCGCACGTACCAGCAGTACAGATAAACTCATCGTATCATCACCAGGTCCTCCGGCTGTCGTAAGTGCGATCGCTTCATACATGGAGATACGTGATGTGATAGAACATAACATTCCGGTTCCTATGGAGATCCGGCAAAGAGGAAGTTCCACGAAACGGATCAGCTGCCATCCATTCGCTCCGTCAAGTTTTGCTGCTTCGATCAGTTCTTTTGGAATCGCCATTAAATCATTCAATACGATCAATGTGACAATAACTGCATAAAACAGCCATGTAAGGGTAACTGCCCAGAATGCATATGGACTCTGGTAGAACCACTGCGCCGAAAAATCTTTATCAAATACACGTATCACTGAGTTTAAAACACCCATCTGGTCATTGAAAATAAACCGGTAGATCAATGCCCACGCTGCTGCTGAAATAATATTTGGTATCATAAATACAGAACGTGTGAATTTCCATCCGTGAGGCTTCAGATATAAAACAAATGCCGTGAGCACACCAAATCCTACATGGAACGTCATTGCAATAGCCGACCATAAAATCAGGTTTTTGATCGATGCTGCAGAAGCACTGTTGGTAAAGAGTTTTATATAGTTACTGATCCCATTAAAAGAAGGATCATTAAATCCATCCCATTTTGTAAATGATGTTGTAAGCATCACAGCGATCGGCTGTACATAAAACATCACAAATATAATGATTGTCGGAAGAAGGAATGCGTAAATCCATTTAAAATTTTTAACCTGCACTTTTCCGTATTTTTTCTTTTTTGTCATAATATTTCCTTTCCTTTCAGAAATATCCATTATTTTCAGATACATTCCGCGTTCAGAAGGCAATCTTCTGAAGAAAAGGGGGGAATCAATTTGTCCGTAAATGATCCCCCCTCCATGATTTCATCGATTATTTGTCGCCAGCTTCAGCGGCTTTTGTTGTAAGAGTCTCACAGAACTCTTCCGGAGTAATCTGTCCATTTACTAACTGCACAAGATTGGTACCAAATACACTGGTTGCTACGGAATCAGGCATAATAGTTTTTACATTAGGAACGATATTTGTATCAGATGTCAGTAACTCGGCCTGCTGTTTTACCAATGGTTTTTCATCTAACTTCGAAAGAAATTCATCGCTATAGGTAAGATTCGGTATCTGGCATCCCTCTGTAAGTGCAAATGTCTCTAACTCATCTTTTGAATAAATAAATGCAAGAAATGCTTCTGCACATTCTCTCTCTTCATCCGTACCACCATTGGTAAGCGTCCATCTGCCAAATACTTTTGTATCACAGATTGACACATTGCCAGGATAATAATCCGCATTTACATCCGCTCCATTAAATCCATTAGACCAGTTATCAGAAGCACTGTCCACGAATTCGGAGTTCATCCAGGGACCATTGCAGATAACGGCTGCCTGATCAGACATGAATGCATTGGCTGCGTCTGCATATGCTGCACCAACTGCATTAGAGGATGCATTTGTTTTCCAGATCTCTGTTAATTTTGTTACAGCATTTACGAATGCCGGCTCTGTGTAATCGTAGCATTTGGTTCCTTCATTCGATTGAAGCCATTCTTTACCGCCATCTTCATTTGCGATCAATGCCGTTAAAAACAATGCTGATGTCCATGCATCGTCAACTGTCTGGAACGCTAATTTGTTGTCACCAAGAGAACTGATAAATTCATCCATTGTCATGGATGAAACTGTTTTCTCCGGTGAGTACAGTGCTGAGTTATAGTATAAACCCACGTTAGAAAGTGTGACCGCCGGCACACTGATGATATCTCCGTTCTCCTGTGTACAATATTCCACAGAAGAATCTACACAAAGCTCTTTGATCTCCGGATGTTCATCCAGAAAATCGTTCATCGGATAATACAGTTTTCCCGGAATCATTGCTGTCTGGATCCATTCTTTGTCAGGTGTCTGGATCAGTGCCGGAAGTGCATCAGACTGTGCCAACTGGCTGATCTTGTCTGTATAAGATGCCTCAACGACTTCTTCTAATTCAATATGATATTTTCCTTTGTTTGCCTCATTAAATCTCTCAACGGCAGGTTCAAAATATACAGCACCCACATTCTCTCCGACAAAATAGGTCGGGATTGTAAGTGTGATCTCACCACTTCCCGACGCACCTGTTTCTGTTGAGGACGCGCTGTCATTGCTGCTACAAGTAAAATTGATAAAACTCTTTTTTTCATCTTTTTCCTCCTAGTGATAAACGTGTAAAAAGCAAAAATCCAAAACGTTTTGGTAACTGTTGAGTTAACAATATACCAAAACCTTTTGGATTTCAAGATTTTTGTGTATTTTTTTATTTTTCCGTCATATTTGACAATTTTTATTGTATATTTTGTACAATTCTTACAATTTTGCTTTCGTTGATGTGCGTTTCATCAGCTTGTATTCCATAGGTATCCAGTCCGGTACGCGGTTTCCATCAATCATGCTGACAACTGTGTTGGCACAGGCTACTCCCATTTCATATGGATACTGTTTGACAGATGTGATTCCCCCATGGATATATTTTGAAACAGTAAAATCATCAAAACCAGCGACAGCCACATCTTGCGGCACCTGCATTCCAAGCTGCATCATGCCATCGATCGCTCCGATTGCAATGCCGTCGCTTGCGCAGAAAAATGCATCAATCCCCGGATAGCGGTGCTTTAACTCCATTGCTTTCTGCATTGCCGTACTTTGGTCAAACTGGCAGTCCACGATCCATTCTTCCCTGACGCGGAAACCATGCTTCTCTAATGCACGCTTGTATCCGCTTTCCCTTCGTTCTGACACCTGTGCCATTTTCTTACCGGAAAGCATTGCTATGTTGCAGTATCCATTCTCGATCAGATGCTCGACCTCCTCGAAGGATGCTTTCTCATTATCTGCGGAAACTTCTCTTACGTTATCGCCATCCATGGCTACATCCACAAGGACGCATGGGATCTCACTGTTTTTGATCTGCTCATAATACGGCATGTCCATGGCAAGACCGTAAACGATAATCCCCGTTAATTTCTTCCTCTTGCAGATCTGTCCAAAGCTTATTTTCAACTGTTTATCGGACGGCATTGTCAGGATTGTAAATTCATACTCCATTTTTTGTGCCACCTTGTAAATTCCGCTTGTAAGTCCATACATGATGCCGCTTGGATCTTCCTCCAGCAGTTCTCCTGCGATCAGCAGTGCGATCGTCTTCTTCTGTATTCCTCTCAGTGAGCGTCCTGCCTCATCCGGCATATAATCCAGACGCCTCGCAATTTCTACGATCTTCTGCCTTGTCTGTTCATTCACATCTTTATATCCATTCAGTGCGTGGGATACCGTAGTCATCGATACCCCAGCCTCATGTGCAACGTCATGAATTGTCGTCCTCTTATTCAGAACTTCTTTTTCCTGCTTATCCATACAAACTCCCCCGATTTATCAGATTTCCACAAATTAATACCTATCTTATCACATTTTCCATTATATTCCATCTGTAAAAATGAGGAATGCATGTGTCACGTTCCTATTTTGCGATGTCCAACAGATCCCTGAAGGATGACAGTTTATAATCTGCTTTGTCATAACCCGCTGCGTCGCCGATTGCTATAGATGTCATGTGTCCTGAAACTGCCGCATCGATTCCCGCATACGCATCTTCCACAACACCGCATTCTTCCGGTTTTAAACCTAAAAACTCTGCGGCTTTTAAGAAAACTTCCGGATCCGGTTTGGATCTTGTGATATTTGTTCCATCGGAAACCGCATCAAATTTATCCATGATCCCGGTCCTTTCAAGAATGTATTTCGCATTTTTACTGGATGAACCAATTGAAAGCAGATACCCTCTTTTACGCAGTTCATCCAATGTTTCCTTCACCTCGTCACTGACATCTGCCGGTGTCATCTGTTCTAAAAGTTTTTTATAAATCTCGTTTTTCTCCTCCGCCATCTTCTGTTTATCCTCATCGCTTAACAGAGGTCCCTCATATCTTTCCAGAATAATTTCCAGGCTATCCATACGGCTCACTCCGCGCAGCCGGTTGTTGATCTCCTGATCGAAGTAAATACCTTTCTCATCCGACATCTGTTTCCATGCTTTATAATGATACTGATCTGTAAACACGATCACCCCGTCCAGATCAAAAATAAGTCCTTTTAATGACATTTCTACACCTCCATACTTTCTCTCGCTCTTAGTTTTCCGATATCATCCTGTGTATCTTCTCTCTTATTTATTTTCATGTGTCCAGTTACCAAAACGTTTTGGTAACTTTATATTATCATCCTCTATTTTAAAAATCAACAACGTTTTGGTAAATTGTCAATAAAATTCATGTACTGCAAAAACTGCGGTTGAATTTTACAGCAGACAAGCCTTTCTTTCCATACTTCCATCCGGCGAAACAAAAACACCGGCAAATCTGTTTATGTTGGTATTGAACGATTTGTAGTAAATAAAGTATAATGTCCATGAGCTCATTTTGACACCCATCAAAATACAAAGAAAGGAACACTATGAAAACAGGACTTGTAGTAGAAGGCGGTGGTATGAAATGCGCATACAGTGCCGGCATTCTGGATAAATTTTTAGACGATGATATCACATTTTCCTACTGCATCGGCGTATCTGCGGGTGCTGCAAATACGCTGTCTTATCTCGCAGGACAACGGGGACGTAATCTCCGTTTTTATACGGAACATCTAAATGATCCGCGCTACTTAAGCGTACGAAGTTTAGTACATACTGGAAACTTATTCGGTCTGCAGTATATCTACGGAACACTGACCAATTCCGATGGCGCAGACCCACTTGGCTATTCTGCAATTATGAAAAATCCGGCGGAATTTTACATGCCGGCAACTGATGCCGCAACCGGGCGGGCAACTTATTTTTCCAAATACGACATTGTCCGTGACGACTACCGTGCTGTTATGGCAAGCTGCGCCCTGCCTGGTTTCTGCCGTCCTGTAAAAGTAGGGGACCGTTACTATTACGACGGCGGTGTTGCCGATTCGATTCCGCTGCACCATGCGATCGAACAAGGCTGTACCAAAATGGTCGTTATCCTATCAAATCCAAGGAACTTCGTAAAAAAACCAGAGGCACACCGCCCGCTGTATAAACATATGCTGCATAAATATCCGAAAACAATCCAAAGCATCGACAACCGGCATATTAATTATCAGGCATCCATCGACCTTGCCAGCCGGTTAGAAAAAGAAGGCTATGTTTTTATCTTTGCGCCAAGCCGCCATATGCCGCTTAGTACTTTTTCCAAGGATGCCGCCTTAGAACAGGATCTTTATGATCTTGGAGTTGCGGATTACGAGGCGCGTGCAGAAGAGTTGAAATATTTTTTGAACTAATTTATCTTACAAATAAAAGGACTTTTACCACTATGACCAAAGATCTTACCACCGGAAAAATTATGCCGATCCTGATCCGCTTTACGATTCCTCTCGTGCTCGGCAACCTGTTCCAGCTTACCTACAATGCCGTAGACAGTATTATTGTCGGGCATTTTGTCGGAAAAGAAGCACTTGCCGCTGTCGGCATCTGCAATCCGATTTCCACTCTGATGATCCTGTTTTTAAACGGACTGTGCATGGGTGCCAGCATTTTAATGGGCAACCAGTTCGGTGCAAAAGACTACGACCGCCTACACCGCCAGATTAGTACAACCATGCTCTCCGGCGTTATTTTTTCATTGGTCTTATCCATAGCATGTATCCTGTTTGCAAGACCGATCCTGATCTTAATGCAGGCGGACGCAAGTATTTTATCCCTCACAACAGAATACTTACAGATCATCTTTTTGGGATTGGTCTTTACTTTTCTGTACAACTTTTTTTCGAGCACACTGCGTGCACTCGGTGACAGCAATACCCCTCTTTATTTTCTGATGATCAGTGCCGTTTTAAATATTTTAGGGGATCTGTTTTTTGTTGTCGTGTTGAAAGCCGGCAGCAACGGCTGCGCGGTATCTACCGTGCTGAGTGAAGCCTTATGCTGCGTTTTCTGTGTCATCTATATCCAGAAAAAAGTGCCCTTATTAAGACTTGGGAAAAAATGGCTGGGGTTTGACCGTTCACTTTTACTGCGCACGATTGCATATGGCTGGACATCAGCATTGCAGCAGGCAACTGTACAGCTCGGGAAACTCGGGATCCAGGCGATCGTCAACACCATGGGCGTTTCGGTTGCTGCCGCATTTGCCATCGTAAACAGAATTGATGATTTTGCCTACACGCCGGAACAGAATATTGCGCACGCCATGACTGCCCTGATGGCACAGAATAAAGGTGCCGGAAAAAAAGACCGCATGCGGGAGGGATTCCGCTGCGGTATGATTCTTGAGATCATTTATGGTCTGATCGTGTTTGCGCTCTGCTTTTTATTTGCAAGAGAATTTATGCTCTGCTTCATCAAAGATGAGGAAGTCATCGGACACGGTGTCATCTACCTGCATCTGATCTCCCTGATGTATATACTGCCGGCTGTCACAAACGGGATCCAGGGGTATTTCCGCGGTATCGGCGATTTAAAGATCACACTTATCAGCAGTTTTGTAAATATGGGAATCCGCGTGCTTGCCGCCGCACCTCTCGTCTTTAAAATGCATCTTGGCATTGAGGCGCTGCCGTATTCCTACCTTGCCGGCTGGATTGCCATGCTGATCGTGGAACTGCCGCTTTTACTGCGCAAAGTACACAGCAAATAAACAAATTTTTTCAGATTTCTTCCTCATCATGTTCCTTCATCTTCAAAATACAAATATTGAAAAAAGGACTCTATCCGTTTTGGGGATAAAGTCCTTCTTTTTCTATTTTGTATCTATGCAATTATCTCTTCAGGCACATTGTCTGATTCTCTCGCTGCCATCCACAATCTGTCACTTTACGCGCGCAGTCAGATGGTCTCCTTCCACGTCAATCAGGATCGTATCGCCTTCCCTTACCTCATCTGCAAGAATCAGTTTTGCGGACAGTGTCTCGACATGCTTCTGTAAGAAACGTTTGAGCGGTCTTGCACCGTAAACCGGATCGTATCCATTGTCCACGATATACTGCTTTGCCGCATCTGTCAGCTCCACTGTGATCTCACGGTCAGAAAGACGTTTGTTGAGATCTGTGATCAGAAGGTTGATGATGTTGCCGATATTGCCTTTTGTGAGCGGCTTGAACATGATGATCTCATCGAGACGGTTCAAAAATTCCGGACGGAAATGTCCTCTCAGTTCATTCATGACTGCCTCTTCACACTCCGGGTTGATATCTCCGTTGTCGTCGATTCCTTCGAGCAGGTGCGCCGAACCAAGGTTTGACGTCATAATAATGATCGTGTTTTTAAAGTCCACAGTCCTGCCCTGCGAATCGGTGATACGTCCGTCATCAAGTACCTGTAACAGCACATTGAATACATCCGGATGTGCTTTTTCCACCTCATCGAACAGTACGACGGAATATGGTTTTCTGCGGACTGCCTCGGTAAGCTGACCGCCCTCATCGTATCCGACATATCCTGGAGGTGCTCCGATTAAACGGGAGACGGAATATTTCTCCATATACTCACTCATATCAAGACGCACCATGTTAGACTCGTCATCAAACAGGCTTGCCGCAAGTGCCTTTGCGAGCTCCGTCTTACCAACACCGGTAGGTCCTAAGAACAGGAACGAACCGATCGGCTTTGTCGGATCTTTGATTCCTGCTTTGGAACGGATGATCGCTTCTGTAACCTTTGTGACCCCCTCATCCTGTCCGA
>ERZ779852.1692-NODE-1692-length-19982-cov-8.106740_pt1 | contig 19982 bp, 23 predicted proteins | sample MGYA00511559_ERZ779852 | MGnify/ENA primary metagenome ERZ779852 (study PRJEB29588, sample SAMEA2157977) | human gut metagenome | biome: human gut; feature: human-associated habitat; material: faeces | place: Denmark | collected 2008/2010 ...
GCCCTTTTCTCTCTCAATCAATAAAGCTCATTTAATCAATGAACCATTTATATCTCTCATCACCATGTAAAGCTGAATTGATTCCTAAAGCCATTTCCGTTGCATTAAGAGAACGGTCTAAGAATGAATCAATATAGCTTGACTTGTTAGCTCCTGTAAGCAGGTTATAAAATTTCCACATATTAAGCTCATTTCCAAAGCTGCCAAAATTTTCATCATTGATGTATGCTTTAGCTACACTGTTTATCTGGGTATCAGTAAGCAACATTCTGGGTAGTGCTTTCTGGTAGCCTGTTGGTAAGCATTGATAAAGTCGCATCCTGCCTATTATCTGGCAAAACTGGTGTTCACTCATTGAAGTGTTACCTAACTGTTGCATCAGATAAAGATGCTTGGCTGGATTGTAGTTACTGAAAAGTTCCAGTGCTGCACGATAAAGCTCTGTGGTATTGCTTACTCTCAAATCATCCTTATATCCATCCGTAAAGATGCACATGTTACAGCAGACTTGATTCTTAAAACCTATAGCCAAACGGAAAAGTTCAGGAACTTTCTTTGAATATAAATTCATCTGATTGTAAGCCCTTACTCCTACGATGGAAAGATTCAACTTGTTTCCTCCTACCGTTTCATAGATGGTGGGAATGTCAATGCTGAAAGCTGCCCTTTCATAATAGATAGTCTTGTCAGATTCCAAAAGTTGATTGGCTGGTTTGTGGATTGCTTCAGGGATTCTTCCTTTAATAATGTGACTTGTTCTGATAGTGGCTTGTTCCACCTGTTCACCACTAAAGAAAGATTGTGCTGCATCCTGTATTGTTTCCACAAACTGAGCATGATTGATTGTAAGTTCATTGTCTTTAGAGAACACTGGAGTAATGCAATCATTCTTCAAATGATTCAATGTTACTTCCTGTGTGTTGGCTTCGATAAAATGATTGGTTGGCTTTACTGGATCATCCATGATAATGGTGGCTTCTTCGGCATATTCACCCAAATTCATTCTCTCACGATTCTGTGCCATAGCTGGCATAATAACTAAATTTCTCATAATGATTAATTGTTTAAATGATTATTGATTGGTTTTAACTTTGGAATTGGGAAAGCTTTTGTCGTTTTGTATTGCTTCATTACGATTTCTGCTTTACTACAATTCACTAAGTTACATTTGAGTGTTATTACAATTAGACTATATTACGGTCATGTCTAAATTGTGTCCACCCTTAGACAGTCAATCAATGATGTGGGGAGAATAGTAAAAATTATGGTGAGTATGGGGTAGGTAGGGCTCTGCCAATTTTCATTTTTCCTTTGCTTGGTGTGAGGGGGCATAAAATTGGGGTATAGTATCTCGGACAACATTTTAGGATTGGGGTTATAAAACCTACTTTTCATCTTAAATGTTGTCCCTGTTTAAAAAATCAGACTTTATGTATTTGTTGAACGGATTTAAGGTAGGATTGGGATTTTTTGTACCATTTATTAATATAAATAATAACCAGTATAAAGAATCCCAATCACCTGTTATTTGGACTTGAAAACTAACTTAACCACATTTTTTGAGTTGGTAGGATTCCATTCCTTACGCTGTTTGGCAATATCATTGCTTAATAATAGGTCTTTAGGTGTAAGCTCAAACCCATTGGACAAAAATCTTAATAGCCCTGCATTATATAAATCCAGATTGTAACTTTCAATATTCTTTTTGCCCATTCCCAATTTAGTTGCCAACTTTTTTGAGGAAAGAATAATTTTGTTATTGTCTGCTATCAATAAGAGCTTTATATAATATCCTTTCACTTTCACACTCAAATCCACTTTCATAAAGAGGCAGGATATGGTTATAAAATTGGGGTGCTCTATGGGTGGTATGCAGTAAAGACTTCTCACCGTGAACTTGTAAACAGGATGGTTTATTGGTTCTGAATATCTCTTTCTAACCAGTACGGCTTCCATGTCTTTATTGAAGTTCTTTAGTGCGTCCTCGCTTTCTCCAGTATGTCTGGCTAAATCCTTTATTCTCCATCTGACTTTATAATAGTCATTTCTAAATAAGGACAAACAGAAGAATCTGTATAGATTGGATGGGGTGAGTTTGTCCAAAATGGATTTATTAATGGTGGCATATCCCTGCCTTATGTTACTTGTTCTGTTTTGCAGGTATCTTTGGGGTATCTTCATATTCATTAGTAGCTGATTGAACATTATGGGTGAATATTAAATCTCTCTTTTCACGTTCCATCTTATAATAGTAGGCTGTGCCAAAATAAATCTTGGCTTCCTTTCGGTTGTTGAACTTCTTTCCAGTTGGCAAATGAATTATCATATCAATTCAAACATTAGTAAGTTAATAAGCCAGCTTCTGCAATGAGAGATAATAGGTAGTAACCTTTCCATTTTTCTTTCTCCTTGTCTTTAGATAGTTATTAATATTAGCCCATAATCCTATATGAACTCTGTTATCTTTTACTCCTTGTCTTAGTGCTTTTTCTCTGATTTGCTCATAAGTAAATTCCTGCATTTTAGAAATATTAAATGATATGTAAATGGGGAATCTTGTTAGTGGGAATATCTGCTTGAGGTAATATAAAGGTAGTTACTTTATAGGTGGGGACTAATGATAAGACTACTATTAAAGCTATTAGGTTTTATTCAGTCCTGAATATTATAAAGTGTAGTAGAAATAAGCCCACCTGTCACATGGGCTTCATTTTGTCAGGCAGCCTCCTTGCCCTGCATCTCACTTATGAACAGAACCAGTTCTGCAACCAGACAGCTTTCCTTTTCATGGCATTCACTTATTTTGTAAGCTGTAACCAGTGCCGCTGGAATCTTGCTCAATGCACACAGTACGGTTTGTAAATCAAACTTGCGTATGACCGTATTAATGGAGTTGACGGCATATCTCTTACCCTTTTCCTGCTTGCCAAAGACCTGTTCAACGGCTTCAATCAGTACTTCCGCTTCTTCTTCCGTCCTTTTCAGTTCTGGAACATCCTTAACATTCAACCCCATAACCAACTGCATTGTTTGTGTCTGTTTCAGCTTAATATCAAAGAACGACATGGCAGTATTCATGGGGATGCCGTGCTTCTTGGCAAAGTTGTAGATAGAGTTGTAGGTTGGGTTCTTGGATGCAATGGCTGCAAAACCTAATGATTCCACATTGTTTGGTTTACGACTATAGAGGGTTGTGTTTCCTATAGCCTGTCCGTACTCCTGTAGGGACACAAACTTGTGGACTTCCACATGTTCCAGTATTTCGTCCACTTCAAACCTCCAATAGGTATCCGCAGTGTCACAAGGGACATAGACATTGGGAGTTCCTTCAGGAATCGTGTTTCCGTTGGCATCCTTCAACTCTATGCCTTCCTTCCAGAAGATGTCAGCATTTGCTAAGTGAAAGATTACGTCCAACACCTTCTCCTTGTCAAGCAGGGAAATCAAACCTAACTTGTCCTTGGGTCTTTCCATGTTATAGATGGAATATCCCAAAATGATGTTTTCTACTCCGCCATTGATATTGGCCTTTACCGTATTGTAAATCACTTCTTGTCTCATATCCATTTCATTATAGGCATTAGTTACTTCATTTGCACTCACTTTTACTGGTTTTTCTACAGTTTTCATATCTGTTATGTTTAATGGTTAATTAACATGTTGTAGTCTTCAAGCCTATGCGCACTTGGCTTTCTGATTACGCTGCAAAGGTATGATGTTCTTTGGGGGTGAATTGGTAAAGAATATCTGCGAGTTTAAATGTATTGTTTACCACAAGAAGCCTCCCCTTTATGGGGAGGACTGTTAATTTAGAGGACTTACAATTCTGGCTGCTCTTGTCGCATCTCAAAAGCTACTTCTTTCAAATTGTTAACAATGCCGTTCCAATCATCTTCAATGTTGAAAATGAAATTCTCTACTACATCCTCAAATGAACTGTCGGGATCTCCATAATCTTCTTTCAACTTTTTAATGACCTCTTTTGTTACTTCTTTGTCATAGCTGACATTTTGAACGCATGAATTAATGATGGACAGGGCTTCAAGGCTCTTTTCAATCTCTTTTTGAAATTCTATTTTTTGCATGATTTTTCTACTTTCAGGGATTAGTCTGTGGCAACATGCCTATCAGCTTTCTGAAAGCGCTGCAAAAGTAGAGCATTTGAATAGGGCAAATTGGTAAAAAAGGGAACAAAGAAAAAGGCAATTCTTTACCACTGCAAAAATCGCCTTTTAAGTAGGAAAAGTATTATTTACCAAAGTTTTGTTCCACCTATATTATAAGGTGATGATTTGAACGTTTTGTAATCTAATAGAGCTTCTACCGTATCATATTTTTTGAGGAATGAATTTAATCTGCTTCTTATATTGTTGGCATCTGTTGTAACGTCGTCAGCGTCTATCAATTCAATAGCTCTCAAATATGATTCTATTAAATTGGCTTGTGGTCTTGTTGGAACTTTTTCTTTGGTGGATTTTAAATGGGTGTTTTGTAGCAATTGGTATGTTCCCCATATATAGAGTGATTGAGTGGGGTCAATCATTTTATTGCCTACTTTTTTATTTCCGTAGATAATATCCAGCTCCTTTTGAGCTTCCTCCACACTGCTTACTCCTAAATATTGGTGCAGATATTCATTCAAGCTGTTTTCTAACCAACCATCTTTATTATTGATAAGTATCGGAGAATTACCACCTGCTGCAATTCTGATATCGGTAATAAGGTCTTTCCCATTTTTCTGTTTGGGCTGATTGAGTGCAATGTAGAGTTTTAACATATCAGGTCTGACTTCATAGATATATTGTTGATGTTGCATCTCCTCATATTCTCCCTCTGATATTGGAGTTTCCGTTATTCTGTTCCTGTAAAGAAGTGCAGCCATGAATATCAATGCACATGAAACCAAATTATCATTATGAAGTTCCGTAACATACGATTCCATGATTGTTGCAGGATTAAAATTATCTGGAACGGTTACTACTATATTCTCATTGGTAGCCAAAGCAAACTTTGTTGCATCCACTCCCCAACCATTTTCTGATTTACACTGGTTGGCAAGTTCTTTTTCTTCTGGTGTTAGATTGAAGACTTTCTTGGTATAGACTTGGGTTAGTTCATTGGATATGTCGGCATAAGTAAAGCCAAAACATCTATTAAGTTCTGGATATAGCTTCTTTATCGTTGGTATGTCAAATGCAACTTCAAGCATGATGTCATAAATTATATTTGGAGCAAAATTAAAAAAAGAAAATCCCACTCACAATAACTGTAAGTGGGATAATCATTTTAAAGTAGATTTTTCATCGCATCGTCTACCTGTTTTTTATCAAAACTGTCAAGGTAAATCTGTGTAATCTTCTCTGAACTATGTCCTAATGATTCACTGATAATGGCCGTAGAAACTCCTGCACGCTTAAGTACCGTAGCATACGAGTGTCGGGCAACGTATGTGGTCAGGGGTAGTGACAGTTCCAATTTATCGCCAATTTCTTTGAGGTGCTTATTTACCTTTGCCAGTACTTTATGCAGTCTGTTGACAACCTGTACTTCTGTCTTATGGAAAGGTGAGAGGACAGGAAATAAATAAGGTGAATGTTCGTTGTTGTACTTACGAATGATTTCAACAGCCTTGTCCTGCAATGGAATGATGATTTGCTTTTTTGTCTTTTTCCTGTAATAGACAAGCTGACCGTTTACTATGTTGTCTTGCTCCAACATAGCCATATCAATAAAGTTGATTCCAGCTGTGAAGTAGGAAAATGTAAACAGATCTACCGCTAGACATTCCATATTAGACTTGCCTCTATAGTTGATAACTTTTAGAATATCCTGCTTGGATATGGCTCTCTTGGCTGTCTGCTGATTTACCTTTGACAACTTGTAGGAACTGAAAGGATAGGCGGTGGTCTGTTTAGATTCAATAGCTTTGTTGAATACCGTACGTAAATGTCTAAGTCGTGTACCTATCGTATTAATGGCATAATGGTTTGACTTCATCCACTGCTCATATCTCTTTAACCAAGCTATGTCTATATCAGAGAATGGTATGTCAAGATGCTTGTTGAACTTTACAAAAGAAGAATAAGACACTTCAAACATTCCTGCATATCTTAGCCTATGCTCGTCTTTGAGTGATTGGATATAGCTTAGAAAACCATTACCAACAGATACAGGGTGCTTTGATTGCGAATGGGCTGTGGCTTGAAGTAATGTGGCAGCAGTAAACTCTGCGTTATTGACTTTCTTGTCTAGGATGATTCTTTGAAACTCGCTAATCTTCTCGTTTATGAGAATGAGCAATGCTTCATAGTTTGGACATTTGGCTTTTGGTTGGTTTTTCTTGAAGTCCCAGTGTACAGGATTGACAGAAATGCCTAAACTCTGGTATTTCCTCTTGCCATCTTTGTAGATTCTCACCATAAGTGGTGATTCTCCATTCTTTAAAACCTTTGATTTAAAACAGATTACACTAATCGTTGCTTCCATTCTTGGTTTACATCTCAGTTTACATGGAGTAGGTAAACCAGCGTAAAATAGGCATAAAAAAAAGAGCTACTTTTGTGTAACTCTCTGATTTTAAGTGATCCGCTTGGGGCTCGAACCCAAGACCCCAACATTAAAAGTGTTGTGCTCTACCTGCTGAGCTAGCGAATCAAACCTTATTGCTGTTAAGCGGGTGCAAAGATAGTCATTCCTTTTTAAATAGCAAATATTATTAGCGTTTTTATTTTATTCCTTTGGTTGATATTTATTCATGTGTTTGATTTTTAGAGCTTTCTGTATGTTCGATTTTCTCCCGATCGATAATAAATCTTTGGTAATAAGAAAGCATAAGTGTGGTTAACGGTAGCGCTATAATCATGCCTAACATTCCCATCAGTGAACCCCATATGGAAAGTGAAAGCAGGATGATAGCCGGGTTTAGCCCTGTTATCTTACCCATTACACGTGGTACAATGAAACCGTCTTGAATGGCTTGTACAACAGCAAATACGGCAAGGGCTGCTGCTAAAATGATCCAAAAGTTTCCTCCTGTATCGGCTGCTTTCAAGATAGCTAATATAATGGTTGGGATAAAACCGATAATCTGTAAATAAGGGACAAGGTTAAGAAGACCTATGAATAGCCCCAGGCCGATAGCCAAAGGGAAATCAATGATGAGGAAACCGATGCTGAATAAAATGCCTACACATAATGCGACAAATGCCTGACCGCGAAAGTATTTGTTCATGCCTTCTTTTACATCGTTCATAATGCCTGTCAGGAAGGGACGGTATTTTGCCGGAAGTAAACGTGGCCAACCTTCGGAAATACTTTCATAATCTAACAATATGAATACGATGTAGAGTAAGATAATGAATATCGTGAATACTCCATATATAAGGTTGATGGATTCTGTGACCAATGACCATAAAGGAGGTACAGCTTCTTTCAACATATTCAGTAGGTTTTTTTCTTGAAAAAGTTGTTTGAGTAATGCCGGGTCTATGTTTTCTCGTAGAAAATCTGATAGACTACGTGGTACATTGCTACCATAGCTGCTGTCTGTAAAATAGGCCATCAGCAGATCTTTGACTCGACTGAACTCTTGGACCATTGGGGGGACCAACAGATAAAAAGCTGCTGTCCCTATGGCAGCTAATAAAAGGAGAGCGCAAAATATAGAAAGAGCCCTGTTCCTTAATTTCAACCGATGTTGAAAGAATGTTACTAACGGATAAATCAAATAAGCGGCCAACCATGCGATGAAAAAGGGTAGTAGTACGCTGCTAAGCCTTTTCAAAAGCATCAGAATGGCAATGACAACGCCGCAAATGATAGCGCCGCGTATAAAGCTGTCGAAAGTGATTTTCTTACGTTCCATAATGCGCGAATTTGGTTTTTCATTTCTTGCTGTCTTCTTGGATTGCCTTCAAATAGCATGTGCGGCATAGGGGCTCATATTGAGCCGTTTCTCCGAGAAGCACTTGCTTGTCATTTTTTACTGTGCGATGCGAGAAGGAGGCCAGTTGTCCACATTTGACACAAATGGCATGTACTTTCGTCACCTCATCGGCTATGGCGCATAGGCCGGGCATGGGACCGAACGGGATACCACGGAAGTCCATGTCGAGGCCTGCGATAATGACTCGAATTCCATTATTGGCCAGTTGGTTGCAGACGTCTATCAGGCCATTGTCAAAGAATTGGGCTTCGTCTATACCGACTACGTCAATTTCAGATGCAAAAAGCAGGATAGTGCCTGATGAATCAATAGGAGTTGAAGCAATGGAATTGCTGTCGTGTGACACAACTTCGGCCTCTGAATAGCGCGTATCGATGGCTGGTTTAAATATTTCGACCCGTTGTTTGGCAAACTTCGCTCGTTTCAGTCGTCGGATAAGTTCCTCTGTCTTACCTGAAAACATTGATCCACAGATGACTTCTATCCGTCCACGTCTGCTGGTTTCCTGTATATGATCTTCTGAAAAAACGTTCATCCCTTTGTTGTTATAATCCGTACAAAAGTAATCATTTTGTTCGCTTCCTCGTGTTTTTTCATTATTTATTTCTACATTTGTACCATTAATAAGTATGCAACGAAGGATATGCAGAAACTGTTAGATGATATAAGGACAGAAATGGATGTCCTGAAAGGGAGTATCGGACGCATGGAACAGCGTTTGGACGAATTGCAGAATAAATTTGCGGAATTGAATAAATTGCTGCAGACTGGAACAAGGTCCCAGACTCCCGAAGCCGTCGTAAGGCAGGAAATCGTAGAAGAGAGAGAACCGATACCTACCAGGCAGGAAGTGAAAATCACGGAACCTTCTTCTGCTCTTGTACACGTGTCTGAAGAGCAGCCCTCTCCGTCGGCCATATTGGGCGAACGGATAAAACCTGCGACTGACTTGCGCCATGCTGTCAGCCTGAACGATTCGTTCCGTTTTACTCGTGAATTGTTTGGCGGAGATGCTGCACGGATGAATCGGGTATTTACGGAATTGAATGCAGCCGTTTCCTTTGAGGAAGCCATAGCTTTGTTTCAAAAAGAAGTACCTGTTGACGAGGAGAACGAAGCTGTAGTGGATTTTGTTGAACTTTTGCGTAAGTATTTCAATTGAACGGATTATGGGAAAACTATACATTGTCCCCACACCGGTAGGTAATCTGGAAGATATGACTTTCAGAGCTATTCGTATATTGAAAGAGGCTGATCTCATTCTGGCAGAGGACACGCGTACATCCGGCATTTTGCTGAAGCATTTTGAAATAAAGAATGCTATGCAATCTCATCATAAGTTCAATGAACATAAAACGGTTGAAAGTGTTGTTAATCGTATAAAGGGAGGTGAAACGGTAGCGTTGATATCAGATGCTGGTACGCCGGGTATATCCGATCCTGGTTTTTTGGTGGCACGCGAATGTGCGAGGAATGGAGTAGAAGTGGAATGCTTGCCGGGGGCTACAGCTTTTGTGCCGGCTTTGGTCGCATCTGGTTTACCGTGTGACCGATTTTGCTTTGAAGGCTTTTTGCCCCAGAAAAAAGGACGTATGACGCGTCTGAAAGTATTGGCCGAAGAGTCGCGAACGATGGTGTTTTATGAATCGCCTTATCGTTTGGTAAAGACCTTGACGCAATTTGCCGAATGTTTTGGAACAGAACGGCAAGCTTCTGTTTCAAGAGAAATTTCAAAGGTGCATGAAGAAACCGTACGTGGTACCTTGAGTGATTTAGTTGCCCATTTTACGGCCAATGAACCTCGTGGCGAAATAGTAATAGTGATAGCAGGAATAGACAAAGAATAAAAACCAACTTTAAACGTTAAAACAAAGCGTATGAAAAAATTAGCTTTTTTGGTAGTATGTGCGGCCGTTGTGGCTTCATGCGACAATTTTACAGGTGAGAGCAAAGACCAGTTAAGGGCCGAGAATGATTCTTTGAAAGTTGTATTGGGCCAGCGTGATGCTGAGTTAGACGAGATGATGGGTACATTCAATGATATTTCTGAAGGTTTCCGGCAGATTAATGCTGCTGAAAATCGGGTGGATCTGCAGCGTGGTTCGGTCGCAGAAGGTTCGTTGAGTGCTCGTCAGCAGATGGCTTCTGATATAGAATTCATCCGCAAACAGATGGAAGAAAACAAGCAGCAGATTGAGAAGCTGCAACAAATGCTAAAGAGTAGCAAGACAAACTCGGCACAGCTGAAGCGTGCAGTTGAACAATTGACACAGGATTTAGCTGATAAAGCTCAGCGGATTGAGGAATTGCAGGCAGAGCTGGCATCAAAGAATATTCGAATTCAGGAACTGGATGCTGCAGTTACCGACCTGACGACACAGAAGGAACAGCTTACTGCAGAAAACGAAGCCAAAGCCAAGACCGTTTCCCAACAGGACAAGGCGTTGAATACAGCCTGGTTTGTTTTCGGAACCAAGAAGGAACTGAAAGACCAGAATATTCTCAAGAAAGGTGAAGTGCTTCAGGATGCCGAAGTCAACAAGGACTATTTTACAGAAGTCGATATCCGTACGACCAAGGAAATCAAGCTGTATTCCAAGTCGGCTGACATTTTGACTAACCATCCTGCCGGTTCCTATGCATTCGAGAAAGATGATAAGAACCAGCTTACACTGAAGATTACCAATTCGCAAGAGTTCTGGAGTGTTTCCAAATATCTTGTGATCCAGGTGAAATAAGCTGTAGATAATAAATCGATAGTGATGTAAACGCAGGCTTTTGCAGAGAGGTTTGAGAAATATTCTCAGTAACCCTCAGCATAGGTCTGCGTTTTTTTGCAGTTTCTTTAGAGAGTCTTAATCTTTCTCCTATGTCCCGTAGATATAAAAACATCTTTTTCGATTTGGATGATACGTTGTGGGCTTTTTCAGAAAATGCCTATGATACGTTTCAGGAAATGTATCACAAGTATGCGTATGACCGTTTTTTCTCTTCCTTCGACCACTTCTATCAGCTTTATCAGAAGCGGAACGTAGAGTTGTGGGAAGAGTATGGACAGGGAAAGATCACAAAAGATGAACTGAATCGCCAGCGCTTTCTCTATCCGCTGGAGCAGGTAGGATGGGGCGACGCAGAACTGGCCAAACGTTTTTCGGATGATTTCTTCTCGGTGATTCCTACAAAAGCAAAGTTAATGCCTCATGCCCGTGAAGTGCTCGACTATTTGTCAGAACGTTACAATCTTTATATTCTGTCAAACGGCTTTCAGGAGTTACAATGCCATAAGATGCGTTCAGCGGGTATCGACGGCTATTTCCGAAAAGTAGTCTTGTCTGATGATATCGGTGTTTTGAAGCCTCATGCTCCGATATTTCATTTCGCTTTGTCGGCTACTCAGTCGTATCTGGAAGATTCGTTGATGGTAGGCGATAATTGGGAAAATGACGTTGCCGGAGCCTATGGCGTGGGTATGCATCAGGCGTTTTTTGATGTGGAAGGGCGGAGTGAATTACCTTTTAAGCCGACTTATCACATCAAGGATTTGAAGGAATTGCTTACATTTTTATGATAGGGCTGTCGTTGTTCGATTTTGTTTAGACTATTTGTTAATAACTGATATTATGGATACAATTTTACCTTTTGCACTTTTGTGCCTGACTTCTTTCTTTACGTTGACCAATCCGTTGGGCACCATGCCTGTGTTTCTGACCATGACGCAGGGAATGACCGATAAGGAGAGGCACAGCGTGGTTACCCGTGCCACATTGACTGCCTTTATCATTATCATGGTCTTTACTTTTGCCGGACAGTTCCTTTTCTGGTTCTTTGGCATTTCCACCAACGGTTTCCGCATAGCGGGTGGAGTTATTATTTTTAAGATCGGTTTCGACATGCTGCAAGCACGCTATACGCCGATGAAGCTGAAGGACGAAGAAATCAAAACGTATGCGAACGATATTTCTATCACGCCTTTGGGCATTCCGATGCTCTGCGGTCCGGGAGCCATTGCCAATGCTATTGTCCTGATGCAGGATGCCGATACCATTGAGTTGAAAAGCGTCCTGATCGGTTCCATCGCTTTTATATATTTGCTGACCTACTTTATTCTTCGTGCTTCCACCCGCTTGGTTAATGTGCTGGGAGAGACGGGCAACAATGTCATGATGCGTCTCATGGGCCTTATCCTGATGGTGATAGCCGTGGAATGTTTTGTAGGCGGAATGAAGCCTATCTTGGTGGATATCCTGAAAACAGGAATGGTCGACCTGCAATAGGGTAACTTCTGTACATTTGTTGGTGCGCAAGGCTTTTTATTTCTGTAGCTGAGGGCAACTGCCTGCATGTGGCGGCTGCCAGAAGTACCGGTCGTCGTTGACGGAGAAGTTCCTCGGGTTCCGTTGCTTGCTGTCGCAGCCGGTGGGTTGCAGGAAGATGTAGTTGATGAGGTTCTCATGGTCGCTTTCCGTGTTGAACCCGTAGCGCGTCCAGCTTTCCAGGTAGAACAGGTTCTTGGCCATGTACTCGTACAGATACTCTTCCGTCGTGGTCTTCTTTTCGTTGTTCCAGTTAGCCTCTTCGTTCACCCGGACGGGCTGGCCGCTCCTGAGGCGTGCGCGCACTTCCTGTATGCTCAGTAGGTTGCCCTGTTCGTCGGTCACCCAGGCGTTGTTCGTGGGGTCTATCCAGAGCCACTTGCCGAGGGTGGACGAATAGACGGCGTTGATGACGTGGCAGTCGTTGATGTACGTCTTCGGCATACAGGTAATGACACGCGACGGGATTCCCATTGACAGATAACACTCGTTCAGCACCGTGGCCAGTCCGCGGCAGTTCAGTCCCCGGCTGCCGTCCTTGCAGGCCTCGGCAAAGTTGATGGAGTTGTTTCCGCCTGTCGGATTGCCGTTCTGCCCGTCGTGGCGTATCTTGTCGTGGATATAGGTCAGGATGCGTTTGATGGTGGTCAGTTCGTCGCCCGCCACGGCCACGCTGTCCAACCGGAAATAGTCACGGACTCGCTTCAAGTCGGGCTCGTCGGCCTGCGCATAGGCAATCCTGGGCAGGCTGTCGGCTGGCTGCGTGCGGGTGTATTCCGGCGCATTTTGCAGGATATAAAGGTAATCGGTGGTCTCTTTCAGTCGCTTCAGGGCGGGTTGCAATTCAGGTGCATCCAGAATGTCTTTCAGGTCCTCATCATTGACTACCCTGTTGTAGCTGACTTCCATCTTATTGCTGTTCAGGGCTTTGAACAGGTTGCTGACGGCTTCTTGCTTTTTCCCTTGTATTGCCTGGACGCTGGCCATGGTGTAGTAGCTGGAATATTTGAAGTAGGCATAGCCTTCGGCCAGTTGCGACGCATGTGCGTCGTAGAGGTCGATAACCTTTTGGCAGAGGGCTTCGGTAGCCGGATAGTCCTTCCCGGTATATGCGTTGAGAAGCTGTGTGTTCAGCGAGTCGGCAGAGGCCAGAAACTTCCGTTCGGCATCGGTTTGTGCCGACAGGCTTGTGAAGCATACTGAGCTTAAAAGCAAGATCAGCAAGTGTTCTTTCAGTCTTTTCATTGTGTATTCTGTTTTAATATGGTTGTCAATGGGGTATTCAGGTTGCAAAGTAATCTATAAAAAATGAAATGTTCAAGTATTCAGATGGATTAAAACTAGCCGGATATATTCCTACAAAAATAAATCCTTATTTTTGCCGACAGAAGCCCCGCCCGATGAACGAACGGGGCGCATCGTTGTTATAGAAACGTTATGATACTCTATTTTTCAGCAACAGGAAACAGTCGCTATGTGGCGGCTCTGCTGGCCCGGGAATTGGGCGGCCAGCCGGTGATGGATATGAGCCCGTACATGAGGCCGGGGGCGGAACGGCTGACGGTGACGCTGACCGGGGGCGAGCCGCTGCTCTTTGTCTTCCCCGTACATTCGTGGGGATTGCCCAAGTATTTGGCAGACGTGCTGGCGTCGATGAACGTACGGGGCTATGTGCCCGGTCGGAATTACGTCGGCTTGCTGGCAACCTGCGGCGATGACGCAGGCCGCCTGTACCGCATGTGGAGCGAAACGGTGAGTAGGGCAGGACTGCAGGCCGATGCCGGCTTCACGGTGTTCATGCCCAACACGTATGTCCTCTTTCCCGGCTTCGATGTGGACCGTGCCGAGGTGCGCGACCGCAAACTGGATGCCGCTCCGGCCATCGTCCGACAAGTAGCGGAACAAATCAAGGCAGGGGTGCGTGGCGATTTTACCTGGAGAGGTACGTTGCCGGGGTTGAAAACAAGCATTATCTATCCGCTGTTTACCCGTTATGCCACCAGTGATAAGGCTTTCCATGTAGATGCGGAGGCCTGTATCGGTTGCGGCCGTTGCGTGGAGGCCTGTCCCGTGGGCAACATCACGCTGACGGCTGTGCACCCCAAGCGTGAGGGCAAACACATGCCCGTCTGGCACGGCCGGTGTCTCAACTGCCTGGCCTGCTATCACTATTGCCCTACGCATGCCATAGCCTACGGCTCGAAAACCCGGGGCAAAGGCTACTATACCTGTCCCTGTAAATAGAGGTATGCGGATCCTGTTCGTTATGCCTTCCTGACACGGTGCTTCGTGACCCTCTGACACAGTGCTTCGTCAGGGTGTCAGGAAGTGCTTCGTGAGGGGGTGACGAAGCACTGCGTCGCACCCTCATGCCGTGCTTCGTGGGAGGGCGATGAGGCTTAGTCTTCCAGGCAGACACCAACACCTTTCAGCGACTTGAGCGTGACGGCGGGGTCTTGGGATAGGTATTTGCGGAGCTTGGTGATGAAGACGTCCAGGCTGCGCGAGGAGTAGAAGTCGACCGTTTCCCATACGGCGGTCAGGATGTCGTCGCGCCGGACCACCTGTCCCTTCCGGCGGCAGAGCATTTCGAGTATCTGCGCTTCTTTGGGCGTCAGCACCTGGCGCTCCGTGCCGTGGCAGAGCTGGTGTTGTGAGGGCAGGAAACGGTAACTGCCGATGGCATATTCTTCTTCCGCGGGAACATCTACGGTTTGCGGGGCGGGTGCACTCTGTTTCATTTTCAGCACGGCCTGGATGTGGGCATTCAGCTCTTCGGGCAGGAAAGGTTTCTTGATGTAGAAGTCCGCACCCGACTGGTAGCCGTTGATGACGTCGCGTGCCGTCGTCAGTCCCGTGATGAAGATGATGGCCAGCCGGGGATGGTGTCGGCGGATGTGTTGCACCATGGTCAGGCCGTCCATGACCGGCATCTCTACGTCGGACACAATCACGTCGAACTCCTTTTGCTCCAGCAGTTCCAGTCCCTCCTGGCCGTTGGGGGCGGTGGTCACTTCGTAACCGCCTATCATCTGCTCCAGGCTGCTCTTCAGGATGAAGCAGAGGTTCTTGTCGTCTTCTACCAGCAATACTCGTATCATAGTTTCTTGTTTGGAGCGGGCAGCGTCAGCGTGAATTCACTGAACTTGCCCTCTATACTGTTCACCGAAACGCTTCCGCCCATGGCCGTGATGACTTTGTGGACAAAGTTCAGGCCCAGGCCGAAGCCGGACACTTTCTTCTCCTTCTTGTATTCCAGCCCGCCGCGGTCGAACTTCTCGAAGATGTGCTTCTGCTGTTTCAGCGGGATGCCCCAGCCGTTGTCCCACACCCGGATGAGGATGTGGCGGTTCTGCTCCTCGGCAGAGAGGCGGATGGTGACACGTTCGTCGGAATACTTCAGCGAATTGTCTATCAGGTTGCCGAGGGCTTCCTTCAGGTATTCGGCATCGGCTGTCACCAGCAGGGAGTTGGGACAATGGGTTTCAAGGGTCACCTCCTTGTCGGTCTGGACACGGTATTTCTGCGTCAGCTCGTCGAACAGGGCGGGGAGGCTGACCGGTTCCTGCGCCAGCTTCAGGCGCGACTGCTCCAGCTTGGCGATGGTCAGAATCTTCTCGGACAGGCCGAGCAGGTGGGCGCTCTCTTCGTGCAGGATGGCGAAATACTGTTTCTTCAGTTCTGGGTTCTGGTCCAGCAAGCCGCTTTCCAGTGTATGCCCGGTCATGGAGATGGTGGTGATGGGCGTCTTCATGTCGTGGATCATGGCGTAGGTGAAGTCCTGTCGCAGGCGGGCTATCCGGTTCTGGCGGATGATGATGCGCACCTGATAGACGATGCATCCGGCCACAAAGACCAGCAGCAGGGCGGTGGCCACGAGCAGGACGCCCATCTGCCGGAAGGCAATCCAATAAGGGTTCAGGATGGTGGCCCGCACGGCTTGTGTATGTTCCCTGTTCAGATAGACTGGATTGGTCCGGAGTGTCTTGAACGGATGCTGCCAGACAGAGGCATCCTCTTCCTGAAGAGGAACGCCCAGGGAGTCAATCAGCTGGCATTTCACCTGAGCCTGATACCCTTCTTGCGCCAGACGGGCTGCAAAGATGGAGTCGGCCAGCGGCAGGAAGATGGACGAGTGATAGACCGAATCGGCGTAATCGTTGGCAAGCACCGTCAGATACTCGAACAGTGTCTGGTCGATTTCCTGTTGGTAGTCGAAATTCGTAGAGAAGCTGAGGGTGATGTCTTCGCCTTGGGTGTCGCTTAGCCGGTCGAGACGCGTCTTGGCCTCGTCCACAACGGCCTGCGGAAACAGACGGTTGCCCACCTGCAACAGTTCCGTCTCAATCAGCCGGTAGGTGTGGACAAGCCACGAGCCCTGGATGGCCACGATGACAATCAGACTCAGAAAGGTGATTATTTTGATGTATTTGCCGGGCATAAGCATCTTGATTTGTCGGCAAAGATATAACAATCTCTTAACAATCGGGCGTTTTCTAACAATAATATAAGGAAAGCATAACGGGACAATAACCTGCTTTCTGCCATAAAGGCCGTTACTTTGCGGCATGAAAACAAAAAGAATGAATGCTTTATGAAACAGATTGTAATTCTGACAGTAAGTTTGATTGTGGCAGCCACCCGCTTGGCTGCGCAGGAGGTAAAAGGACGTGTGGCGGATAAGGACCAACGGCCGATTGAGGGCGCAACGGTAGTCATGCAGACACCGGACTCCGTATTTGTCGATGGTGTGACGACTGATTCATTGGGATGCTTTGTGTTCCATCGGACGTTGAAACGGTATCGCCTGATTTTTCAGCATCTGCTCTACAAGAGTGTGGTGAAGGACTATGATGCGGCAGGTGATATGGGTGTGGTGACGATGGACGAACAGGATGCCTATGCCTTGGGCGAAGTGGTGGTCAGTGCTGAACGTCCCTTGGTGAAGGCAGAGAACGGCGCCCTGACCTACGACGTGGAAGCCCTGGCCGAAAAGACGACAGCAAGCAACGCTTACGAAGCCTTGACCCGCCTGCCGGGAGTATGGGAGCAGGGCGGGAGCCTTAGCCTGATTGGAGCAGGAAGCGTGACGGTAGTGTTGAACGGACGCCCTTCGTCCATGTCGGGCGAACAACTGGCCAATCTGCTGAAGAATACGCCTGTGGGCAACGTGGAGAAGGCGGAAGTGATGTATAGCGCGCCGGCCAAGTACCGTGTACGAGGGGCAGTCATCAATCTGGTGCTGAAGAATCGGAAGTCCGAGGAACCTTTCCTGCGTGGAGAAGTTGGATCCGACTTTACTCAAGCCCGCTATGCACAGGGCAGCGGCCGCATGAGCCTTTCTTTCGGAACGCGGAAGGTGACGGCAGATGTGCTCTATGCGGCCGACTATACCAGACGGAGGACGGGCTACGATTTCATCTCCCACCATATGCTGGACGGCGTGGTACACGAGGTGGAGCAATACAACACCGGCTTGAGGAGAAAGCTGACCCATAACATCCGTACCTCTCTGGATTATCGGATAACGGAGAACGATCATCTGAACATGGCCTATACGGCAGCCGTCACTCCCAACATCAAAACGGTTGAAAACTCAACAGGCTCCTTGTCTGAGTCATCCAACGTCCGAAAGGGAGACGAACAGATGCACAACTTCAACCTCGACTATACAGCACGTTGGGGCATGAATGTCGGGCTGGATTATACCTCTTATTCCTATCCGAGCGTACAGGAGTTCAGCAATCGGGCAGGTAATGTCGAGCAGGAGTTTTTGGCCGACAGTCGCCAGCGCATCAACCGCTGGAATGTCTATGCCGGCCAGATGCACGTCCTGCCCTTGGATTGGAGTCTGAACTACGGCATCAACTTCTCCTTTGCCCAAGAGAAAAGTGCCCAGTTATATCATGCGCAAGATGGAAATGACATGTCATCACTGAACTCGGATACGGAACTAGACGAACGGACCTACAATTTCTATGGAGGGTTGGAGAAAGCCTTTGGCGAGCGTCTGTCGTTCTCTCTGTCCGTGGCCGGAGAGTATTACCGTCTGGCCGGTTACGATCGTTGGGCTGTCTATCCCTCCCTGCAGTTGAACTATGTGCCGTCGGCTTCGCACATCTTCCAATTCTCTTTTTCATCAGACAAGGCTTATCCCAACTATTGGAGCATGCAGGACGCTACGAGCTACCTCAACGGCTATGCTAAGGTCGTGGGAAATCCCAGCCTGCTCCCCTCGACGGACTATACAGCCGACCTGACCTATATACTGAAAAGCAAATACATCTTTAGCCTGTACTATACCCATGTAAAAGACTTGTTCGCCCAGTTGGCTTATCAAAGCCCCGACGAACTGACGATGATTTATCAGACGGTGAATTACGATTACGAACAGAACTTCGGCCTTTCGGTGATACTGCCCTTCACGGTCGGCAACATTTGGAACTCTCGCCTCACACTGAACGGCTCCTACCTCAGGGATATTTGCAAAGACTATCATGCCATAGGCTTCGATAACTGCGTTTGGCGGGGAATCGCGATGTTGAACAACATCTTCCGGTTATCCTCCAAGCCTGCCATCAGCCTGGAGTTGAACGGTCTGTATGTCAGTCCTTCCGTTCAGGGAAATTATGATTTGTCCTCCATTTGGAAAGTCGATGCCGGACTGAAATGGACTTCTGCCGACAAGAAAGCCGAACTTCGTCTGTCGGGCAATGACTTGTTCAACAGTGCCACCCCTAACGCCCGTGTGAACGACAGGGGGCAGCGGTTCGAGATAAACCAGCATGCTGACAGCCGTTCTTTCTCCCTGTCGTTTACCTATAAGTTCGGTGGCTACAAGGCAAAGGAACACAAGGATGTGGACACGTCGCGTTTCGGTTATTAATTTGTTGTCGGTACGGTCTTTATTAGTTCGTGAAAGATGGGTATGTCCTGTGAAGTTTCACCGTAATGTGCTTGTATATAGTGTGTTACGGTGAAGCTTGTGGGTTAGGAGTGAAAGGTCGTCCCTTCACAATATTACTCTGATTGCTAAATGTTTACAGGCTTGTGAAGGCGTGAAAGCATTTTTCTGAACAAGTCCTTTTAAGAGGGTGTTTGATGAATGAAATCGTCACTACCTACTTGAGCCGCGTAAACATCTACATTAGCATTGTAAACATCTACTTTAGCGACGCAAACATCTACTTTAGCGACGCAAACATCTACATTGGCGGTATGGACATAGAAATGTTGTAGATTTGTTATAGAATAAAAGAAAAAAGGAGTCAAGTCAACGACTTAACTCCTTCATTTTCACCAGTCGGGGTGACTGGATTCGATAAAGAAACTTAGTACAATCAAGAAAAAATTATTGTTTCTATTATATATCTGATAATCAATGCAAAATGTAATAAATAGTTGCTTTTTAATTTGGCGAAGTTGCGGGCTTTTTATAAGTTTGTTGCGCAAAAGGTGTTGAATTAGGTGTTGAATAAACTTAGCAACTTTGTAAATATGGCATTGAAATTAATTAAACGGATGTATTATCAGGGTAAAGTTGTAGCTTATTTAAAGAAGAATAATTCAATATTGCGTTACAAGCTTGCAATGATTGAAGAAAAGTATTTAACGACAAAATATAGGGTAAAGCCTGGTTATCCATTTGAAGATTCTGAATTGTTGAATCACACTAGTGGGCACTTTAAATTAAACATCGTTCTTTGAAATCTTTGATAATCGCA
>ERZ779852.1696-NODE-1696-length-19938-cov-5.162903_pt1 | contig 19938 bp, 17 predicted proteins | sample MGYA00511559_ERZ779852 | MGnify/ENA primary metagenome ERZ779852 (study PRJEB29588, sample SAMEA2157977) | human gut metagenome | biome: human gut; feature: human-associated habitat; material: faeces | place: Denmark | collected 2008/2010 ...
AGGCGCGCGGCTCCGCCGCACCGGGTCCCGCACCTTAAAAGGCAGCCCCCGAAGGAAGGAGACTGCCTTTCGATAGAAGCCTTACCCGGCTGCCGAGGCCTTTGACCTGCGGCTTTGGAAAAGCTGTACTGCAAATGGAATACCGATGAGTAAAAGCCCGATGAGGTCGCTGACGGGACTGGGATCAATAAGGAAGATCCCACCGGTCAGCAGCATGATGCGCATGAGCCACGGAATGGGAGCATAGGCGTGTCCGGTCATGCCCATGGCGATGCCCGCCATACCGACGACCGAGGTGACCATAATGCCGATAAGCGCCCAGACACTCTCCACATCAATAAACAGCAGGCTGGGATTGAGAGCGAAGATGTACGGAATAATGAATGCGCCGATGGCAAGCTTGGTGGCAGCCACACCGGTTTTGAGCGGATTGGAATGGGCGATGGCGCTGCCTGCATAGGCGGCAAGCGCTACAGGCGGGGTAATATCTGCCACGATGCCGAAGTAGAATACGAACATGTGCGCCGCTAACAGCGGGATTCCCATTTTGACAAGGATCGGTGCCGTGATGGTCGCCATGATGACATAGTTGGCGGTGGTGGGTACGCCCATTCCCAGCACAATGCATGCCAGCATGGTACAGAACAGCGCAAGGAAGATGCTCTTTTGGGCAAGGGGGACAATGACCGCTACCAGCGTGGTGCCCAATGCTGTCATGGAGACAACGCCGGAGATGATACCTGCCATGGCGCAGGCTACCGCAACGCCGATGGAACTGCCGGCGCCGCCCTGCAGGCCCTCTGCGACCAAACGGGGTGTGAGGATTGCGGAACGGGTAAGGAAGCTGCAGAGCACGGCGACCACCATCGAGACAAAGACAGCGGTGCCGGTATCTATCTTGATGACCTGCCACAGAATGATGAGGATTGCCAGCGGGATCAGCGGCAGACCGACAGAGCGCACAAGATCATGCTTATCCTTCCCGATGAGGCTGATGATGAGGGCAAACAGTATGGCAAAGCAGGCGGACATACCGGCGGTGTAATAGTTCATGCAGATGACCAGAACGACGACCGGAATGAGCAGGTAGCCGCTTTTTCCCAGCAGGCGGAAGAAATGAGGAATGGAGTCCTTGGGAAGACCCTTAAGACCCAGCCGCTTGCCCTCGAAATGGACCATCAGGAAGATACCGGTAAAGTACAGAACGGCGGGGAGGATTGCCGCAACAACAATGGAAGCATAAGGTATGCCGGTGATCTCTGCCATCAAAAAGGCTGCAGCGCCCATAATGGGAGGCATGATCTGTCCGCCGGTCGAGGCAGCCGCCTCCACTGCCGCAGCAAATTCCGGCTTGTAGCCCACCCGCTTCATGGTGGGAATGGTGATGCTGCCGCTGCCGACGGTATTGGCAACGGAGGAGCCGGAATACATTCCCTCCAAAGCGCTGGAGATGACCGCGACCTTGGCAGGACCGCCCACGCTGGCGCCTGCAATGGAGTTTGCCAAATCCACAAAGAAGGTACCGATTCCGGTCTTTTCGAGGAACGAGCCGAGAATGATGAACAGCACGATGAACGAACAGCAGACGGTGATGGGGGAGGAGAAAATACCGCAATTGAGGTTATAAAACAGGTTGTAGATGAGGTTGCGCAGGGCAGTTTTGGGGTTGTTGTTGGTCAGCCACCATGCCCCGTAAACGGTAAACAGTCCCGCCACCACAATGAGCGGGATCCCGGTGGAACGGCGGCACAGCTCCACCAGCAGCAGAATACCGATAATGCCCAGTACGATCTGAGTGGTGCCGATGCGGTTTGCCATCTGAATGATCTTTTTTTGAGCGAAGGCATAATAGAAAAACACAATGAGCGAGGCAAATGCCAGCACAATATCATACCACGGGAAATAGTTATCCCGCAGGGCGTCCCGCTTGCTGGCGGGGTACTTCAGGTAGCCCACAAACAGCGTCATGCCCACAAAAACGGGCAGACGGGTATACTGCGTTGCGCCGGAGACGACCAGCGCCATGACGATCATGGTGACGGAATACAGGACAAACAGTACCGTCATGGCGGTTTTCCAGCCGCCGGTCAAGCTGCGGCTTTTGCTGTCACGGTCCAGCTCCTGCAGCAGCTTGGCAGTATCGGCGGCATCGGAATGGTGATGCAGATGATTCATAGGACAGCTTCCTTTCTTCAGGGGATTTTTACCGGATCACAAAAGGGAGCGATAACAGAATGATAAAAGGCTGATCGACTCCTTTTTGTGATCCGATAACAAGGAAAGCCGCGACGGGAGGAACGAAGACACTCCCGCCGCGGGCGTTTGGAAAACTTAGGGTTTTCGGATCAGCCGACCTGAAGACCTTTCTCGGCGTAGTATTTGGCAGCGCCGGCGTGCAGCGGCACGTTACCGATGGTCACAAAGGCATTGTTGATATCCATGCCGGTGCCTACGGCGTGTGCTTTGGCAATCTCCGCCTGATTTTCCCACAGTGCCTTGGTCATATTGTAGACCTGCTCCTCGGAGAGAGAATTGGAAACGATGTAGGTGGCGGTCACACCGATGGTGGTGATGGGAGCGTCGGCGGGAATGCACTCGTACTGGTCATGGGTTACATCCATCTTGGCATATACGGCATAGCCGCCTACCTTGTTATCGGCAATGAAGGAGTCCATAACGGCGGAATCCAGACCCAGCAGGTAAATATCCATGGCGGTCTGCAGCTCGGTGATGGCAGTGGTGGGTGCGCCGGAGGTGAAGAAGAAAACGTCCAGCTTGCCGTCCTTCATGGCATCGGCGCTGCTGCCGGCAGAAAGGTTCTGTACGGTGATATCATTGAGGGAAACGCCATAGGCAGCCAGCAGGGCTTTGGCATTGGCCTCGGTGCCGGAGCCGGCATCACCGATGGAAACACGCAGACCCTTGACATCGGCCAGCGTTTTAACGGTGTCCTTCAGGTCGCCGCGGACGACGATCTGCATGACCTCGGAGTAGACCTCGCCCAGCACCGAGAAGGAGGTGATGGCGGAGGGGAAATTGAAGTCATCAAGCTTATTGTAGGCTTTGATCATGGTATCGTTCTGCACGATCGCCATATTGTAGTCGCCGTCCTCAATACCGTTGATATTGGCAACCGAGCCGCCGGTGGAAATAACATTGTAGGTGTAGCCGGTCGTCTCACCCAGAATCATGCCGACGGCATTGGTATAGGCATAGTAGGTGCCGGCAGTACCACCGGTGCCTACAGTAAGAGAAACGGGGGTATTGCTGTCAGGGGTGGGGGTGTCATTGCCGCCGCAGGCAACACAGCACAGCAGCATCATGGCAGCCATCATAAGGGCAAGTAGTTTTTTCATGGTGAAATCTCCTTATCAGAATTCATTTTGATAGCGGTTGTATTGGACTATGGTGCTATTATAGCATCTGGAAACGGAATTGCAAGCTATTTTTGCAGGATTTTTTAATTTTCATGCAAAATAACAGGAAAATAGCGATAAAAAGTCTTTGATTTTTAATTAAAATGAATTAAAAATGATTTTTCCTGCATTTCCGCGCTTTTAGAAGCGGCTTATGCAAGCCCTCCTGCAAAATGCCGCGCCGCTTGCCAGTTGCCCCTGTGCGTGGTAGAATAACAGCAAAGGACGGACAGACCGCCGGCAGTCCCACTGCTTAAAAAGGAGAGAAAAATATGCTGAACACCTTTTATGCCCTGCTGGGCAGAATGAAGTACATCGACCGGTGGTGCCTGATGCGCTCCGCTCGTCCGGAAAACCTGTGTGAGCACACACTGGAAACGGCGTATATTGCGCACGCACTGGCACTGCTGAACCGCGAGCAGGGTGGCACGCTGGAGCCGGAAAAGGCGGTGCTGTATGCCTTGTACCACGATTGCACCGAGATTTTGACCGGCGATCTGCCTACCCCCGTTAAATATAAGAACGAGAGCATAAAAACTGCATACAAGGCGGTGGAAAAGGAGGCGCAGAATGCGCTGCTTTCCCGTTTGCCGGTGCCGATGGCGGAGGAGATGGCGCCGTGGTTTTCTCCTGCCGAGGAATATAAGCCCTACATCAAGGCGGCGGATAAGCTTTCGGCACTGATCAAATGCATCGAGGAGCGGCGTGCCGGCAACCATGAGTTCGACCGTGCCTATGATACTCTTTTGCAAGCGGTTCATGAATTAAAGCTGCCGGAGGCGGAGCAGTTCCTACTGCAATTCCTACCGCCCTTCGGCATGACGCTGGACGATCTATAACCATAAAAGGAGGCTTGAAGATCCGCAGGATCCGCAAGCCTCGCCTTATTTTGGCAGTCCGATGGCAGCGTAGCGCAAGAATGTAATGGCTAAAAGAAAAGCCCGCAGCTTTTGCTGCGGGCTTCCTTATAAATTGGTGGACGATACAGGACTTGAACCTGTGACCCTCCGCACGTCAAGCGGATGCTCTTCCAGCTGAGCTAATCGTCCATTTTCGGCTGCTCGATTATTCTACCATATGGTTGGGGGACTGTCAAGGGTTTTTCGCATCGGGCAGTCGATTTATCTTCGAAACTGTTTTTTGATTTTTGGCAGGGGACAGGCGGGCGCACCGCAGCGGGGAAGCCCGAAGCAGGGCAGGAAAAAGCTGCCGCAAATGTCTTTATTATAGGGGTGCTTTGCTCTTAATCTTGTCGATTTTTTAACAAATAGTTGTTATAATAACCAAAAATAAAAGATCACATTTATACTTTACGGACAAAGTATCAGAATTGGTCATATGACCTTTTCTTTTGATGAATGCTGTGCTATTTTTCAATCAGAGGGCAGCCTTACAAGCTGTAATTGATGGAAAACCGCTCCAGTGCCTCGGCGTCCTTTACCACGAAACACTTTTTCCGGTAATCAATAATTCCCTGCTGAATACAGCCCCGAACGACGCGATTGACACTGCGCAGCGGTGCCCTTACCTGAGAGACCAGCTCCTCCTTGGTAAGGCTGGAAAGCTGTCCTCTGCTGTAATAGCTCCAAATGCAGCCCAACACCCGCTCCCGGATCGGCAGCAGAGCAATGCGCGACATGGAATCGGAAGTAACATACATACGGCGGGTGAGCATCTCACAAAGATACAGGTCAAAATCAAAGACCTCGCGCATCCATTGGAATGCCGTTTCCTTATTCATTACCAGTATGCTGCAGGCGGTTTTCGCCCGCACCTCATAGGGCTTGTATTCGGGAGAGAAGATCTCTACCTCGCCGAACACCTCGCCCGTGGAAAAGGCATTGACGACAATGGCGTTGCCGTCGCCCGATTCCTTCTGCACCTCTACCACACCGGAGCGGATAATATAAAGACAGCAGGCGGGCATTTGACCGGGAGAAATGATGCACGCCCCCGCAGGATATTCCCGTTGCTGAAATTCCTTTCGGATCTCCGGAGGAGCAGATGCTGCCAGCTTCAAAATATCAATTGCCATAATTCCCTCCCCAAAAAGCAGACTGCCGGTTCATCATTTATCAGTATAACATTTTACCGTGCGGCTGAAAAGGGACATTTACAGGATTACGCGGCGCTGTGCGCCTGTAATAGATACGAAATAAAAGAAAAAAGAAAAAATGAAAAGGAGAAAATCAAATGAAAAAACTTATTTGTGCTGTACTTGCTCTGCTGATGGTATTCTCTTTGGCTGCGTGCGGCGACAAGCCCCAGCCCCAGGGCAACCAGGACAGCGAAAAAACCAAGGTTATTTACATCGGCGGTACGCTGGGTGATGCCGGCATTGCCGACTCCACCTACGAGGGCTTCCAGCGCATCGTAAAGGAGCTGCCTGTGGACGGCACCTATGTCGAGCTGCCTACCGATCCCTCCGCGTACAAGGCGACCCTGCTGGACGCATGTGATCAGAAGCCTGCGATGATCTTCACCTCCGCCAACAACGGTATGATCGATGAAGTCATCGCTGCGGCTCCTAAGTATCCCGACATCAAGTTTATGGTTCTGGATACCGCCCTTTCTCAGGCGGGTATCAGCGAGCTGGATAACTTCGTAGGCGTTCTGTGCGCCCAGAATGAGGTTTCCTTCCTGACCGGTTACCTTGCCATGCGCATGAGCAAGACCGGCAAGGTCGGCATTGTAGTAGGTGTTGAGTATCCTACCCTGAGCGACTTCATCACCGGCTACATCAGCGGTGCCCAGTATGCCAATCCCGATGCTCAGGTTGCGGTTTCCGCTTCCGGCGACTTTGTTGACCAGGCTGCTGCCAAGGAGACCGCACTGGCTCAGATCCGTCAGGGCTGCGATGTCATCTATGCAGTAGGCGCTGCTTCCTCCTTCGGCACTTTGGAAGCCTGCAAGGAGTCCGGCGTATGGGGCATCGGCTGCGATACCGACCTCGCTGCACAGTTCATCGGCGTTGACGACGCCCAGGCAGACTGCATCATCACCTCCGCCTATAAGGACTGGGGCAACATTTCCTACAACTGGGTCAAGCGCGTTCTGGAAGGCGCCACTGACATCAACTGGGGCGGCGTAGAGGTTTACGGCGTTGCCGGCGGCGGCTGCAAGATCATCGAGAATGCGATTTATGAGAAGCAGGTCCCTGCTGAGATCCGTGCCGATATGGACGCTCTGGTAGAGGCTGTGACCAAGGGCGAAGTTACCTGCCCCTCCTACTTTGATATGACCGAGGATCAGTATCTCGCACTGAAGAATTCCGTAACTGTAAAATAAGCAGTACGCTTACCGTGGATACGCCGGGGCGGGAAGAACCTTCCCCTCCGGCGTTTCCTTATCCCGTACCACCGGAGGTCAATATGTCAGAACAAATTTTACAGATGGATAACATCACCGTGATTTATCCCAACGGCTTTGCCGCCAATCGGAATGTGTGCTTGACCTGCGAGCGAGGATCCATTCATGCGCTGTTGGGAGAAAACGGCGCCGGCAAAACCACCCTGATGAAGGTGCTGTTCGGCTTTTTGGAGCCGACCGAGGGTCAGATTGTTCTGAAAGGGCAGCCGATCCGCTTCAAGGACTCGCTGGACGCCATCAAGCATGGGGTGGGCATGGTTCACCAGCACTTTATGCTGGTGGACGAGCTGACCGTTGCAGAAAACCTGGTGCTGGGCATGGAGCCGCTGCGCCATGGGCTGTTTGATATGGAAGAAGCCGTGCGGATCACCGGCGAGATTGCCGAAAAATATAATTTTGAGGTAGATCCACGCGCCACCGTTGCCGAATGCTCCGTCGGCGTAAAGCAGAAAATCGAGATCATGAAGGCGCTGCTGCGCGGTGCCGAGATCCTGATATTAGACGAGCCGACCGCCGTACTGACCCCGCAGGAGGTTACAGAGCTTTTTATTGAGCTGAAGAAGCTGCGGGATATGGGGCATACCATTGTATTTATCTCTCACAAGCTGAACGAGGTCAAAGAGCTTTGCGACAGCTTTACCATTCTGCGGCGCGGCAAAACCGTTGCGGTAGGCAATGTGGGGGATTACAGCGAGCAGGAGCTTTCCAACCTGATGGTGGGACGCGACGTTTCTCTGCAGGTGGAAAAGAGCGCCCCTGCCGGCGAAAAGAAGGAGGTGCTGCGCACCGTTGATTTGTGCTACAACAGCGCCAGCGGAAAGCCGCTGCTGCAGAACGTCTCCTTCTCTCTGTACCGCGGACGCATTCTGGGTGTTGCCGGCGTAGAGGGCAACGGACAAAAGGAATTGAGCGAGATCCTGACAGGGCTGCGCACCTTTACCCGCGGCGAGATTACGCTGGACGGCGAAAGCATCAAAAAGAAAACCGTTCGGCAAATCCGTCAGATGGGAATCAGCAATATCTCCGAGGACCGCATGACCTATGGCTGCGCCCCGACGATGAGCGTGACGGATAATATCATTGCCGACCGCTACTATACCGGCAAATATTCCCGCGGGATCCGACTGGACGTCAAGGCGATCCGGCGTGATGTGGAGGATCTGGTAAAGACCTTTGACGTGGTATGCCCCAGCACCTCCGGCATGGCGGGCATGCTTTCCGGCGGCAATATCCAAAAGATGATCGCCGCACGGGAATTCACCGGCGCAGCGCAGGTGATCGTGGCAAACCAGCCCACCCGCGGCATTGATGTCGGTTCCTCCGAGTTTATCCACCGTCAGTTGGTTCGGCTGGCACGGGAACAGGATACCGCCGTGCTGCTGGTTTCTGCCGATTTGACTGAGCTGCTGCAGTTGAGCGACAGTCTGATCGTGATGTTCGGCGGCGAGATCACCGCCTACTTCCCGGATTCCAGTCAGGTGACCGATCTGATGCTGGGTGAATATATGCTGGGAGTCCGGCGCATGTCTGCCGAGGAAATACAGGAGGCGCTGCAATGAAAAAATCTTCGCATTTTGCCATCAAGCACTTTGAGCTGATCCGCATTGCGGCGGCAGTGCTGATCGGCTTCGCACTGGCACTGGTGTTCCTGCTGTTTGTCAGCAAGGATCCCGTAAATGCCATTCGCACCTTTATTTTGGGACCGTTCCAGAGCACCCGCCGCTTCTTCAATATTATAGAGCTTGCCATTCCGCTGCTGTTTACCTCACTGGGTATGTGCTTCATGCTGCGGGTCGGCGAATTCAACCTGATCGTGGAGGGCGGCTTTATGCTGTCGGGCGCCGTTACGGCATGGCTGGCTTCCCCCGTGCTGCCTGCCGATTTCCCGCCGGTATTGTTCCCTGCGGTCTGTATCCTTGCCGGCGCGGTGGTCGGCGGGATCTGCGGTGCCATTCCCGCACTGCTCAATATTAAGTGGAATGCCAATGTGGTCGTGGTCACCATCATGCTGAACTACGTGCTGACCTATGCTTCCACCTATGTGCTGCGCTACTGGATGCGTGATAATACCGTGACCTATCTCGGCTCCAACCGCATTGCGGCGGGCGCCAAGCTGCCGGTGCTGCTGCGCGGGACCGATCTGCATGCCGGCATCTTTATTGTCATTCTCGCAGCCATCTTTACCTGGTGGTTCCTCAACAGAACCACCAAGGGCTTTGAAATCAAGGTAACGGGTCAAAACCGCAGCTTTGCCAAATACATCGGCATCAATGTTGCCAGCGCTATGCTGCTGGCGCAGATCATCGGCGGTGCGCTGGGCGGCATCGGCGGTGCGGTGGAGATTCTGGGGAAGTATGACCGCTTCCTGTGGACGGCACAGACCGGTTATGGCTTCAGCGGGCTGATGATCACCGTTCTGGCACGCAATAATCCCATTGCCATTCCCTTTGTCACGCTGCTGTTTGCCTATCTGCAGATCGGCGCCAACATCGTAGGGACCACCACCGACGTTCCCTCCGAGTTCGTGATGGTCATTCAAGCCATTATCATTCTGCTGGTCGCCGCCACGCTGTTCCTGGATTCTTTCCGCAAGCGTGCCGTGGTGCGGCTGGCTCAACAGAACAAGGAGGTGTAACAGATGTCTCAATTTTTAACCGTCGATTATCTGATCTCTTTTCTGTTCTCGGTGATTCGTATGTCCACCCCCATCATCTTTTGCGCGCTGGGCGCACTGATTGCCAACCATGCCGGCGCGATCAATATGGCGTTGGAGGGCATTATGCTGACCGCTTCGCTGATCGCCGTTATGTTCAGCGCATGGCTGCAAAGCTGCTGGGCAGGGCTTTTGGGCGCTGTGATAGGCGGACTGCTGATGTCGCTGCTGTTTGCGTGGCTGCATCTCTACAAAAACTCCGACCTCATCATCACCGGTCTGGCGCTGAATACCATGGCTTCCGGCGGGACGGTGTATCTGCTGTATCTGGTGTGCGGCGATAAGGGCACCAGCCGTCTGCTGCCCAGCGTCAATCTGCCCAGCGTAGAGCTACCGCTCATTAAGGATATTCCCGTGCTGGGTCCGGTGCTTTCCGGTCATAATATCCTCACCTATCTGGCGCTGGTGGCGGTGCTCCTGTGCTGGCTCTTGGTGTTCCGCAGCCGCATGGGTCTGCGGATCCGCGCGGTGGGCTTCAATCCCAATGCGGCTTCCTCGGTGGGTATCAGCGTGCGCCGCATCAAATTTGACGCCTTCCTGCTTTCCGGTCTGTTTGCCTCGCTGGGCGGTGCGTTCATGTCCATGGGCTATCTTTCCTATTTTGCCCGCGATATGATGGCAGGACGCGGCTACATCGGAATTGCCGCTGCCACGCTGGCGGACGGCCGCTGCCTTGCCTCACTGCTGGCATCTCTCGGCTTCGGTACTGCCAATGCCGCCTCCATTACGCTGGCAACCATGAACCTCAAGGCAGATCTGGTTGCAATGATCCCCTACCTGGCAACCGTTATCGGGCTGGTCATTGTTTCCGCCCGCAAGCAGGCCAAGGCCCGCAAGCTGCAGGCTGCCGGCTGATAAAAGATCAATTTTAAGAGAAAAAGGAGCATATTGTTATGAGCTTTGAAGTAAAGGATTGCATCAAAAAGCTGCACCATTCCGGCTTTATTGTAAAGGATCTGGATCGTTCCCTGCGCTTTTATCAGGAGACCTTGAAAATGGATCTGAAAATGCGCTGGATCGAAACCGCCGAGCAGTGTGACATCGGCATGTGTGTTCCCGGCTGCAAGCTGGAACTGGCCCAGCTGGTGGGCTACGGCGCTGAGGTTGAGCTGATCCAGTTCCTCGATGCGGCGGGAACCGACGCGCCGCTGGAGCCGAATCACATCGGCGTGGGACATATCTCCTTTGAGGTTTATGACCTGCAGGCGATGGTCGCTTATCTGGAGGAGGCAGGCTACAAGATGGCAAGCGAGGTCATGGTTGTACCGGAGCTGAACATCACTTGGGTGCATGCCCTTGATCCCGACGGAGTACACATCGAGCTGATGCAGTTCCTTAACCGGGACTGAATATTTAACACTACGCAAAGCGAGGGATCTTAAATGGGAACTTTGCAAGCCCATATCCGTTTGGATTCATCACTGAATATACGCTATGCCCTGCTGCCCGGAGACCCCGGCAGGATCGACCGGATCGCCGTACATCTGCAAAATGTCAGAGAGCTTGCCTGTAACCGGGAATACCGCAGCATTGCCGGCACCTACAAGGGCGTACCGATACTGGCGGTCTCTACCGGCATCGGCGGCGCCTCGATGGGCATTGCCGTAGAGGAGCTGCACGCCTGCGGCGTAGCATGTGCGATCCGCATCGGAAGCTGCGGCGCTCTGCAGCACAATATTGCCCCCGGCGAACTGATTTTGGCGGAGGGCGCCGTGCGCGACGACGGCGCTTCCGCAGCCTATCTGCCTCTCAGCTATCCTGCCGTTGCCGACCATCGGCTGCTGGAATGCTGCTGTGCGGCGGCGGAGGAGCAGGGCTTTGCCCACTGCTGCGGGCTGGTGCGCAGCCATGACAGCTTTTATACCGACGAAGAAATGGAGATCTGCCGGACATGGTCTGCCCGCGGTATTCTGGGAGCCGATCTGGAGACCGCAGCCCTGTTTACCATCGGTCGGCTGCGCGGCATGGCGGCAGCTTCTATCCTGAATAATGTAGCCCCCTTTGAGAGCGATGTTGCCGAAAGCGTTGCCGACTATGCCGATGGCGACCGGCTTGCCATGCAGGGGGAGCAGGACGAGATCATCACGGCGCTGGAGGCGTTTGTGCGGTGGGAGGAACAGTATGGATCACACTAAGCAAGCCCTGCAGGTGACAGAAATAGAAGAGATCGCCCCCTGCGTCAACCGTTACCGCTTTACAGCAGCAGTTGGCACTCCGGCACCCTTTCTGCCCGGTCAATACATCTGCCTTTACTACGAGATAGACGGCACGACCACCTGCCGCCCCTATTCCATTGCCTCCTCCCCGCGGGAAGCCGCCGTGGACGGATACTATGACCTGTTTATCCATGTGGGCGGCAGCTTTACCTCCCGCTGGCTGGGCGAGCATATTGCCGTGGGAGATACCATCATGGCTTCCCACCCGCTGGGAGAATTCTGTATCACCTCCGAAACGCCTCAAAAGATCGTCGGGATCAGCGGCGGCATGAGCGTGACCCCGCTGCGCGCCATGGCACATTGCATCGCCGATGAGATGACCGATCGGGAGCTTACGCTATTCTGTGGGTGGGATACCGCCGAGGGAACGCTGTACCGGGAGGAATTCCTTGCGCTTGCCCGCCGGTGCAGCCGGATTCATGTCCATTTTGCGGTGGCGCAGAACCCCCTGCCGGAGGATAAGCACGGCTATTTTACGGCGGAGGATATTCTAAGCTGCACTGACGCTGCCGAAGCAGCCTATTATCTGTGCGGACCGCAGGCAATGTACCGCAGCCTGCACAATGGTCTGACTGCCGGCGGTGTTACGCCGGAGCGCTATCATCAGGAGATTCCCGGTGAGATACATACCCCTCCCTATCCGACTGCGGCGGGAGAGTGCTACCCGCTGACGATCGTATCGGACGGCAGCGCCGTCACGGTGAATGCTGCCGCCGGTGAAACCGTCCTTGTGGCGCTGGAGCGCGCAGGCATATCCCCCCGCGCCTACTGTCGAAGCGGTACCTGCGGCTTCTGCCGCGCAAGGCTGCTGGCAGGAGAGGTCTGGACCGATCCCGAACGGGCGGCAGCCCCCTCTGACGGCATATTCCACCCGTGCTGCGCCTTTCCGCGCAGCGCTCTTACCGTGGAGCTGCCCGATTGACCTGACATTTCCCCTTCTTTCTCTCTTCCATAGAACAGCCGCCGGATCTTGCTCCGGCGGCTGCGCTTTTACGGATATTTTTACAGACGATAGGTACTCCCCCGCCACTGCAGCTCGGTCGCGCTTAACCAAGATAGGCTTGGAAGAACCGGCGCACATCTTGAATGGTGTGGTATGGCGGGTCAGCACCCGGCCGCAGGCGGTAAGGAGCAGCGCTGCCATCAGCAGCAGGAAAAGAAGCCCGTATTTGTTTTGCTTTCTCATCTTAGAACCTCCCTGTTGTATGGCTGATCATCTTTTGAATATGATCGGAAGGAACGGGGTGCCTGCCCTTATCATACCATATCCTTCCGCTATGGCAAGCGCACCATCGGTTTCATATCCGTTACAATTCGGTGTCACCGATTGACAGGCAGGGGAGGGCAGGGTATAATACAAGCTGTACATTTTAAAATGCTTGGAGGTCGTCCCATGAAGTTCCCTTGCGTGGCGCTGGCTGCCGCCCCCGTGACCGGTGACAACAGCATCGTCCCCATTGCCATTATCGCTATGGCTGTGGTGGTGGTGATTGCTGCCGTACTGCTTATTACCTCCCGCAAACGCTGAATATCGCTGGATCTTTTGAATGACCGCCTTTCCCGCACGGGAACGGGCGGCTTTTTTTATCGGCTGCCTACCGATGTACAGCCCGCCTCTGCCGCCGGAACGCATAGACCGGCAAGCAAAGCCCACCCGAAAAATTCTACGCTGCGGGCAAAAAAATATCTCATAATTTGGCATAAGTGACAAAAATTTCCGAAATACCGTCTTTGAGTTGTAACCGGTCACATAGTTATGTTATGCTGAGCTTACGGCAGCGGGAGAGCCGCTGCCGTAGGATAAGAATGAAGAATATGCTAAGGAGGATCAACAGAATGAAGAAATTTCGTGTTCTGGCATTGATGCTGGTGCTTATGATGGTACTGGCAGGCTGCGGCAACGGCAGCACAACCCCCGCCGCAAAAGACATTGTAATCCTGTACACCAATGACGCCCACTGCGGCATCGAGGACGGCATGGGCTATCAGGGCCTTTCCGCCGCCAAGCATGCGTTGCTGGCCGCAGGCAATAAGGTCCTGCTGGTAGATAACGGCGACGCCGTTCAGGGCGACACCATCGGCACCCTTTCCAAGGGCGAATACATCATCGACATCATGAACAAGCTGGGCTACGATGTCGCCACCCCCGGCAACCATGAGTTCGACTACGGCATGGACCAGTTCAATAGGCTGGTGGAAAAGGCCGACTTTGACTACATCAGCTGCAACTTTGTGGATAAGGACGAAAAAGCAGTCCTCAAGCCTTATGTCATCAAGGACGTAGACGGCGTGAAGATCGCTTTCGTCGGCATTTCCACCCCCAAGACCATTACCACCTCCACCCCCACCTACTTCCAGGACGACGAGGGTAACTACATTTTCGGCTTTATGCAGGATCAGACCGGTGAAAAGCTGTATGCTGCCGTGCAGAGCGCAGTAGACGCCGCCCGCAAGGAGGGAGCAAAGTATGTTATCGCGATGGCGCACCTCGGTATTGAGGCGGACTGCCAGCCGTGGACGTCCTCCGATGTGATTGTGAATACCAGCGGCATTGATGCCGTTCTGGACGGTCACTCCCACTCCACCATTGTCGGCGATATGGTGAAGAATAAAGAGGGCAAGGAGGTAATCCTGACCTCCACCGGCACCAAGCTTGCCAATATCGGCTGCCTGACTATTTCCGCTGACGGCAAGATCTCCTCCACTCTCATCAATGATGACGGCGTGGGCGAGACGATCTCCGAGATCAAGAAGGGCTACGAGGAGATGGTAAATACCGTCGTGGCCTCTACCAAGGTCGAGCTGACCACCAATGACCCCGTGACCGGCGAGCGTATGGTTCGCCGTCAGGAGACCAACCTCGGCGATCTGTGTGCCGATGCCTATCGAGCCATGTCCGGTGCTGATGTTGCCTTTGTCAACGGCGGCGGTATCCGCGTCAGCATTCCGGAGGGTGATATTACCTACGGTCAGATCATTGCGGTTCACCCCTTCGGTAACGAGATGTGCGTCATCGAGGCAACCGGTCAGCAGATCATGGACGCTCTGGAAATGGGTGCACGCAATGCTCCCGGTGAGTGCGGCGGCTTCCTGCAGGTTTCCGGACTGACCTACGAGATCGATTTGAATGTGGAGTCCACCGTTGAGATCAACGCAGACGGCATGTTTACCGGCGTTTCGGGCGATTACCGCGTGAAGAATGTCAAGGTCGGCGGCGAACCGATTGATCTTGGCAAGACCTACACGCTGGCAAGCCACAACTATATGCTCAAGTCCGCCGGCGACGGCATGGCGATGTTCCAGGGCTGCAATCTGCTGCAGGATTCCGTCATGATCGACAACCAGGTGCTTATCAACTATATCGTTGATGTACTTGGCGGCGTGGTAGGCGATGAGTATGCCGATCCCTTTGGACAGGGCAGGATCACCGTCATCGAGAAGAAGTAAGTACTGCTGCTCCTTCACAGAGCCAAGGCAGAATAAGACCGCAAAAAACAGAACGAGGTCTGCAGCCCGCAAGGGTTTGCAGACTTCGTTTTTTGGTGTTCTTCGCAGGAGATGCAAAATAACTAATAGATTCCATTTTGCTTGCAATTTGCGAATTTTATCACGCCCTCCGGCAGTATGCAGCGGTGAGATCGAAGGATCTGTTCAGATCGGCAAGGGGAAACCGTGCCCATATCCGGCTGCTGCGCCAAAAAGTACCTCCGTTAACTGTAAACTTTCCTTGAAAATTGTCTATGTAATATTGACGAACAAGCGTTCTTGTGGTACGATATACGATGTATCATTATGGGTAAGCACGCCCTGCCGAATGGGGGCGCAGGCTGCCAAAGCGCTGAAAAAAAGGGGGGACTGCAATGCGTGTCATGGGGATCGACCCCGGCTATGCCATCGTCGGCGTAGGGCTGGTGGATTACGATAATGTCCGCTTTTCGCTGGTGGAATACGGCGCCATCACCACCCCGCCGGAGCTGCCTTTTGAGACTCGACTGCGGCAGATTTACGATGATATGACAGCGCTGCTTACCCGCTATCGCCCCGATGCTGTCGCCATGGAGCAGCTTTTCTTCACCACCAACCGAACTACCGCCATTGCCGTGGCGGAGGCAAGAGGGGTGCTGCTGCTGGCGGCGGAGCAGCAGAGCGTGCCGATATTCAGCTACACGCCGCTTCAGGTCAAATCAGCGGTGGTCGGCTACGGCAAAGCTGAAAAAGAGCAGGTAATGGAAATGACCCGCCGCCTGCTAAATCTCAAAGCCGTTCCCCAGCCCGATGACGCCGCCGATGCTCTTGCCATTGCCATTTGCCATGGGCACAACGGCGGCAGCCGCCTGCCCACCGCTGCACTTTCGGAGATCCGCGGCGGCAACCGCCGCGGCAAATCTATCGTCTACAAGGAGAAAAAGACATGATATACAGCATCAGCGGGCTGCTGCGTCAGGTAGCGCCCACCTACTGCGTTGTGGAGGCGTGCGGCATCGGCTATCAGTGCTCCGCCTCTACCCACACCCTTTCCAGCCTTCCCGCGCGCGGACAGGAGGTCACCCTGCTGACCCACCTGTGGGTCAAGGAGGACGGCGTGGAGCTGTTCGGCTTTTCCACTGAGCAGGAGCGCCACTGCTTCAAAATGCTCATCAGCGTTTCCGGCGTGGGTCCCCGCGTGGCGCTGGCGATCCTCTCGGACGCCGCCCCGGACCGGCTGATGCTTTCCATCGCCGCCGGTGATGCCAAAGCCCTTACCAGAGCGCAGGGAGTAGGCAGCAAGCTTGCCCAGCGCATTATACTGGAGCTGCGGGACAAGGTCAGCAATGACGACCTATCGGCGGAATTCGCTGCCGAAAGCGGCGGGGTGGAGACAGTTACCGGCAGCGTGCGCAGCAGTGCCAAAAGTGAAGCAATCAGCGCACTGGTGGCGCTGGGCTACGGACAGACCGATGCCGCAGCCGTCATTGCTCCGATGGAAGAAAGCCTTGCGGTTGACGAGCTGGTGCGCCGCGCCCTTAAATCCTTCAGCCGCAGCAAATAATATTCCTTGAGCCTTGTACAGGGGGAGAAGGGGCGCAGCCCCGCCGCCCGCAGGGCGGCGAAAGCAGGCGAAGCCTGCTTTGTTCCGGCAAAGCCGGAACGGGCTGCGCCCTGCCTGCCCCGGAGGAAACCACTACCGACTACTCCCAAAGAGAGGAGATCACACCATGTTCGACAGAGGCAAACAGCCGGAATACGAGATGGATCTGGAAAACCGCTTTGTTGCGCCCGAGATGACGGAAAACGACCGCGACAATGAGTTTTCGCTTCGCCCGCGCACCCTTGAGGAATACATCGGGCAGGAGCAGGTCAAGGAAAATCTGTCGGTCTTTATGCAGGCGGCACGGCTCCGCAGCGAGCCGTTGGATCATGTGTTGCTTTATGGGCCTCCCGGTTTGGGCAAGACCACCCTGTCGCAGATCATCGCAGCGGAAATGGGGGTCAATATCCGCATTACCAGCGGGCCTGCCATCGAAAAGCCCGGCGACCTTGCCGCACTGCTTACCAACCTCAATGAAAACGATATCCTGTTTATTGATGAGATCCATCGCCTGAACCGCAGCGTGGAGGAGGTTCTGTACCCCGCCATGGAGGACTACGCCCTTGATATCATCATCGGCAAAGGCCCCAGCGCCCGTTCCATTCGCATCGATCTGCCCCGCTTCACCTTGGTGGGTGCCACCACCCGTGCCGGTCAGCTTTCCGCACCGCTGCGGGATCGCTTCGGTGTCGTGTTCCGGCTGGAGCTTTACACGCCGGAGGAGCTTTCGCAGATTGTTACCCGCTCCGCCGGTATCCTCGGCATTCCCTGTGAAGCCGAGGGCGCCATGGAGCTTGCCCGCCGCAGCCGCGGCACGCCCCGCATTGCCAACCGCTTTTTGAAGCGGGTTCGTGACTTTGCGCAGGTGCAGGGCAGCGGTGTCATCACACCGGAAATTGCCGCCGAGGCGCTGGAACGGCTGGAGGTGGACTACCTCGGCTTGGATCGGGTAGACCGCCGGATCCTCTCCACCATCATTCAGAATTACAACGGCGGACCCGTTGGGCTGGATACCCTTGCCGCCGCCGTAGGGGAGGAAAGCGTAACGCTGGAAGATGTCTACGAGCCGTACCTTATGCAGATCGGCTTTTTGGCAAGAACGCCGCGGGGACGCTGCGTGACCCGCCTTGCCTATAACCACCTCCATCTGGAGGCACCGGACGGCGTGCCGGACGCCCAGATGACGCTGCAATTCTGAGCCATGGAAAAGCGGAAAAACCGCCTGCTGCCGGTGCTATTGGCAGCGCTGGCAGTCGGGCTTGTCTTACTGGGGCTGGACTATTGGAACCTTTTGCCCCATAGAACTTATACGGCGGAGGATTTCGGCATCGAAACGCTGCAAAGCCCCTTGGACGCCGACGGCGACGGTATCGATGACTATACCGATATCCTGCTGGGGGCGCGCAGGGACGCCGAAAATCACCCCAAATACGATCCCGGCTATTTTGCCGGCGGCTACCCGCCGGAGGACAGGGGTGTCTGCACCGATGTGGTGTGGCGCGCCCTTCAGAATGCGGGCTACGACCTCAAGACATTGATCGACGCCGATATTGCGGAAAATACCTCCCTTTACCCGCGGGTGCAGGGGAATCCCGACCCCAACATCGACTTTCGCCGGGTGCCGAATTTGCGTGTATTTTTTGAGCGGTACGCCGAAAGCCTGACTACCGATCCGGAGGATATCGCCGCATGGCAGCCGGGGGATATCGTGACCTTTGAGGGACGGCACATCGGCATTATCTCCGATAAGCGGAACAGGGACGGGATACCGTACCTCATTCACAACAGCGGACAGCCCAAAAGGGAGGAGGACGCCCTGCTGCGCTGCCACCGTAACCACCCCATTTCGGGGCATTTCCGCTGGAACGGCGGAACCAAAACTGATTGAGAAAGCGAGACGAAACGATATGGGCAGACTGTTTGGAACAGACGGCATTCGCGGCATTGCCAACCGCGATCTTTCCCTTCGCCGTGCCACTGAGGTGGGTATGGCGCTGGCAGAGGTGATCCGCTCGGAGCACCCCGGCGAGCGCCCTGCCGTGGTCATCGGACGGGATACCAGACTTTCCGGTGATATGCTGCAGTCGGCGCTTGCCGGCGGACTGATGGCGGGCGGTGCCGATGTGGTGCTGCTGGGGGTCATTCCCACGCCGGCGGTGGCTTACCTTACCGTGCAGAAAAAGGCGGCGGCGGGCGCGGTTATTTCCGCCTCCCACAATCCCTATGAATTCAACGGCATCAAGATCTTCGGACCGGAGGGCTACAAGCTGACCGATGACGAGGAGGACGAGATCGAGCGAATGCTTCTGGATCGGGATATCCCCATGATCCCGGTGGAGCCGGAGGAGATCGGCGTCTGCACCGAGGACCACGAGGCGGCAGCGCTTTATGCTGAATATCTTGCCTCTACCGTACCGGAGCGGTTGGACGGTATGCGGGTGCTGGCGGACTGCTCTAACGGCGCCGCCTGCCGTACCGCAGGGCTGCTGTTCTCTCTCTTGGGCGCCGAGGCGACCATACTGTGCGACGCCCCCGACGGCACCAACATCAATCGGGCGTGCGGCAGCACCCATGTGGAGCATTTGGCAAGCCTGATGGCAGGTGGCAAATACGATTTGGCAGTTGCCTTTGACGGTGATGCCGACCGTTGCCTTGCCGTGGACGAAAAGGGCAATGTGGTCAACGGCGACCAGATGATCGCTATTTTTGCACGGCAGATGAAAGCTGAGGGCAGGCTTTCCGGCAGCGCTGCCGTGGTAACGGTGATGAGCAGCTTCGGCTTTTTCCGCTTTGCAAAGGAGAATGGGATTCACGCCGAAACCACCAAGGTGGGCGACCGTTATGTGCTGGAGAATATGCGTAAAAACGGCTACAACATCGGCGGCGAGCAGTCGGGACATATCATTTTTCGGGAATATATGCCTACCGGAGACGGAGAGCTTTCCGCCATTCAACTGATGCGGGTAATGAAGCTGACCGGCGAGCCGCTGAGCGAGCTGGCGGGCAGAATGCCGGTAACGCCGCAGGTGCTGCTGAATGTGGAGGCAGACCGCGACATGAAGGAGGCTCTGCATGAAAGCCCCGAAATGGAAGCACTCATCGAGGAGTGCGAGCACCGGTTGGGCGACGCCGGCCGTATCCTGATCCGTGCCAGCG
>ERZ779852.1707-NODE-1707-length-19892-cov-7.913596_pt1 | contig 19892 bp, 14 predicted proteins | sample MGYA00511559_ERZ779852 | MGnify/ENA primary metagenome ERZ779852 (study PRJEB29588, sample SAMEA2157977) | human gut metagenome | biome: human gut; feature: human-associated habitat; material: faeces | place: Denmark | collected 2008/2010 ...
TACGGCACAATAACGCAATTCAAATGTAAAAATAATTTTGAACACCTACTTAAATGCCGACTTTGAACACTTTCAGAGTCTGCACCATGTGTTAAGTAGTAATTTACAAAATCATGACAAAAAAACTGGTAAACATATACCGTAATGCTTTGAAAACAGTCAGACGTAAATTGATGAAAACCTCGTTAGAACAGTTCATTTGTTTCGGAGTGAAGTCTGATATGCCTCAAAAGCAAATTATGGCTGTGTATGCAGGTTATTCGCTGATAGGCACCCTGCTGCTGTTACTGCCCGTTTCGTCGAAGTGCGATATTCCGTTCATCGACCATCTGTTCACCGTGGTCAGTGCCATATCTACCACCGGACTGGCCACTGTAGATGTAGCCTCAGCTTATACTTTTTTTGGTCAGTTCGTCATCCTGCTGCTGATTCAAATGGGTGGTTTGGGCTACATGACGCTTTCATCGTACGTGATGCTGAAACTCACCGGACGGTTCGGCAGCGACAAGGCCAAACTCTTTCAAATTCAGTTTGCCGTTCCCGATACTTTCGATTCGGAGGTGATGCTGAAAAGCATTGTGAAATATACATTCTCCTTTGAGCTGCTTGGTTTTGTGCTGCTCTGTCCTTACTTTCTGTTGCAAGGCACAGCCCAACCGGTGTGGTCGGCTATGTTTCACTCCGTATCGGCGTTCTGTACGGCAGGATTCAGCATTTACTCCGACAATTTGATGCAGTTTGAGTCGGATGTGTATGTCAACGTCGTCATCATGGTGCTGTGTATCGCCGGTGCCATGGGTTTTATCATGATGACCGACATTAGCAAATGGATTACGCAAAAGCATTACAAAATCAGTTTTACCACCAAGGTAATTATGTCGATTACCGGCCTGCTGGCCCTGTGGGGAACCGTCCACTTGTACTTTTGCGAAGATTCATTTCAGCATCTGCCCGTGGGCGAACGGTGGATGGCTTCGCTGTTTCAGTCCATTTCGGCCATGACTACGGTGGGCTACAACACTGTCGACGTAAGCCAAATGGTTCCCATTTCGCTGCTGATACTTACCATCACCATGTATATCGGTGCATCGCCATCGGGCACAGGCGGCGGCTTGAAGTCTACCACGATTTCGGCATTATATGCCTACACGAAATGCGCTTTGGAGTTTCGCAACAAAGTTTCGCTTTGCGGCAATGTCATTCCACGCTACCGCATTACTTCGGCCCTAACCACCGTGTTGTTCTACACCTTTATTCTTTTCGTTGGCATTTACCTGATTGGTTTGTTTGAACCCGACGATGCCGACTTTCTGAAAATTTCTTTCGAGGCTGTGTCGGCTTTGGCTACTGCCGGACTGACTTCGGGCATTTTGTCGGACATTACCATTGGCAGCAAAGTGGTACTCGTTTTGCTCATGTACATTGGGCGTGTGGGGGTAATTACCTTTGGCAATGTCATGCTGGCCGGCAAGGAAGAGTCTATCAAGGGAAAGCACGACATAGCTGTGTAGCAAAAGGCATTACCGGCTGACTGCATGGCACACTGTAACGAAGGCATTTGTTCAGCCCTAAACCACTAAAAAAAGAGCAGCAAACAAGCTCCTGACGGGGAACTCGTTTGCTGCTCTTTTTGTTTGCAGGGTAAATAGCTTTTGGGGCGTTCTGACATAAAAAACGATTTTTTACTGAATAGATGCGAAGTTATTTATCAAATTACGCTCATTAAGTAATAATTGCACAACTGAGCTAACAAAACAAAGGATGAAATTTTAAAGATTTTTACGTTCAAATTATTTGGAGCGCATTTGAAAAACCCATAGATTTGCGAAACAACCTATCCTTAAAACCTTATAGCCATGAAAATAAATTGTTCGCAGGCCGGAACCCTGGAATCCGGCGACATAATGATTCAGATTTTTCCCGCTGAACATCCCGGACTTGAAATTAACCTTGAAAGCACCGTGGCTTATCAGTTTGGCGAACAAATTAAAAACGTCATCAAAGAAACTGTGGGCGAATTGGGTGTGACGGATGCCCGCATCGAAGCCATTGACAAAGGCGCACTCGACTGCACCATCCGTGCCCGTACAACGGCCGCCGTGGTTCGTGCCACCGGCGTGGACGTTTGGCAGGATTAAGAAACCTGTAAAAAAAAAGACTGAGCCTAAACGCTCAACAAAGGGCAACGGGCACAGCAAGCCGGTTTCACATGCCGCGTTCATTGCAGTTTCTGCCTTCTCCGTTTTAAAAAAAAGAATTAAGCGGTTCCCGTTTTTTTTCTGATTGCTGATTTTCTTTACATTCAACCCCCTTAAATCATTCAGCAGATGCAAAGACTAAGAAGAACCATGATGTTCGTGCCGGGAAATAATCCGGGCATGATGGCCGATGCACATATATACGGTCCCGACTCCATAATGCTCGACCTCGAAGACTCCGTTACGATGGCCGAAAAGGATGCGGCACGACTGCTTGTGTATCAAGCACTGAAAACAGTAGATTACGGCAACACCGAAATGGTGGTGCGCATTAACCCCCTCAATACTCCGTACGGAAAAAAAGACATCGAAGCTGTGGTGAAAGCCGGTGTGGACGTGATTCGTATGCCTAAAACCGAAACTGCCGAAGAAGTGGTTGAGGTGGAACGCGAAATTGAACGCGTCGAACGCGAATTGGGCTGCGTGGGACGTACCAAAATCATGGCTGCCATCGAAAGCACACTTGGCATTGTCAATGCGTATGCCATTGCTACGGCTTCGCCCCGCATGATGGGCATCGCATTGGGAGCCGAAGATTATTGCGCCAACCTCAAAGCGCAACGTACTCCGGGTGGCGACGAACTACGCCTGGCGCGCGAAACAATCGTTGTGGCTGCACGTGCAGCAGGCATCGATGCACTCGACACCGTTTACTCGAACCTGAACGATATGGAAACCTTCCGACAGGAGGTGGAATACATCAAAACATTGGGATTCGATGGAAAATCAATCATCAACCCGCGACAAATCGAAGTAATCAACGAAGTGTTTGCACCCAAGGAAAAGGAAATTACCAAAGCGCGGGCCATCATTGCTGCTATCAAGGAGGCCGAGGCCAAAGGCTCGGGTGTTATTGCACTGAACGGTAAAATGATTGACCGCCCCGTGGTTATCAGGGCACAACGTACCATCAATCTGGCCATTGCATCGGGTATTTTAAAAGAGGAGGACTTATGAACACGATCAAAGAACGCGCCGCTGCCATTGCTGCTGCAGCGCAAAAACTAAATAGTGCCGTGTACAATGCTTCCAATGATCATGGCAAAATAACGGAAGCTCGAACAGTTGCACAACAACATAGCCCCAAACTGGTGAGCCTGGAGGAGGCTATCAAACAGAGCGGACTGAAAGATGGCATGACCATTTCGTTTCACCATCATTTCCGTGGCGGTGACAAGGTGGTTAACCTCGTGGTCGGCAAACTGGCTGAAATGGGATTCAAAAATCTGCATTTGGCTGCATCGAGTTTGCTCGATACGCACGAACCGCTCATCGAACACATTAAAAATGGCGTAATCACTCAAATATCTACTTCGGGACTGCGCGGCGAACTGGCACGCCAAATTTCACTGGGTTTGATGGAAAACCCGGTTGTTTTCCGTAGCCACGGTGGACGCGGAGCGGCTATTGCCAAGGGCGAACTGCACATTGATGTGGCTTTTTTGGGTGCTTCGTCGTCCGACCCTCTGGGCAATGCCTGCGGTTATTCGCGCTCTGAAAATGCACAGTCTATCTGTGGTTCGCTGGGCTATGCGCTACCCGATGCCGAATATGCCGACAAGGTGGTGATTCTGACCGACGACCTGGTGAATTACCCGAACACGCCGGCTTCGATTTCTGAACGCTACGTCGACTACGTTGTTCAGGTTGACAGCGTGGGCGATTCGTCAAAAATCGCTTCGGGGGCCATTCGCGACACCAAAAACCCGCGCGACATTCTGCTGGCCAAACAGGCTGCCAAGGTGATTGAACACAGTGGCTATCTGACGCCCGGCTTCAGCATACAAACCGGATCGGGCGGTGCCTCACTGGCTGTGGTGAAATACTTGCGTAATGCCATGGTTGAACAAAACATCAAGGCTTCGTTTGCCTTGGGCGGCATCACGGCACACATGGTGAAACTGCACGAAGAAGGACTCATCGAACGACTCATTGACGTACAATCGTTCGACAAAGTGGCTGCCGAATCACTTAAAAACGATGCCATGCATCAGGAAGTGTCGGCTTGCGAATATGCCAGTCCTGACGAACCCGGTTCGGCGGTTCACTACCTCGACATCGTGATTCTTTCTGCGCTCGAAGCCGACGTTAATTTCAATGTCAACGTGCTGGTAGGTTCCGACGGTATTATTCGCGGAGCCATTGGCGGCCATCCCGACACGGCTGCCGACTCGGCACTTTCAATCATTGTTTGTCCGCTGTTGCGCGGCCGCATACCGTGTATTGTCGACGAAGTTACCACCCTCATCACTCCAGGAAGCAGTGTCGACGTTATCATCACCGAATACGGCATTGCCGTGAATCCGCGTCGCCCCGAATTGGCTGAAAAACTTCGCTCGGCCGGGCTGAACGTCGTTGACATCACAACCCTGCGCGACAAGGCACTCAGCATCATCGGCCAACCGGCACCGCTGCCTTTCGGCGACCGCACGGTGGGTGTGGTGATGAACCGCAACGGCGCGGTGATGGACGTAATTCACAATATCATCGAACCTGAACCTTAAAACAATTAAGCAGGTGTTCTCAAATTAAAGTCCAATTACTTCAATAGCATTAGAAACCTAATTTTGAACGAAGTCGTCTGAACTTTTATGAAATTCAAGATTTGCCTTAATTTTTGAGGCGTTTTTGGGCCTTGAAGAAGGAGTGTAGCGAGCTACACGACTGATGAAAGGTCAAAAAACGGCCAAAAAGAAAGGTGAAGATTGAATTTAGAAGAGATAAATCTTCAAATCAAATCTTCGTCAGAAAAGTTTAGACGACTTCAACACCTGCTTACCTTTTTCTATACTATGTCTGCCATTACTCTCGACGATATGCTTGCGGCACGCGATGCCCGCTGCTGCAAACAACGCCAGTTGCTTAAAGCGCACCCCGACGCTACGCTCGTGGTACTGACGGTGGTGTTGCCGGGAAACGAAAAGCGAAACGACACTTCGCTCCAGGTGGCACGTGCTGCCGTTAAAGCTGTGACCCAGGCATTGCACACTGACATTCAGCATGCCGAACAACACGACCTGCCTACGGGCTTCGAAGCCTATTGGACGGTGAGGGGCGAACTGAAAACGGTGAAACTGAAAATGGTAGAACTGGAAGAAAAACATCCCTTGGGCCGCTTGTTTGATTTAGACGTGATTGCTCCTGATGGCATTCCGGTGAGCAGACAGGAAGTGGGCTTTGCCGCTCGTCGCTGTTTGCTTTGTTCAAACGAAGCACGCTTTTGCATGCGTAACCGCACGCATACCTATGCCGAAATTCTGGAACACATCAAACGTATGACGGATGCTTACTGTGACTGATTGCCTGCTGACCCTGCCGAATGGCGAAATGCACCCCATCGTGTGGCGCGAAATTCCGCTGAACTCCACTTACTTTCTGAAACAGGTTGACCATTTATTGACAGACAACGAACTCAACCGGCCACCACTCGACTACCTCATTGGTATGTACGACGAAGAAACTGACGAGTTGCTGGCTTGTGGCGGATTGGGTGGAAGTACCATTCAGTGTGTGGCAGTTTCTCCGGCTGCGCGCAGTTTGAATTTGGCCGGTAAAATAGTAACCTTGCTGCTAACTCGCGCTTCGCAAGCCGGGCTAAGCAATGTCACCGTATTTACCAAACCCGAAAACAAGGCACTGTTCATAAGCATGGGATTTCACCTGGTGGCACAAGCCCAACGAGCCATTATGCTGGAACACGACCGACGCGCGCTCAAACGCTATGTCGATTACCTGACGTCGCTGCAACGCGGCGGTGTGTGTGGCGCCATTGTCATGAATGCGAACCCGCTGACTCGCGGACATCTATACCTGATAAATCGGGCTCGCGAACAGGTGGACCACCTCTTTATCATCCTCGTTGCCGACAATCCGCATAACTTGTTCAGCTATGCCGAACGCCATGAAATATTGGAAAAGGCTGTGCAGACAATGAACAACGTCACCTTGGTCGAGGGGAGCATCTACTCTGTTTCGGCAGCTACCTTTCCCTCGTATTTCATCAAGGAAAAGTCGGCTGTTTCTGCCACGCACATCGAGTTGGACTTAAACCTTTTCGCCGAACATCTGGCTCCGGCGCTGAAAGTGAGCAAACGCTTTGTGGGTTCCGAACCCGACGACGAACTGACCGCTGCCTACAACGAGGAAATGCACCGCCTACTACCGACACAGGGTATCGAAGTAATCGAAATTCCGCGCTGCAAACAGGCTGCTGAGGATAACTGCATTTCTGCCTCCCGTTTGCGTAAGGCACTGACCGGCGGAAAACTGCTGCAAGCCCTTGATTGGGCCGCTCCCGAAAGTGTTCCTTTCATTTGGAGCAAAGCTGCCACTGCTGCCTTACAGGCCGAACTTGACCTTACCCCGAAACCCGGACTGGTGGATAGGCACAACAGCGGAGCACATTCTGACATGGACTATGCCTTGATGCGAAGCAGCATCTGTGCGCTCGGTCAGTCATTCTGCCGCATTGCCGAAGTAGCTTCACACACTCCGACACTGCCCGACTGCACGCAGTTGGCCGCCATCGGCCGCGAAGGCGAACAGCAAATGCTGAAAGCCACTCGGGGAGTGAACACCCACAAAGGGGCACTATTTGCCATGGGACTTACGCTGGCAGCTGCAGTACACCTGCACACCACGAAGCTACCGCTCAATACTGAGCATTTACAAAATACCATAGCTCGCCTTGCCGCTTATTTTACGCGTCCGGCCGATACCCACGGAGCAACCATACATCGCCAATACGGAGTGCCTGGTGCGTTAGACAATGCTCGAACCGGCTATGCGCAGCTATTTAACCAATGGCTTCCTTTTTGGAAACAACAGCAGCACACTCCCGATGCGCTCTACCGACTGTTGCTTTACATCATGTCGACGTTAGACGATACAAACGTATTGCACCGAGTGGGCAACCGGCGTGCTGCAGAAGTTAAATCCGAAGCCAAACACCTGCTTGAAAATTTCACGCTCAATCAATTAGAACAACTTGACCGTATTTATATAGAACAAAACATTTCGCCCGGCGGAGCAGCCGACATGTTGGCACTTACGCTTTTTATTGCGGCTGTCTGTACGGAATAATCTTCGAAAAACATAACCTTAATCGCCACTTGCTTTGAAAACTTGCCTGATTGCCTGAAGCAACGAAGTTTTTCACAGCAAACGGACTAACCATCTAAAACCAGTTTTGATTATGATAGAACTGATTAACCAAGGCGTTTATCTGCTTAACGGCACTGAAATCCGCACCGATGCACAGGGTATGCCCTGCGCTGATGAAGCCCGCGAAAACACCATTACTTACCAGATTCTGCGTCAGCACGATGTCGATGGTGCAAAAGGTAAAAAAATGCGCATCCGCTTCGACGCCATGATGAGCCACGACATTACCTATGTAGGCATTATCCAAACGGCGCGCGCTTCAGGACTTGAAAAATTCCCACTGCCATACGCCATGACCAACTGCCATAATTCACTCTGTGCAGTAGGTGGTACCATCAACGAAGACGACCACGTTTTCGGACTTTCGGCAGCAAAAAAATACGGCGGCATTTACGTGCCGACGAACATGGCCGTGATTCACCAGTATGCTCGCGAAGCCATGGTGAAATGCGGTAATATGATTTTAGGTTCCGACTCACACACGCGCTACGGCTCATTAGGCAATATGGGCGTTGGCGAAGGTGGTGGCGAACTTGTGAAGCAATTGCTGCACAACACTTGGGACATCAATGCGCCCGAAGTGGTGCTGGTATGGCTCGAAGGGGCACCCAAGCGCGGTGTTGGTCCGCACGATGTGGCCATTTCTATGGTAAAGGCGGTGTTCGACAATGGCTTTGTCAAGAACAAAGTGCTTGAATTTGCCGGACCGGGCGTGAAGAACCTGCCGATTGACTTTCGCAACGGTATCGACATCATGACTACCGAAACCACTTGCCTGAGCAGTATTTGGATTACCGACGAGGAGGTGAAACACCATTACGAAATACACCGTCGGCCCGAGGATTTCCGCGAACTGAAACCGGGTGCCACGGCCTACTACGATGGTATGATTCGCATCGACCTCAGTCAGCAGGAATGTATGATTGCTCTGCCCTATCACCCCTCGAATGCCTACACCATTCACGAATTGCAGGCCGACCCCGAACGCATTTTGCGCGAGGTGGAGGAAGATACCCGCAAACGCTACGGTGACAAAGTGCAGGTGGATTTGATCAGCAAAATACACAACGGTAAGGTACAGGCCGACCAGGGCATCATTGCCGGCTGTTCGGGCGGTACTTACGACAACTTGAGCCAGGCTGCTGCTATCCTCAAGGGTAAATCGACGGGCAACGACTATTTCAGCCTCTCGGTATTCCCGCAGTCTGTACCTGTTTCGATTGCTACGACGCGCAGCGGCATCAACGAGGAATTGCTCGAAGCCGGTGCTGTTATCAAACCTGCCTTCTGTGGCCCATGCTTCGGTGCGGGCGACGTGCCGGCCAACAACGGACTGAGCATCCGACACACCACGCGCAACTTCCCGAACCGCGAGGGTTCGAAACCCGGACAGGGACAGATTTCGCTCGTTGCCTTGATGGACGCTCGCTCCATTGCTGCCACTGCGGCCAATGGCGGTGTGATTACAGCGGCTACGGATGTGGCATACACCGATGAACATAAGCCTTACGAATTCGACGCTCGCATCTACGACCGCCGTGTGTTCTACGGTTATGGACATGCCAATCCTGAAGAGGAACTGCGCTACGGACCGAACATCAAGGACTGGCCCGAAATGTTTGCCATGAAGGACAACCAGCTGCTTGAACTCGCTGCCGTTATCCACGACCCCGTCACCACGACCGATGAACTCATTCCTTCGGGCGAAACGTCGAGCTACCGCTCTAATCCGCTGAAACTCTCGGAATTTGCCCTTTCGCGTCGTGTGCCTGAATACGTGGGCCACAGCAAACGCATACATCAGGACGATTTGGACTGCCGTGCCGGCAAATGTCCCGAACCAATACAGAAGGTGCTCAATCAGGTTGGTGCCACAACGGAAAACACTTCGTTAGGCTCTTGCGTATTTGCCAACCGTCCGGGCGACGGTTCTGCTCGCGAACAGGCTGCCAGCTGTCAGAAGGTGCTGGGCGGTGATGCTAACATTTGCTACGAATACGCCACCAAGCGATACCGCAGCAACTGCATTAACTGGGGCATTGTGCCTTACACGATTGATGCCGAAACTCCGTTCAACTACGAACCGGGCGACTATGTATTTGTTCCCGGCATTCGTCAGGCTATGCTCGATGGCAAGGAGGAAATCGACGCCAAGGTCATTTCATCTCAAGGTATCACCGACATCAAGTTGCACTTTGCCAATCTCACGCAGGCCGAGCGCGAAATCCTTGTCGAAGGTTGCCTGATGAACTACTACCGCAAGGCTTTACCGAAATAAACAGGAATCAACGCTTTTTGAATTTAAGGATAAAAACTTAAAAAACGCAACCCGTGCAGTGCCCGGGTGTCCACATACCGGGCACTGTACATTCTTTCATTTTTCCACTTATTATTCACCTTTTAAATGTCCTCTAAAATCCCTGTTATTCATTCGATAAGGGACGAGGCGCCAGTTTTTTACCATGGAAAAAATTAAAATGACTACGCCGCTTGTTGAAATGGACGGCGACGAAATGACTCGCATATTGTGGAAGATGATTAAGGACGAACTCATTCTGCCCTTTGTCGATCTGAAAACCGAATACTACGATTTAGGATTGAAGCACCGCGATGAAACGGGTGACAAAATCACCGTCGAAGCTGCCGAAGCCACCAAGAAATATGGCGTTGCCGTGAAGTGCGCCACCATTACGCCGAATGCTCAGCGCATGACGGAGTACGAACTGCACCAAATGTGGAAGAGCCCCAACGGCACCATCCGCTCCATTCTCGACGGAACGGTATTCCGCACCCCTATCACCCTGCCGACCATCAAACCGGCTGTGCGCAACTGGCAGAAACCCATTACCATTGCTCGTCATGCTTACGGTGATGTGTATAAAAGTGTAGAAATCCGCACCGAGGAAGAGGGTACGGCTCGATTGGTTTACGACACCAAAAGCGGTAAACACGAAGAAATCGTGATTCATGAATTCAAGGGCCCCGGCGTGTTGCAGGGTATGCATAACACCGACAAGTCCATCCGCTCCTTTGCCCACTCGTGCTTCAAGTTTGCCATCGACATGAAGGAAGACCTTTGGTTCTCGACCAAAGACACCATTTCAAAGAAATACGATGCTCGCTTCCGCGAAATTTTCGACGAAGTGTATGCCGAGTACAAGGACGACTTCGAACGTCTGGGCTTGACGTATTTCTACACGCTGATTGACGATGCAGTAGCCCGCGTAATCCGCAGCAACGGTGGTTTCATCTGGGCTTGTAAGAACTACGATGGCGACGTCATGAGCGACATGGTTTCCACGGCCTTCGGTTCGCTGGCCATGATGACTTCCGTACTCGTTTCGCCCGACGGCAACTACGAATACGAGGCTGCCCACGGCACCGTAACGCGCCATTATTACAAGTATTTGAAAGGCGAGGAAACGTCGACCAACCCCATGGCCACCATCTTTGCATGGTCGGGTGCATTCCGCAAACGCGGCGAATTGGACAATCTGCCCGAACTCACCCGCTTCGGCGAACAGCTTGAAGCTGCTTGCTTCGACACCCTGAACGAAGGCATTGTTACCAAGGACCTCGTCAATTTGATGGAAGGCATCGAACCGAAAGCCGTCAACTCTGCCGACTTCCTGAAAGCCATTCGCCAACACTTGGAACAGCGCATCGCCTAACTCTTACACCACGCAATAGTGCCAATATTGGCTGACCATTGCTCCTAAGTAAGTGTTTCAGTATGAACGTACATCTTCGTAACATCATACTGAAACACTTTTTTTGTGTCCGAATACATAATCCGTCAGTAACACTGGCCACATTGGTTTGTAGTAAAATTCCACACATTCCACACCCCACTCCCCAAATTCCACACCCATGCCAGCAATCGTGCCAAACTCGTTTTTATTGATTATCAACGATTTCAGCCTCTTCACTTCATTTTGGCACACGCTTTGCGCTTTAATAGGGCAGAAACAACAAAACAATAACAAAATAAAACGACACGATTATGAAAAAGTTTTCAGTTTACGCCGTAATAGCCATGGGAGTTCTCACAGTGAGTAGCGCAGCCTTTGCCGGAACCACCGCCTTCAGTTCTCGCGGTTTGGTAAACACGGAAGTTTCTGATACCGTTGTACCGAAGGATACGGTACTGCCCGAAAAAACGGAAACGGAACAAACCGAAACGCAAACGCAAACTGAAGCGTTCTATTCATTGGCCGACACCGTTCTGCCTACCGACACCGTAGTGCCGCAGCAGGAGGAAACCATACCGCAGCAAAAGGAGGAAACTACTCCGCAGCAGGAAGAAACTATCCCGCAGCAAAAGGAGGAAACCACTCCGCAGCAGAAAGAAACTACTACTTCTGAATCAACCTTCGCTCTGAGCAACGACACTGTAGTTCCCGTCGACACGCTCATGCCTTCGAAAAAGGATGAACCGCAAACCGACGAACCCAAGCAGGATGAACCTCAGCAAAATGAGCCTCAGCAGGAAGAAACGGTTCCGGTACAGTAAAACGCACCACCACATACATTTCATAGTTCACGACATAGAGTACTGACTTCTATCCGGTTATTTGCAGCCTGATAGAAGTCAGTTTTTTCGTATATTGTTGAATGCCTCAACATATATTCCACACCTCTGAATACACCTTTCTCTACAACTCCCCTATGAAAAAGAAGAGGAACAGAACGCACCTCAGACAGGCCTATCTACCTTACTTTCTGTGGTAACACAAAGTCAAAGAACGCTTAATTGCTTAATAGGTATTTTTGGTTTTTCATTCGTGAAGGCTAAAATTCTATCGAACGCATATACCCCTATATGCTCACAGCAACGAAAAAGCCTTGGTTCAAAACAGTTATTTGCTGCCGAACCAAGGCTTATCATTTATTGCGCATCAGTAACGAAGCAGAATGATCAAAGTTTATTCAGCTTTGTCCAAAACTTCGTATTTTGAATGTTTGCTCTTGAATTCAGGAACCAAATCCTTCATGCGTTTCACAATCTGCATATCGGTTTCTTGAATGCTCGAAGCAACGAGGGAATCAATGTGGTCAGACACCTCAGTATAATCATACTCGCGTACCTGAGCAATCTTAATTTTAGGATGGAAAGTCGGTTTCGTCGTTTCCTCTTCGTTAAGCACCTCTTCGTAGAGTTTCTCACCGTCGCGTAAGCCGGTGAACTTAATTTCCACGTCCTTGGCACCGCTCAACTGAATCATGCGCTTGGCAAGGTCAACGATGCGAACCGGTTTACCCATATCGAACACAAAGATTTCGCCACCATTACCCATGGTTCCTGCTTCAAGCACAAGCTTGCAGGCTTCAGGAATGAGCATGAAGAAGCGGATGATGTCCTTGTGCGTTACCGTAACCGGACCACCGCGACGAATCTGTTCGCGGAACAAAGGAATTACCGATCCGTTTGAACCCAGCACATTACCGAAACGCGTGGTAACAAACTGCGTAACGCCCTTGATTTTACCATCCTTAATGGCTTTGTCAAGGCTTTGCACGTAGATTTCGCAAATACGCTTGGAACATCCCATTACGTTCGTCGGATTCACGGCTTTATCGGTCGAAACCATCACGAACTTCTTCGTGCCGTATTTCACCGCCAAGTCGGCAATGACACGCGTTCCGTCGATATTGTTGCGCACGCTTTCGCCCGGATTATTCTCCATCATGGGCACATGCTTGTAAGCTGCGGCATGGAACACATAATCAGGACGGTAAATGTCGAAAAGTTCTTCCATGCGTTCCTTCATGCAAATATCGCTCACGATGGTTTCGGCTTCGACATTGGGCCATTGGCGAGCCATCATCAGGCGGATATCATGCAGCGGAGTTTCGGCCTGGTCAATAAGTACCAGACGTTTCGGACGGAACTGGGCAACCTGGCGTACAATTTCGCTACCGATACTACCAGCAGCACCTGTAACGAGAATCGTATTACCGGTAAGTTGCTTTTCAACAACATTCAAGTCAATTTCAATTTTATCGCGCGGCAGCAAGTCTTCAATGTCCACTTCCTTGAGCTGACGGTGGTCAAGTTTATCCTTTCCGTTCCATTCCTGTAAACCCGAGAACATAAAGATATGAATACCGGCATCCATCAGTTTTTCGACCATTTCGGGATTATTGCGCACCGACTCATTTTTGAGCGGCGACACCAGCAACGATTTCACACCGCGGCTCTGCATGATGCTTATAAGGTTTTCATCGTTGGGGAAAATGGGGGAACCCATCAACCGGCGGCCTTGAATGTCCATGTCGCCATTATCGGCCACAAAACCTTTGATAACGTAAGTGTGTTGGCTGTCGCGGTGAAGCATACTGTCGGCAATAGCCACACCACCTTCTTTCACACCGTAAATGAATACGCGCTTGCTCTTTTTATTCTTACGTGCATTGTCATACATATACTTAACCAATGCGCGAAGCAACCACATCAAGCTCGTTGCCATCAATGCCGAAAGGCCTAAATCCTTCATGCGGATGGCAAAAATCCAGGAATCGGAATTCAAACCGTATTTGGCTACCACCGTAAGTCCCAAGCCCAAAAGCATGGCAAACGTAATGCGGTGTAAGTCATTAAACGATGAATAGCGCAAAACGCCCGAATAGGTATGAAAAGCTGCAAAACCCACTACATAAAAAAGCAAGTAAACTGCAAATGCCGCACTTAAAGGAACAATGTCCTGTGCCGTTGTCACTGCTCCATTGTTAAGGGCATACACGAAAATGTCTGAAAAGAATACTATCAAACAATCGAGTGCGAAAACACACCAGTATGGCAGTACGTCTTTCGAAAAATACCAATTCGAAATTTTTGAAATCATGAGTTTGTATTAATTAGTTTTCTGCTTTACGGCGAGGCTGATACATGGCCCATGCAGCAGCGCCGCAGTAAAACTTTTTTTAATTATAACCGCGACCATAGCTGTAGCCGTAGCGATAACCATAGCGATAGCCATAACGGCCATTCAGTTTTTCGGTACCATTAAGCACAATGCTTACGTTCTTGAAACGTTGCGAATGGTAAATACGTTCAAGTTCGGGCAACATCGTGCGGTCAAGCAGTCCGGCACGAACCACAAAGAGCGTTCGGTCTACCTGCTTTTCGATGATTTGCGTATCAGCCACAATTTCGATAGGCGGACAGTCGATAAACACATAGTCGAAATGGTCACGCACAGCCTCGATCAATGTAGCAAAACGGCCATTGTCCAACAATTCGGTGGGGTTCGGCGGAATGATGCCAACCGGTATCACGCTCAAGCCTTCGAATTTATCCGACTGCACCACAGCATCCTGCCAATTCTCGACATTGCCGTTCAAATAGTTGCTCAAGCCCACTTTCGGTGCGTCGAAATAAGTTGATAGCGTTGTGTGGCGCATATCACCGTCGATAAGGAGCACTTTCTTGCCTTTGAGTGCAAACGAAACAGCCATGTTTACTGTAATGAATGACTTTCCGCTGCCAGGATTAAAGGAAGTGACAAGTAACACTTGACTCTTCGGGCCATCGGGTTTCGACATAAATTTAATGTTCGAACGCAACACGCGGAATGCCTCGTTGATTACGTTGCGATTGCCTTCTTCCACCACCATGGTCTTCGTCGTTTTATTCCGACGACCAAACAAGTGGCGGTGCGTATCGCCACACAAGGGAATTTCGCCGACGATGGGCACATTCATTCCTTCCAAATCCTTTCGGCCGCGCACCTTATTATTCATCGTCATCATCAGATAAATCAGTCCGGCGGGCACAGCCAGTCCCAAGGCAAATGCCACCAGCAAAATCATGGGCTTGCGGGGCGAAGTGGGGAACACGCTGCCGCGCGGCGGTGTAATGATGCGCGTGTTGTAGGCAGCAAAGGCTTTCGACAGTTCGTTTTCTTCGCGTTTCTGCAGCAAATAAATGTAGAGCGACTCCTTCACCTTTTGCTGACGTTCCACCGAAAGCAAATATTTAGCCTGATTCGGATTCGAAGCCAACTGTCCCGTTGTTGTGCGCTCCTGTTTCCGGTAGCTTTCAATCTGCGTATTGAGCGAAGCAATGTGATTATTCAGCGACTCGTAAATGGCCTGATGCATATTTTTCAGCGAACGGCCCATGTCGGTAGCCACCGGACTTTCCTTGCTACTATTGGCAATCAGACGGTTGCGTTCAAGCACCATGCTGTTGTATTCAGTAATCAGGTTTTCCACATTCACGTTGGCAAGTCCCGAATTCGAAGGCAATGTCTGGTCCGACGATTTTTGCTGCAATTCATTCAGCACAAACTGTGCCATAGCTCTCTGGTTATTGAGCGTAAGCAGCGTTGTCTGGTTATTCAGAGCCTGCGTCATATACATGTTCGAAGCCTGCTGTACGTCGGGCAGCAAATTCCGGCTTTTATACGACGAAATGTTGTTGACGACATGTCCCAAATCTGCTTCAATCACAGCCAAACGCTCACTGATAAACTGCGAAGTGCTTTCGGCCACCAGGTTGCGGTCCTGCACCCACTGTTCGTTATACACAGTGATAAGCGTGTTAAGAATGTCCTCAGCCTTTTTGGGTGATTCGTCCTTGATACTCAAATCCACCACGGTCGATTCCTTTGAATTGAGCGAAATGCTAAGCTGGCTCAGGTAGGCATCAGCCAGGAGGTTTGGTTGGGTATGAAAAAAGTGGATTTCTTCTCCTACGTATTCCTTGCCAAAATGCTTCGTACGACTCAACGTTACATTGCCACATGCCGTGTGTACGGTAGCATTAAAATTACCTTTGAACCTTCCTTCAATTTCTTTTCCATCCAGCTTACAATGGGTGATTTCGAACTGCGAATCTGAAACCAGATTCACCACGAACGAAACTGCATGTGTTGCGTTTTGATTAAACGTAACAGCTATCGGACTGTCCTGATACAGATTGACCGTACGCAAGCCACGTCTCACGCTGTACACATTGTTCAACCTAAGTCGTTTCACCACTTCTGTCATGATAACAGGCGACTGCATCGTGATGATTTCATTGTTAATATTGGTGTTCGTACGCAAAATGCCGATATTCGACAATTCACTCGAAACACCTCCCGACATGGAACTGCTGTTCTTTGCATCTTCCTTTACCAGTACCGAAGCATTGCGTGTGTAAACAACGGGTGCACTCATCAAATACACCACAGCTACTACCAACGCAACGACCAGCGAAAGCAAAAACCAGTACCAGCGGGTTATACACATTGACCACAAATCAGTCAAACCGATTGTAGTTTCAACATCAGCATCTGACTGAACAGGCTGATTAACAGGTGAGTTCGTTTCTCTCATAAATTAAAGGTGTAAGGCTGTTTATTTCGTATAGTTTGTAGGATGCGGTTCGGCCAAACTGAATAACAAAAGCGTTTTCACGTTGTCCGGCTCTCACCTTTCGCTACATTCGACATGTTAACTAAGTTCAGCGCTCTGTTTTGAGTTATTTTCTTAAAGCGTTTCACCAAATTGCCCAACGAAGATGCTGTCGCGATTTGATTCTCGTCAGCAATCATACGGTCCAGCAATTCTACATCATGTCGAATACGAGTCTGGGCCTCATACCCTCCCGGAACATGCTCAAAAACGCACCGATTCTGAGCATCCCAAGCCTCAACCGGCAACAAAATACGTGCCGAAAACTCGAACCTGCGGTTGTGGCCGTAATATATACGGTAATATATACTGCCACGATCCTCATGCTGTTTACTCCTTTCGAAACGAACTTTTACAGATGGCATACTACTTATGAATATTGAAGGGCAAACAACACTGCTCTGAGTAAAGCATAACCGAAAACCAATGTTCATAAGGTTTCTTGTTTTTATAAACCAATACTCATCAATGGTAAAAGCCATCCTATTCACCAGAAATAGTGCCAACCCATAAATAATACAAAGAACGCAACCAAACCCTGATAGTTTAGTTTGCCTTCTTCTAATCTACATCACACCCGTGTATCCCACAAGAACACACAAATGATCATCGAGCAGCATCGTTTCAAGCATTCCCACCGGCCAAACATCCTTGTATTTTATAAGGAAAACCCAATGAGAACTGACTACGATGAAATGGGAGAAAAAACAGAAACTCTTTCTACCAATGCCATCAAACCTGTTTGAACACACATGAACATTCCTCTTCTGATTGATGTAAAACAGACTCAAACTGCACACTTATCACAGAGAATAAGGCATAACGACCTGCATACATCAAAAAACAGAGGAATATGCTGACAACGAGAAGAAAAATAAAATCAAACCAGTCAAATAAAAACCGACTAAAATTTCGCACGATACAATCCGTTTCCTTTTAAATAATATGTATGTATAATTGTACGAAACAAATTTGATTACACGTTATTATTTCAACTCATTTCAGTCCACCGCTTTCGAACAAAGCAACTTTATGTGAGCGTTACAAAATCCACACAGGCTATTGAATAACCATCAACTGTCAACAGCATCACGACACCCAAAGCTATAGTCTGCTCTCGAAGTTCAAAACAAAAGAAGCCAACAGCAAATCAAGTTCCATTCCTTTGGCTCATCCTTGTTCGCAAACTCCTATGAAACGCAGTTTATTGCAAAATACACACCGAAAAATCACCTTTTCCAATGCATACCATGACATGCAAACTACTACGCAACAGCAATTAAGTACCAACCATTTCGAAGCCAACGCGACCCTATCAGTCCATAGCTCCGCTACGATATACATACTATAATCACGTAGCAAAATTACTAACTTTTGACTATTTTCCCAAGACTTTATGTTTTTTTTTGAAATATCCCGTATTTTGAGCCAATGAATACGCCATATCTATATTCCTACTAGTAACTGCTTTGTAAACGAGTGCTAAACCAATATTTACACCCCAAAAGTCACAAACAAAAAAGCTACACCCCATGCCTGCACTCCCCAAAAACCTGCTGGCAATGTGGCTCATTTAGAACAATGCGTAAATGCAAAAAATAGCTCTTACTTGACAAAACAGCAATTACAACCATCAAATTAAACCTTTTTGTCTGAAAATAGTCATAAAACAAACGACTAATGTTGCACCTCTGAGCCAAAATGCCTAACTTGCGCCCTGTAATCCGGTAATTAGCCGGTAAACACCGCCCTGGAATTCCGTTTCCAATAGATTACTTTTCAAGAAGTATGGAACAATTCCTTCGCATTCCCCACCCTCTTTCGGCTCTTCGCAGGAACAAGCCTCCGGCAAACCCGAAGCCGACAACCAATCCCGAAGCTGACAACCGATTATAACATTAATTACATATATAAAAACGACATCTATGAAACGCTTAAAACTTTTTGTACCTCTGGCCATCGCCTTATTGATGACGGGCTGTGTATCGAAAAAGCAGTATGCCGACATGCAAGCCAAGTATCAGACGCTGCAATCAGAAAACGCAAGTTTGCAGCGCGACCTCAACGACAAACAGGTTAGCCTGGCCGAATGCAACTCTAATTCAAAGAGCCTGGCCGAACGCTTGGCCGATGAACAGGCACGCAACAAGGAAATGCGCGAGGCTTACAGCCAGTTGCAGAACTCATACCAGAGCAACGTACAGGCAGGCAACGTAAACATTTCAAAACTCGTTGACGAAATCAACGCTTCGAACAAGTTTATCAAGCAGCTCGTTGATGCCAAGAGCAAGAGCGACTCACTCAACCAAGCACTCACCAACAAACTCACCCGTTCACTCTCACGCGAAGAAATGAACGATGTCGACGTACAGGTGCTCAAGGGTGTAGTTTACATTTCACTTGCCGACAACATGCTCTACAAGAGCGGTAGCTACGAAATTGGCGACCGCGCCGGCGAAACACTTTCAAAAATCGCCAAAATCATCAGCGACTACAAAGACTACGACGTACTCGTTGAAGGTAACACCGACAATGTGCCCATCAAGCAGAAGAACATCCGCAACAACTGGGACCTCTCTACCCTCCGTGCCTCATCTGTCGTACAGGCCCTGCAAAACGAGTATGGTGTTGACCCCAAGCGTCTGACCGCTGCCGGCCGTGGCGAATACAACCCCGTGGCCAACAACAGCACCGAAAAGGGTAAACAGCGCAACCGCCGCACCCAAATCATCATCACACCGAAACTCGACCAGTTCATGGACCTCATCGACGAGGCTCCCGAACAGCAAAAGAACTAACGTATAACCTACGTATAAACACCCAAGAGCCGACCTCATTTTCATGGTGAAGGTCGGCTCTTTTTTTGAACGCCCAATGCCATGTAGCATTCCGTCATACGCATTTACCAGCCAATGTACACCACCAAACAGGCAATTCAACTTTTTACTTTACCAAAATGCGCTTCGTTTCAAAAAATAATTGTACATTTGCAACCGCTATACTACAAATCGGCCCCGTAGCTTAGCTGAATAGAGCGTCAGATTCCGGTTCTGAAGGTCTTGGGTTTGA
>ERZ779852.1712-NODE-1712-length-19862-cov-3.683647_pt1 | contig 19862 bp, 21 predicted proteins | sample MGYA00511559_ERZ779852 | MGnify/ENA primary metagenome ERZ779852 (study PRJEB29588, sample SAMEA2157977) | human gut metagenome | biome: human gut; feature: human-associated habitat; material: faeces | place: Denmark | collected 2008/2010 ...
GCCACATGATCCCCATATTTTTTCACAAGGTTGTTTATTTCAATCACTGAGAAAGCCTCCTTTTTCTTTTCTGTTAACTGCATTCGTTAACCCTTATTTATATTCTATGGGGATATCATGTGTAAATCATGGATAAATTGTGTTTATTCTGTGAAAAAATCCCCATTGAGATAAACTCTCAACGGGGATTTAAATCTTGTAAATATTATATCATTACTTATTATATGATTATTTTGATAATGTAGACTTACGGTAAATAATATCATCACGTCCAGGACCATTAGATACCATAGTAATTGGATATCCCATTTCATTCTCTACAAACTCAACATACTTGCGGCAGTTTTCTGGAAGATCTTCGTATTTCTTAATTCCACGAATGTCACATTTCCATCCTGGAAGTTTCTTCAGAACCGGTTTTGCCTTCTCAAGCTTATGTGTAACAGGGAAGTCTGTTGTAACCTCTCCATCAATCTCATATCCTACACATACTGGAATCTCATCCAGATATCCAAGTACATCAAGCACTGTAAATGCAACATCTGTTGTTCCCTGCATACGGCAGCCATACTTACTTGCCACACAGTCGAACCATCCCATTCTTCTTGGACGTCCGGTTGTTGCACCAAATTCTCCGCCATCGCCACCACGACGACGAAGCTCGTCTGCTTCATCTCCGAAAATCTCGCTGACAAATGCACCAGCTCCTACTGCTGAAGAGTATGCCTTACATACAGTAACTACCTGCTTGATTTCGTATGGTGGGATTCCTGCTCCAATTGCACCATAAGCTGCAAGTGTAGATGAAGATGTAACCATTGGATAAATACCATGATCCGGATCCTTTAAGGTACCTAACTGGCCCTCTAAGAGAACTGTCTTGCCCTCTTTTAAAGCCTTATCCAGATACAGGGATACATCGCATACATATGGAGCTACCATATCACGATACTCATGAAGTGTGTTCAAAAGTTCTTCTGTATCAATCAATGGCTTATGATATAAATGCTCTAACAGAACATTCTTCTGTTCTGCCACGCGTGCAATCTTTTCTTTCAAAAGTTCGTCATCAAAAAGTTCATTGACCTGGAAACCAATTTTTGCATATTTATCTGAATAAAAAGGAGCAATTCCAGACTTGGTAGAACCGAATGACTTGCCTCCAAGACGTTCTTCCTCATACTGGTCAAATAAAATATGATATGGCATTACAATCTGCGCACGATCGGATACCAGAATCTTTGGCATCGGCACATCTCTGTCCGTGATGGACTTGATCTCATTAAATAAAACCGGAATGTTCAGTGCCACACCATTTCCGATAATACTTGTTGTATGACTGTAAAATACTCCGGATGGAAGTGTGTGTAATGCAAACTTACCGTAATCATTTACGATTGTATGACCTGCATTCGCACCTCCCTGAAAACGTACAATGATGTCGGCCTGCTTTGCCAGCATATCCGTAATTTTGCCTTTGCCTTCGTCGCCCCAGTTAGCGCCAACAACTGCTTTAACCATCTTTTCAATTCCTCCTGTTGTGTACATAGACTTATGCGTGATTACGCATAGAAAAACGGACAGGTGTAAAAACCTCTCCGTCTTTACTTCATGATTATAATTGATTCTGACCGAGATGTAAACTCTTTATTAGTAATATCTATTATAAATATTAGTAATAAGCATTACTCAATCACTTTTGAGCATGCAATTGCCAAAGCTCCTGGCCCAATATGGCAGGATACCGACAAGGATAGTGGATTTAAAACAATCTCATTATTTGGAAATGCAGCCTGTACTTCCTCTTTGAAAGCTTCTGCTGCTTCCAGATCATGTGTATATGCCATCTCCAGATGCATTTTCTTTCCATCCGGGCTCTGGAAACGCTTCTCAAAATCGTTCTTCATGGACTCGATCATAATTGATTTTGCCTGCTTTACGGTACGTGCTTTTGCAAACGCATCAAGTTTTTCTCCCTGAATCTGGAGAACCGGTTTCAACTTCAAAAGTGTACCGAGCGCTGCGGCCGCCGGTGTAATTCTACCACCTTTTTTCAGATACTCTAATGTATCTACCATAATATAAATCGAAGACTCAAATTTGTTCTTTTCTAAAATTTCTTTGATTTCCGCTGCTGACTTTCCCTGTTCTACAAGCATCTTTGCATCTAATACAGACTGTCTTTGTGTTACAGAAATTCTCTGATTATTGACAACTTCTACCTTTCCCTCATAGTCCTGTGCAAGCATCAGGGCGGTCTCGCAGGAACTGCTCAGTCCTGATGACATGGGGATATATACAATCTCATCATATTCTTTCAACAATTCGTCCCACTTGTCCGTGACATCCCCTACAAGAGGCATAGACGTCTTGATCTCTCCACCCTGTGTGAGCTTCTCGTAAAACTGCTCCTGTGTAAGATCAATATCTTCATAATACATCTTATCATCAATATAAAAAGGCATTGGAAGTACTACAACCCCAAGTTCTTTTGACTGGCTCTGTGTAATTCCACTATTGCTGTCTGTTACAACGATTACTTTACTCATGCTTTCCCTCTTCCTGGTTCTATCTTTGGTGTTTTCTCACCACTAATGCATAGTATACCATAGGTAAAAAAAAATGAAAAGCCTTGAAAATAAGGCTTTTCATATCTATTTTACATGGTTTTAAATACCATGTACATTGTCATACGCCAGTCCCTACTGGACTGGCATATGACATTTTACATCATTCCGCCCATTCCGGCGCCGGCACCGGCCGGCATTGCCGGAGTGTCTTCCTTAATATTTGCTACGGCTGACTCGGTTGTCAGGAGTGTAGAAGCTACAGATGTTGCATTCTGTAATGCACTTCTTGTAACTTTAACCGGATCAAGGATTCCGGACTCTACCATATCAACATACTCTTCAGTTGCTGCGTTAAATCCGATACCCGGCTTTGACTCTTTTACCTTATTGATAATAACAGCGCCCTCTAATCCGGCATTAGCTGCGATGAAGAACAATGGAGCTTCAAGTGCTTTCAGGATTACCTTAGCACCGGTCTTCTCATCGCCCTCTAATGTATTTGCAAGCTCTGCGACCTTCTTAGATGCATGAATGTATGCAGAACCACCACCTGCGATAATTCCTTCTTCTACTGCTGCACGTGTTGCGTTTAAAGCATCTTCCATACGAAGTTTTGCTTCCTTCATCTCTGTCTCTGTTGCTGCACCAACACGGATAACAGCGACACCACCTGCCATCTTTGCAAGTCTTTCCTGAAGTTTCTCTTTATCGAACTCAGATGTTGTCTCATCAATCTGTCCACGAATCTGATTGATTCTTCCCTTGATTGCATCCTTATCTCCTGCACCGTCAACGATAACCGTGTTCTCTTTCTGTACCTTAACGGATTTTGCACGTCCAAGCATATCCATTGTAGTATCTTTCAGATCCAGACCAAGATCAGAGCTGATTACCTGACCGCCTGTAAGGATTGCGATATCTTCAAGCATTGCTTTTCTTCTATCACCATATCCAGGAGCCTTGACAGCAACAACATTGAATGTTCCACGCAACTTGTTTACGATAAGTGTTGTAAGAGCTTCTCCCTCGATATCCTCAGCGATGATCAGAAGTCTTGCACCAGACTGTACGATCTGCTCCAGTAATGGAAGGATCTCCTGAATATTTGAAATCTTCTTGTCTGTAATCAGGATGTATGGATCATCAAGGACAGCTTCCATCTTATCCATATCTGTGCACATATATGCAGATAAATAACCTCTGTCGAACTGCATACCTTCTACAAGGTCAAGTTCTGTCTCCATGGTCTTAGACTCTTCAATTGTGATAACACCGTCGTTTGTAACTTTCTCCATAGCATCTGCTACAAGGTTGCCAACTGCTTCATCTCCTGCGGAGATTGCTGCAACCTTTGCGATCTGCTCCTTGCCTTTTACCTTCTGGCTCATTTCCTTTAATGCAGCTACTGCAGCATCTGTTGCTTTCTTCATACCACGTCTTAAAACGATTGGATTTGCACCAGCCTCAAGGTTCTTCATACCTTCCTGAACCATAGCCTGTGTTAAAACAGTAGCGGTTGTAGTACCATCACCGGCAACATCATTTGTCTTTGTTGCAACTTCTTTTACAAGCTGAGCGCCCATGTTCTCAAATGCATCCTCAAGCTCGATCTCTTTTGCGATTGTTACACCATCATTGGTAATGAGTGGAGCACCAAAAGATTTATCCAAAACTACGTTACGTCCCTTAGGTCCGATTGTTACACGTACTGTATTTGCTAATTTATCAACACCAGCACCAAGTGCTGCTCTGGCTTCTGAACCATATTTAATCTCTTTTGCCATGATCAATAACCTCTCTTCATTTTTATTTAATATGTTTGCTGTTTTACTTTATTCTACAACTGCAAGAATATCATTCTGTCTTACAATAATGTATTCCTCACCCTCGAGTTTTACCTCTGTTCCGGCATATTTGGAATAAATTACTTTCTGGCCTTCCTTCACCTGCATAACAACTTCTTTACCGTCAACCATTCCTCCAGGACCAACGGCAATAACCTCAGCTTCCTGCGGCTTCTCCTGTGCGGTACCTGTCAGGATAATTCCAGACTTGGTAGTCTCTTCTGCTTCTAACTGTTTTAATACAACTCTGTCTGTTAATGGCATTAATTTCATTGTGAATAGCCTCCTTTTTTCATTTACTAGCACTCATCTCTTTCGAGTGCTAATTCGTTCTGTAAATAAAATATCACTGTTGTTTTTCAATGTCAACAGTGATATCCAAACTTTATATATTTTTTATATTCTCTTTCTTATTTCGTCATATTGTGTGTACATTTTCTGCACTTCATTTTCCAGTGTATAATAATGAAAGATATACGGCACCAGCAAAACCAGGAATAAAAGAGACAACGCCAGCAGCAATGGCATACATATCGTGACAGAGGCAATCATGGAAATCAGCGTCATCAGCGCAAAAGTAACCGTAACGATCAGATGAATCAGACGCTCATGTTGAAAAAAGCCAATCTGTGTCAGATGTTCTTCCAGTATCTTGCTCCATTCCTCGGGGCTTCTCTTCCTTTTATCCATGAGAAGGCTGTCCACATACATTCGATATCCTACTATTCTTTTCTTCATACATTATACATCTCCCTCTGCTTTTGTTCATTTCACTCTAAGAACTCATTTCTTATATTTTTATTATATCACTATTTCTAATTTTATCCACAAATTCCATTCCTGCATATATGAACCATAACCACTTGGCACTCCTCCACCTTTAATGGCATTTAAAATATCCGTACCATAGCAGCTGTCCGTTACAGACATATAGGAAGTATATTCTTTCATCTTGTTGATGTTGTCCGATGTACGCTGATTAACCTCATGCTGATCAATTGCACCAACAAGGATTTCTCCGTAGTTATACATGCTCCTGTCAATGACTGTATTCCAGAAATTACAGCCTTCCGAAGAAAGTCCAATATGTTTTGCAGCATCCCAGCGAATACCATCAACACCATCGTTCTTCAGCTGCTGCACATAATTTAGATGCAATTTTATATTAGTCCATAATGTTCCATGGCATGCATGATTCCATCCTCATGAATATCCGTCGTAACATACTCAGCTACATCTTTTGCCGGCTGCGATGCATTGCCCATCGCAATTCCATGTCCCACAAAGGTAAGCATGTCCAAATCATTGACACTGTCTCCGATGGCATACGTATCCGCACAATCCACACCAAGATAATCACAAAGCCACGCGATTCCGGTTGCCTTGGAAGTTCCCTTTGGAACAAACTCCACTACTTTTTCCACATGCTCGACAAACTCGAATTCATCCTGCAACTGTTCTTTGATTTTCTCATAATCCGTATCATCCAGAATATCTGCCGAAAACTTATTGATCCGGATATCGCTCGTATACCCTTTCAGTGTCTGTGCACTTTTGCCAAGCTCCTGAAACAGATAAACAACATACGGATCATCTTCAAAGCCTTTTTCATCGATCCACATATAATCCGGTCCCTCTAAGACCACCGGCATCCGGCATTCCCGCAAAATGTCAATGACCTTCTCTGTCAGTTCCGGCGATAAAATGTTTTCATGCACGATCTCATTGTTTAACTCAATATGATTTCCACACGCGGCAAGAATTCCGTCAAAGCCCACATCCATCAACTCTTTTGCCTGAATGCTGGCACGGGAGCGTCCGCTGCACAGAAAAATTTTATGTCCGTTTGCCTGAAGCTTTTTCAGTGTTGGAATCGTACTCTCCGGAATCTGCATATGTCCATCCCAAAGGGTTCCGTCAATATCAAAAAATATTAAAGCCATTGTCTTTCTCCTGTTATGAAGTGGTTTTTGTCAAGAGTTAATTTCAAGAAATTTTTCTCAACTCCAGTCACATTTGTTTTCCTGACAGCATTGGAAAAGAGCCCTAGTATACAGGTAAATCCACGTTGCTATAAATGTGAGGTCACTTCCTATTATCTATTATAATGGGATTTTAATAGTATTAAAATCTCATTATAACATAATTTTTTTAAATTGTTGCAGATATACCAGAAAAACCCGTACAGATTTTCTATTATAGACAATCTATACGGGGTTTATTCGTGAAACAATATTCTATTTCCAAACTTCTTCTGCAATTTCTTTTACAAGTGCAAGCTTTGCCCACTGCTGCTCCTCTGTGATCTTATTTCCAATCTCACAGGATGCAAATCCACACTGTGGACTTAAGCATAGACGCTCAAGCGGAATATACTTTTCTGCTTCGTGAATTCTTGCGATCACCTTATCCTTATCTTCCAGTTCCGGTTTCTTTGTTGTAATAAGTCCAAGTACAACTTTCTTGTCCGGAGACACTTTTGCAAGCGGTGCAAAACCACCGGATCTCGCATCATCATACTCCAAAAGCAATGCGTCCACATGCTCCTGGGCAAATACATAGTCAGCTACAGAATCATATGGTCCACTTGTAAAAAATGTAGAGTGATAATTTCCGCGACAAATGTGGGAAGTAATCACCATATCCTCCGGTCTTCCTTCCAGTGCCAGATTATTTACTTTCAAAAGCCGTGCCTTTACCTCTTCAATATCAACACCAAGTGACTGGTATCTCTGCTTTGCAGCATCTCCGACAATTGCACCCCAGGTACAGTCATCAAGCTGCAGATTACGGCATCCTGCTGCATAGAACTGTTTGATCACATCCTGATATGCCTTACCGATATCCTCGATCAATTCATCATCTGTCGCATAAAATTTTCTTGTCTGCTCAATGTTCTGCGGAACGATCATCTGCTGATACATCTGCGCCGGTGCCGGAATGGTATACTTTGCAACGGTCTGTTCATCTTCAAACTGCTTTAAGAATTTGAAATACTCTACAAACGGATGCACCTTTGCTTTTACCTTTCCCACCAGATAAGTAGCCTCAAGGTCTGCCATCTCTCCGTTAAACTGTACGCCGCCACCATCTTTTTCATGGGTAACTCCTTCAAATCCCCACATAAAATCCAGATGCCAGAATTTTCTTCTGAATTCCCCATCTGTAATCGCATGGTATCCTGCTGCTTTCTGCTTTGCAACGATCTCTGTCACGCACTCATCCGTCACGCGGTCGAGTTCTTCCTGTGTGATTGTTCCTCCTTCAAACGCTTTTTTTGCTGCTTTAAGCTTTTCTGGTCTTAAAAAGCTTCCTACAAAATCATAGCGAAATGGTGTCTTTAATGTACTCATATATTGATAACCTCCTGTGTTTTTCTGTTCGTTTTCTAGGGTTATCCTACCATGTCACTATGACTTTGTATAATACATTTCTTTTGCGGTTAGTCATAGTTTGAAGCTATATCCAGTTATGACAAACATATTTAAATGTAGTACTCTTGTAATTTTGGAAATTTCCGAATTCAGGTACATCGCTACCTCATTTTCCAGGCGTGCCCCGGATGAGGCGATAAGCTCTATGATATTCTCCCGCACACTTTTTTTTTCATCAATCAGCCGGTTATAATACGGAATTCCGCCAAACACACTAAACAATCTTACCTTATCTTCTTCTGAAAATTCAGGATAAAACAATGCAGAGTCATAGTAGTCCATCGGTTTCAGGTTCAGCGTAAGGTCGATTCTGCCATACAGCGGATTCTGTCTTTCCAGAAGTGCTTTCATCGTATCCACATAAGAGCCACAGACAATCAGTTTCATATTGGAAGTATCTTTATAATGGTCTATGACCGATTGCAACACACTGTCAAGTCCCTTTGAATTTTCCCGTAAATACGGATATTCATCCAAAACAAGAATCATCGGTTCTTTTTCTGATTTTTGGAACAGAAAACACAGCAGATCTTCCATATTTTCAAATGCCGGTTTCGGAAAATCAAATGCCTCTCCGATCAGTTCTGCCAAACTGTCCACATTATTCTGTTCTGTGGTTTGTTTGCATTCATAGTAAACACTTTTTATATCCGTTTCTTTCAGCACCTGCTTAATAAGCTCACTTTTTCCGATACGCCGTCTTCCATAAATCAGGGAAATCATCTGACCGTCGGAATGAAACATTGTACACAGTTTTTTTCTTTCGTTTTCTCTTCCATAAAACATACACAACATCCTCCAAAACGAAAATACGAAATGCTATGTATAGTATAATTAGAATGTATGCGAATGTCAATTTTTATTCGGTCGTAGCCGAGTCAATCCTGACCGAACAAAAAATTTATGCAATTTCTGCCCCCAAACGATGCCAAATTTAATATTGGAACCAATCGAAATACGGTAGCCAGCCAGATAATTCGAAATACAACCGTTCCAAGGATTGTGATAATAGAAGGCTCGAGGGATTTGCCCATGCCTCGGAGCGCTGCACTCTCCACCTCATATGTTGCTGTCAGCCCTTCCAGAGAACATACATGATGCAATCGAATCAATGCATAGAACGCTACCGATTCACTTGCCGTGTAGATGCCAACAAAGAAATTATCCCAGATCATAAAAATCACGCTTGTTACTTCAATCCTGGCATTGCTCATACCGTAGCGGATTGTATTTAAGATATGTGTTCTGTGGCGCTTGATCTTCAGATACAGGTCCTTAAATGCAGGTATTAACCAGACCATCCAGCCTTCTTGAACGCTCCGGTTCTAAATCATGAAGGGCACGATTAACACAGCGGCCTACCAAAGCATCCAGCGCGCCAAACGGTTCATCCAAAAGCAGGATCGTCAGATTTTTCGCCAGCCCTACAAGTTCAAGATGTTTTCTTACTTTTTCATCTCGTTCCTGCTTTGGCAGATCTCCAAGACCAAATCCTACATTATCTTTTATTTTCAACCACGGAAGTAATCTGTGATCCTGAAACACCATGCCACATTTGGGTCCGGGTCCTGTAACCGGATAACCGTTTCGTTCTACCGCACCTCCTCACTCGAACTTTGTTGTTCGATGCATGCATTATAACCATGCAAAAACACAAAAGACAAAGGTAATTGATTTGCATTCTTTTGGTGTGAAAAAACCTGATTTTAACTTTATACAACAGAATCGTGTAAACGTATTCACGCTCTGAATCCATTGAAAAAAGGCGAAAAACATAAGTTGCTCTCACGCCTTTCGCCTTCTTTTTGTAGCTGTTTCACTAATTTCCGCATTCAATACTGATTTCGTTGAATGTTCCGAGAATATCATCCACCTGCATGGCCTTTTTCTCAGCACCCGATTTGTCAATAATCGCATGTCCCTGATGCATCATCAGCAATCGATCACCATATTCTACCGCATAGCGCAGGTTGTGCGTAACCATGATCGTGGTAACTTTTTTCTCTGCGACGATCTTGCCGGTCAGTTCCATAACAATCTCTGCTGTCTTTGGATCCAAAGCAGCAGTATGCTCATCAAGGATCAAAAATTCGATTGGATTCATGGTTGCCATCAAAAGCGCCAGTGTCTGACGCTGACCACCCGATAATGCCCCAACTTTTGTGTGCAGCTTATCTTCGAGTCCAAGATTTACACTGGCAAGCAATTCTTTGTACGCCTCCACGCGGGCATGGTTGGTACCTCTGCCCAGTCCATACATTTTTCCCTTGTTATCCGCAATTGCAAGATTCTCAAGGATCGTCATGGACGGACAGGTTCCTTTCGACGGATCCTGAAACACGCGTCCAATGCGACGATGGCGAATAAAATCTTTCTGTTTTGTGATATCAACGCCATTGACAACAATATTTCCGCCATCTACCGGAATGGTACCACAGATAATGTTGAGCATAGATGTCTTACCGGAACCATTACTTCCGACAACGGAAACAAACTGTCCATCCTCAATATTCAAATTAAAATCATCAAACAGACAGATTTCATTGATTGTTCCCGGATTATACATTTTATGAATATGCTTTAACTCTAACATCTAAGCCACCTTCTTTCTCTTTTTACGATCCATGCCAAGCACTAAAATCACAAGGAAAAGCACTGCTGTAATCAATTTCAAATCGGAAGACGGCATACCAAGCTTAACTGCAATCGCAACACAGGCTTTGTATACGATAGATCCGATCACTACACTTGTTGTCACGCGTAAAAATGTCACTTTTTTCAGCAGACTGATACCAATAATTACGCTGGCAAGTCCGATAACCATTGTTCCGGTTCCCATGGAAACATCAAAATAACGCTGCTGCTGTGCAAAAATGCATCCACTTAAGCTGACAAGACCATTGGCAATTGCAAGGCCGATAATCTTAATCACACCTTTGTCTACACCCATGGAAGTAACGATCGTTTCATTGTCTCCGACAGCACGAAGGAGATATCCGGATTTCGTACTCATATACCAATCCAGTAAAAACTTCATGATAAATGTAATTACAAAAATAATAATTACATTGGAAAAAGCGGCAAGTGATCCTTTGAAAAGACTATGTACAAGATCATTGTCAAACAAAGTTGTCATATTGTAAATCGGAAGGTTGGCTCTGCCTGCAATACGCAGATTCACGGTATACAATGCTGTCATCATAATAATTCCGGATAAGAGATCCCTTACTTTTAATTTAACATGAATCAGTCCGGTCAGTGTTCCTGCCACCGCTCCTGCCACAAAAGCAATCAGCAGTGTCAGAATCGGATTGCATCCTTTTGCGATCAATACTGCAGATAAAGCAGCTCCAAGTGGGAAGCTTCCATCAACCGTCAGATCCGGAAAATCCAGAATCGTATATGTGATATAAATGCCAAGAGCCATAATTGCATAAATCATGCCCTGTTCGAGTACGCTTAAAACTAATGTCACGGTGTTACCCCCAAATCTAATTATTTATCTCTTATTGTTTATTACTTTACTGTAATTTCATCAAATGTCTGTGCGGCATTTGCAATATAGGATTTATCCAGTTTCATGTTGATCTTGTCTGCTGCAGCAGTATTTACATAAAGTTCTGCCTTTGATGCAGTAATGAATGGTGTCTTATCTGCTGTTGTCTCACCCTTTAAGATTTTTGCAGCCATCTCACCAGTCTTAATTCCAAGCTGATAATAATCAATACCCATAGATGCTACACAACCGGATTTTACCTGCTCGATCTCACTTCCAAATACAGGGATTCCTGCGCCGTTTGCTTTATCGAGTACTGTCTGTAATGCATTTACTACTGTATTGTCGGTAAGGTTACATAAGCAGTCAACCTTAGATACCAGATCTGTTGCTGCGATTTCAATATCGGCAGAAGTATTGATACCAGTGTCTACAATTTCAAATCCATAATCGCCTGCAAGTTTTTTGTACTCTTCAATTGTACTGCAGGAATTTGCCTCACTTGTTGTATAAAGAATACCGATTTTCTTTGCATCCGGCATCATCTCACGAATCATTTTCAACTGTTCTTTTACCGGAAGAATATCGGAAGAACCTGTGATATTTCCGACACTTGAACCATCTTCATTTGCAAGCTGTGCGGTAACGGGATCCGATACTGCGGTATAAACAACCGGGATATCTGTGTTCATACATGAGTTGTATGCACTTGCTGCACAAGGTGTTGCAATGGCACAGATCATATCTACTTTTTCCGATACAAAACTGTCTGCAATCGTACTTGCTGTACCTGTATCGGTCTGTGCATTCTGATATTCAACTTTCAGATTCTTTCCTTCTTCAATTCCTGCATTCTTAAGTCCTGCCAAAAAGCCCTCACGGCAATTGTCCAGTGAACCGTGTTCTGCGAACTGTGAAATTCCGATCGTATAGGTTGTCTCGGAAGTTCCTCCCTGTCCCTGTGTTGTGTTTCCATCATTTCCTGATCCACATCCTGCCAGCAGTCCCATTGCACATACTGCAGATAATACCATAGCTAATACTTTTTTCTTCATAATCTTTTTCCTCTCTTTCATGCTTGCTTTTACTGTGTAGGGAATTCCAAAGAAATCTCCTATACATAAAAAACCGCCTCAAGCAAAATGCTTGAGACGGTAATAAAATCTTATTATCGCGGTACCACTCAAATTGACAAATGTCCACTCTTTCACGTACGATGTCATACATGCCGAATTGGTAACGGGCTCGGTTCCCGGTGACGCCTACTAAGTGATTTCCTTTTGGGCCACCCTCGAAAGTCCATTCAACAAATCCTTCCATACTGCATCACACCACCTGCAGCTCTCTGTGACATCCGGATAAGTCTACTCCTCTTTCTCATCGGTTTCTCTTTATTCGTATACTTTAAACCCTTTTTTTCTATTTGTCAATCCCAATATTTCGAAGCTCTGTCTGATGCTGTTTGTAATCCTTATCATACTGTCCGACCAATGCCCAGAAATCCCGTGAATGATTCATATGAATCCGGTGCGAAAGTTCATGTACCACAACATAATCCATCAGCTCCTGTGGCAGATAATGCAGACGATAATTGAAATTGAGATTTCCTTTACTGCTGCAGCTTCCCCAGCGTCCTTTCTGGTTCCGGATTGCAACCCGTTCGAACGTCACTCCGATCTTTGGTGCATAATACATCAGCCGCTGCATAAAATGCGCCCAGATTTCATCTTTCTCACGCTTCGACAGGGAATCATATGCAGGAATCTCATAGGGACTCCGGTATGCCTGCTTTTCCTGTTGGCGCCGGGCCATCTTCTTCTTTGCCGCAGCAATCCACGCCGCATGGGAGTCCAAAAAACGCAGCACCTCTTTCTTTGCCACCCGGTTTGGAACTCTTGCCACGACAGTTCCGTCCAGCCCTACCTGAAGTGCCATTGTTTTGCGCTTTGACCGGATCACGTTAACCATATATTCTTCCGACTGATTTTTCACAATTACCTGTTCCAACGATTCATCCCTCAACTAACTATTCTATGGCATAACGACATGATCAAGAATTCCGGTAAGGTGAGCGATCGTCACTCCATAATTTGTCATAGGTACCGCCTGTTCCTTCGCACGGTCAATGCGGGAAAGTACATATTTCCGGTTGAACATACAGGCTCCACACTGAATGATCAGGTCATACTCTGTCAGTTTTTCCGGGAAATCGGTACCGCTCACATGATCAATCTGCATGTTTTCTCCGAAGCGTTTTCGAAGCATCCGAGGGATCTTCACCCTTCCAATATCCTCACTCAACGGTGCATGTGTACAACATTCCGCAATCAGCACATGTGAATTTTCTGTCAGGCGGTCGATCTGTTTTGCTCCTTCGACGTAATAAGGCAGATCTCCTTTATAAGCCGCAAATAAAACAGAAAACGAAGTAAGCATGCTTTCCTTAGGCTTATTCTCATACACATATGCAAACACCTGTGAATCTGTAATGATCAGTTTTGGCGGTTTGACCAATGTTGCCAGCGCCGGAACCATCTGATCCGTTGTTACACTCATAATCTGACATTTTTTATCCAACAATTCTCTGGTTGTCTGCACCTGTGGCAGAATCAGTCTCCCCTTTGGAGCCTGAATGTCCTGTGGCATTACAAGCATAACCAGATCTCCCTCACTTACCAGATCTCCGGTAATCAGACGCTCACCAAAATTTTCCGGGACCTTTCGGGATAATGCTTCTTTCACCTGATCCATGCCGACACCTGTCTTTGCACTTACAACCAGAGCATCCTCTCCGGTCTCCTTTTTAATTTCTTCCTGCATCACCTTTGTATCTGCAAGATCGACTTTGTTGATTACAAGAAGAACCGGTGTATTCTTTTCTTTAAAAAAGCGATACCATTTCAGCTCCTGTGCACATGCCGCAAGTCCCTGCTTTTCGTCTGCCGCAAAAAGGATCACTGCAAGATCTGTTTTTTCCGCAGCTAATTTCGTTCGTTCAATGCGCTGTTCACCAAGCATACTCTCATCGTCAAAACCTGCGGTATCAATGATCGTGCATGGACCAAGCGGATGAATTTCCATCGCTTTATAAACCGGATCTGTGGTTGTTCCCGCAATATCCGCAACGATAGAAACCTCCTGATTTGTAAAAGTATTGATAAATGAAGATTTTCCACTGTTGGTTTTTCCGAAAATACCTATATGCAGACGATTTGCGGTAGGTGTATCATTCAATGTTACTGCCATATGTTCTTTCGTCCTTTCTCATGTTAGAAACGGAAGTCACGTTTTCCTTCGGAAATATCATGAATATGCTCGTAAGTTGTCTGTTTTACTTTCGGATTTGTAATCTTCTCAATCTCACGGTTGATCAGTTCCATACCGATCTTCTTTGTCTCTTCACTTGCATAATCTTCCAGATACTCTTTTAAAGTCATAAGCGCATTCGGATGACAGCAATTTAAAATCTGCATGCTCTTGCAAAGCGCCATAAAACGGTCTCCGGTTCTTCCCTCTCTGTAACATGCAGTACAAAATGACGGAATATATCCCATTTTCATCAGCCAGTTCACAACTTCATCTAAAGTTCTCTGATCGCTGACATCAAACTGCTCCGAAGTCTCATCTGCAAGTTTTTCTGCTTCCGGATCGGCATATCCGCCGACACTTGTTTTCGATGCACCACTGATCTGGGATACACCAAGTGGTAATACTTTTTCACGTACTGCCTGACTCTCTCTTGTGGAAATGATCATACCTGTATATGGAACCGAGATACGAATCAATGCGCAGATTTTTGCAAAAGTGTCATCGCTGATACCATTGTCAAAAGCACTTGGATCAATATCATCTGCTTTTTTCACACGAGGAACACTGATGGTATGTGGTCCTACCCCGTGAACAGCCTCAAGATGCTCCGCGTGCATCAGAAGTCCTGCAAATTCATAGCGGTATCCTTCGAGTCCAAACAGTACACCAAGTCCTACATCATCAATGCCGCCTTCCATTGCACGGTCCATTGCTTCGGTATGATATGCATAATCATGCTTTGGTCCTGTCGGATGCAGCTGCTCATAGCCTTCTTTGTTATATGTTTCCTGGAAAAGAATGTATGTACCGATTCCGGCTTCCTTTAACTTGCGGTAATTATCGACTGTCGTTGCCGCAATATTTACATTTACACGACGGATTGCACCATTTTTATGTTTGATACTGTAAATGGTATTGATACATTCGAGAATATACTCGATCGGATTATTTACCGGATCTTCACCTGCTTCAATGGCCAGACGCTTGTGCCCCATATCCTGCAAAGCGGTAACTTCTTTTACGATTTCTTCCTGTGTCAGTTTCTTTCTTGCAATATGCTTATTTTTCAAATGGTATGGACAGTATACACATCCATTCACACAGTAATTGGATAAATACAAAGGTGCAAACAATACAATGCGGTTTCCGTAATAGTCCTTTTTGATTTGCTGTGCAAGTTCATATACTTCCTGTATCTTTTCTTCATTTTCACATGCCAGAAGAACGGACGCCTCACGGTGTGTGAGACCCTTGCGCTCTTTTGCTTTGGCAATAATGGCATCAATCACTTCCATGTTATCCTTATTGGCATCTGCATAGGCAAGTGTCTCTTTGATTTCCTCATCTGAAATAAATTCTTCTGCTTTTAATGATTTTACGTTATACATACTTTCCTCCTAGTGTTTGAATCATGCTATAACTATTCAGTTATTTTTTAAAATCGCCCCTGGAAACAACGACTTGATATCCGACGCTCTCCATCCGTCGGGCCATACAATGGCGGCATTCAGCAGCCTCGTCTCCGGTGCATATTTTGTTATCATATAATTTATACTTTTCCCGGACTGCAACCGGCGACAAATTCGGCATTACGACATTCGCACCTGCCTGAATCCCCTTCTCTCTTCCAAGGGGATGAATCGTTCCCAGTGCCGTCGTCGAGGGCAAAAGCACATGGGGATGGATCAGCCTTATGATGCTCAAAAGCCGCAGGGTCAGTTCCATTGTTCCAGCCGGTTCCTGTCCGAACGGTGTATCCTTTTGCGGGATAAAAGGCCCGATTCCAACCATATGTGGCTGCAGTTTTTTGATAAACATCAAATCCTCATACAGTGTGCCCACGGTCTGTCCCGGCGAACCTACCATAAATCCGCAACCAACCTGATAACCGATTTCTTTCAAATCATAAAGACACTGTATCCTGTGCCGGAATGACATTTCCGCCGGATGCAGACTCTGATAATGAGCTTCATCTGCTGTCTCATGGCGCAAAAGATAACGATCCGCTCCTGCATCATAAAAAGCCTGATAACTTGCCTTATCCTTCTCTCCAATCGAAAGTGTCACCGCACAATCCGGGTAGTCCTGTTTGATTTTTGCTACGATATTACAGATCCGTTCATCTGTAAAATACGGATCTTCTCCCCCTTGTAAGACAAAAGTTCGAAATCCCAGTTCATATCCGTTTGCACAACAGGATAAAATTTCTTCTTCTGTCAGACGGTATCGCTGCGCATTCGGATTGCTCCTTCGGATTCCGCAATAAATACAGTCGTTTTTACAGTAATTCGTAAACTCGATCAATCCACGAATAAACACCTGTTTTCCATAAATATCATCCGCAACTTTTCTGGCCGTGTCACGCAGATAACTGACAGCCTGCTCATCTGTTGTCTCCAGTAGTGCCTGTAACTGCTCACGATGGATCGTCTGCTCTTTTTTTATCTGATCAATAATTTCCACTAATGTTTGCATAAACTGTCTTTGCACTCACCCCTTCTAATCTTCCGATTTTACCAGACAATGCATTGATGGTGTCCTGCGGAGCATCCACCGCAACACTGATAATATTCACACCCTTGTCGCGGTAAGGAATGCCCATACGTCCCACAACACATTCTCTGTACTCATGCAGTAAATGATTCAATGGTTCTGCAGACTCTTCCTTTTCCACAATAATACCGATAAGTGCGATTCTTGTGTTATTTTCCATTTTTCCTCCTTATGACACGAATCAGGCTGTACCTCAAAAGGTACAGCCTGATTCATACAAAATAAGCCTTATGTCTGAAAACACAAAGCAGTCGTTCTATGCTATACCTTTCACCTCAACCTTGGTTTCGGTGTCAGAGTCATCTTTATACTCTCTATATAAGCACATACGACTGCTCTTTGGCAAGTTTTAAATTAAATACAAACTACTTACGAATCTGGAATCCGGAAATCATCTCATCAAGTCCTTCCGCTGAAGCTGAAAGCTCCTGACTGGTAGCAGATACCTGCTCGGATGTTGCAGAATTAGACTGTACAACACTACTTACCTGCTCCACTGCCTGCGAAATCTGTTTTACAGATTCTGCCTGCTGATCAGATACCTGACGAATCTTGGCAACTTCCGTAACAACAACATCCAACTGCTCAATCATCTCATCCATAAACTGTGAAGTCTGGTCAGCAACATTGCTTCCAATCTCTACCTGATTCAGGCTGTTTGTCAGCATGACACGTGTCTCTTCTGCGGAAGCAGCACTTTCTTCTGCAAGTTCTTTGATCTGTTCTGCAACAACGGCAAAACCTTTTCCTGCCTCGCCTGCGCGTGCCGCTTCAATCGATGCATTCAAAGAAAGAAGGTTTGTCTGACTGGCAATACTTTCAATTTTTCCAATGACAGCCTGAATATCGTTTGTGGTATCAGAAATATGTTTCATGGACTCGATCAATTCCTTCATCTTTGCCGTACCACTGTCTGCCTTGATAGCAACTTCTTTTGCCTGATCATGAACTCGATCAGTTGATTTTGTATTCTCAGCCACATTTTCTGCCACTTCGTTTACAGAAGATGTCAGTTCCTCAAGTGCAGCAGCCTGATCGGTTGCACCTTCCGCAAGTCCCTGTGCACTCTGTGCCAGCTGATCTGCTCCTGCTGAAACCTGATTTGAAGATTCCTGAACATTCGAAATCGTCTGGCTCAGTCCTTTCTCTGTCTCTTCAAGTTTGCTTAAAATCTCACTGAAATTACCACGATAAACTTCGATGTTTCCTGACTTTGCATCAAAATTTCCCTTAGCAAATTCTGTGAGAAGCTGATTGATATCCTCCACAACTTCTTTCAGAGAAGCTGCTGTATTGCGAAAACTCTGTGCCAGTTTTCCAAGTTCATCTTCTGCCTCATAGGTTACGTCAATGTCAAGATTTCCATGCGCCATCGCTTCTGCTGCATTTTCAATCTGTTCCAATGGCTCAAGAATGTTATCTGTGAGCGCTTTTACCATTTGCTGACCGAGAATCGGCATAATAATCAAGCCAAGCACTGGAATAATCAAAAATACGAGGTGTCCAAAAGTAATCATTAATGCGGCAAACAAAATATTATTGATTGCCAGTATAACAAATACAACTTTTAGCACCAAAGAAATCTTATCTGCAATCCTTCTGTTCTGAAAATACTCTTTTCCTTGCATAAATTTTCTCCTTAATTCTAGATATTTTTATCATCGGTACTTTTTACCTATAATTTTACTTTGGTTTTCTAATAAATGCAAGTAAATTATTTGTATGTAATTAATGATGGAACAGACGGATTCCTGTAAAACTCATTACCATTCCATACTTGTTGCAAGTGTCAATTACATGATCGTCACGAACAGATCCACCTGGTTCTGCAATATATTTTACACCACTCTTATGTGCGCGCTCGATATTATCACCAAATGGGAAAAATGCGTCAGAACCTAATGCAACATCTGTATTCTTGTCTAACCATGCACGCTTTTCTTCTGCTGTAAATACAGGTGGTTTCACTTTAAAAATATTTTCCCATGCACCATCTGCAAGAACATCCATGTAGTCCTCACCCATATAAAGATCAATTGCGTTGTCACGGTCTGCACGTTTGATACCATCTACGAACTGTAGTCCTAATACCTGTGGAGACTGACGCAGCCACCAGTTGTCTGCCTTAGAACCTGCCAGACGTGTACAATGAATTCGAGACTGCTGACCGGCACCGATACCAATCGCCTGTCCACCCTTGACATAACATACTGAATTGGACTGTGTATACTTCAATGTAATCATTGCAATAGTAAGATCAATCTTTGCCTGCTCGGTAAGCTCTTTGTTTTCTGTCACAATGTTATCAAAGAAATGCTCATCAATGTGCAATTCATTTCTTCCCTGCTCGAATGTGATACCAAACACATCCTTGCGCTCGATTGGAGCCGGCTCATAATTTGGATCAATTTCGATTACACAGTAATTGCCTTTCTTTTTCTGTTTTAAAATTTCAAGTGCCTCATCGGTATATCCCGGTGCGATCACACCATCGGACACCTCTCTTTTAATAACAAGTGCGGTTGCTGCATCACACACATCAGACAGAGAAATAAAATCTCCGAAAGAAGACATACGGTCTGCACCTCTTGCACGGATATAAGCATTTGCAAGTGGCGTAAACTCTACATCCATATCATCTACCCAGTAAATTTTC
>ERZ779852.1713-NODE-1713-length-19850-cov-6.938267_pt1 | contig 19850 bp, 16 predicted proteins | sample MGYA00511559_ERZ779852 | MGnify/ENA primary metagenome ERZ779852 (study PRJEB29588, sample SAMEA2157977) | human gut metagenome | biome: human gut; feature: human-associated habitat; material: faeces | place: Denmark | collected 2008/2010 ...
TTTCGGCGTGATGGACAATGACCGGACAGCCATAGGGCAGGGTGTAGATGGTATCATAGCTTGTACCGGCGCCGGTGCGCAGGCGCAGACCGTCCTCTGCCGTGATGTGGCGGATCGCCGCGCTTTCGGTGCTCGCGGGCTGCTGAACAGTGCCGTTGGTCGCGGCGGGGTCTTTCAGATAGCGGTCGATTTCCTTGACACGATAATTGGAGAGGTAGTGATAGTAATCATCACCACGGTCTTTATACATGACTGTAACAGCACCTTCATCAGTCGGATATGGTTTTTCCGCAAAGTTGTTTCTTTGCCAATCCGACCAATGGCGGCGAAGAATTACCATGTAGTTATCTATTACAATCACTTTTTCTGCTTCAAGGTAATCTGTCCCCTCGCTGCCATAGCCCTGCGGTTCCATATAACAATTGCTTGATTTGTCATAATAATCACTGTTTTTTAGTTGAGTAATATCATCACCATAGATCATATCGACCATTTCTTTCAGTTCATCTTCCACATCTGCCGCGGGGAAAAAAAACGCCTGCAAATCGCCGCTTCCCGGAATAGTTCCAAGCGGATAGGCAAAAACATTGCCAACTGCCGCTTCTACCGTAGTTTTGAACATGAACATAAAATCATAGCTTTTGGTATAGTCTTTTGTCGTCCACGTTGAGCAAGAGAAAAAATCGGGAACGTAGTCGCTGTATTTCTTCAGCCATTCATCAGTATTATATAATGGAGCTTGAGACAGCAGCCGCTTCATAGCAGATCCCTGTGTTTCCTGCCGCCATGTATAACTGTTCCCTTCCTGCTGGGTTCCGTCGGGCTTTGTATTCTGTGTCTCCCGCTCATCTTTTCCGTTCTTTTCCGCCTGCTGCTGAATCCGTTCCTCAATACCCTTTTCCAGTTCTGTCCTCACTGTATTCCAATCGACCGACGGAGCACCGCATCCAGTAAGCAGCAATACCAACGCCGTTGCCGCCGCAGCTATTCTTTTTCTCATTATCATTCTCCTCCCGCTTCTATTCTCTGGAATATGTTACGCCGCAAGGTATTCGCTGCTCATCCAGCCATAGGTGCCGTTGAACTCCACATAGCACCAGTCCTTTTCGGCGTGATGGACAATGACCGGACAGCCATAGGGCAGGGTGTAGATGGTATCGTAGCTTGTACCGGCGCCGGTGCGCAGGCGCAGACCGTCCTCTGCCGTGACATGGCGGATCGCCGCACTTTCGGTGCCTGCGGGCTGCTGAACGGTGCCGTTGGCCGCAGCGGGGTCTTTCAGATAGCGGTCGATCTCCTTGACACAATAATTGGAGAGGTAGTGGTAGTAATCATCGCCACTGTCCTGATACAGCACCGTGATGGCACCGTTTTTCTTTGCGCGGAGGTTCCAATCATAGTCGCTGCCATTCCAGCTATCCCATTTTCTTTGCAGGACGATAGCGTAATTATCAACGGTGATGATCTTTTCGATGCGGTAGGTATCATCGCCACCGCCGCCCAAGCCGGAGGGGAAAACATATGCCTTTTGCGACGGCAGATAGAACTTTACCCCGTGCAGCTCCTCTTTGCCGATGCCGAACACCTTATCCGCCTGTTTTATTAGGCAATCTTCAATATCCGCAGCGGGGATCGCTTTGCCCATGTAATAAGAGCCGTTGACCTCGCCATCGAACCAAGGGTAGCTATCGGCATTGAAGCCGCTGAAGAACGAAGTGTAAACATAAAGGGAATCGCTTGTGCTCAGCACATTTTTGTTTATCCAGTTTTCCTTGCCGAAATAGGGGGATACCGTACAAAGCTCATCGGATCTACACGAAGCAAAGCTTTCATCATAGAGGGGCATCTGAAACAGGAGAGACTTCCACTCCGACGGAGTGGTTTCCTCCTGCCATGTGTATGCCGCAGGGGCAGGCTCCGCCGGCTCCTGCCCGATATTGCTGTTTTCGCTGCCGCCTTTGGCGGGCGGGGCGCCGCAGCCGGTAAGGAGCAGTGCCAACGCCAACATAAATGCCGGTATGTTCTTCTTCATTGTTAAGCTCTCCTTTATCTGATAAATAGTCCTATGTGGGAATGGACCCGGCGGGGGCCCGCCGGCTCCGTATCGCTGTATTATCTTATTTTTTCTTTCCAGCGGTAAACGGTACGGCTTTCCACTTCGATGCCGGTTCCGGCGGAGAGATAGCTATCCTGCCAGTCGCTCCATGCGCCGGTGGAGCCCTGTGTATATTTGTAGCGGTAGCGGGTCTCTACCTGTGTGGCGTCATCTGCTGTTACGCTGCCGGATTGCCAATCGCTCCAGCTGCCCCAGTCGCCCCACTTCCAATAGTAGTACAGCGTGTAGGAAGTTTCACGATAAACCTCACCACCATAGTACAGATACAACCCGCCGCAATACAGCTTCCCCTCCGAGTTGCTACCATAGTATTCCGAAGAAACCTTCTCGTCATACCTTACCACACCGGGCCATGATATGCCGGAATCATTCATATGTTTCCTTGCCCCGGCTTCCGTTCGATCCCCATAAAAATGCGGATCGCCTCTGCCATCTGCGTAATAATGATAATATAAATACCCTGTCTCGTAATGTCCGCTGCCGGGCTTACTGGAAGACCAAGTGCCGGAGCCCCCTATTGTTTCACTATTATAGCGTGTCCAGCCACTAAGAGAAGCACTTTCCGATGTGGTGTAGTTCTTGGTGCGGGTACGATACCTGTACTGTACCTCCTGCTGCGAAATATTGCTGCTGCTATCGGAATAGGACTGCCACGCCGACCAATCGCTTTCTACCGGAATGGTACGGGACCGGTACTGCGTTTTACTTTCCACCTGATAATCGCCGGAGGGCTTTGAGGTGCTCCAATCACTCCACTGGGGCTGACCCTTACTGACAACCAGATCAATGGGGGTATCGACACGGATCCGGTCTGAGGTGGTGACGCTTTGCGAAATGACTACACCTGCCGCTACCGACTCGTGATATTTCTCGGTGACGGTCACATTGGTGAAGCCCCTGCCGCTTAAGGTGCTCAACGCCTTACTGCTGCTCTGTCCCACCACATTGGGGAGTGCTGCTCGTTTGCCGAGGCTGACCGTGATGGTCACATCGGACTCGGCTTTGATTTTTTTCCCTGCCTTGACGCTTTGGGAAGCAACCAAGCCCTCTGCAACAGTATCGCTTTCCGCTTCTTTTACGGTACAGTTCAGCTTGCTGTCCCGCAGTGCCTGAACCGCCTCGGAGCGTGTCATTCCGACCACCGACGGAACCTCTGTAAGATTGCCGAGACTGATGACGATGGAAACCTCCGTGCGCACCTTCACACGCTTGCCCGCCGAAACGCTTTGTGAGATGACGGTATTTTCCGCTACGCCGGCATTGGATTCTTCGGTGATGGTATAGCGCAGCTCGCTGCTTTCCAGTTGCTTGATGGCATTTTCGCGGCTGGAGCCAACCACAGAAGGAACCGTAGTATATTTTCCGATGCTGACCGTGATGGTTATGACAGTCTGGACATCGGTGGTCTCGCCTGCCTTCATGCTTTGGGAGATGACCAAGCCCTCTGCCACAGTGTCGCTTTCCTCCTCGACCACCCTGTACTGCAGCTTGCTGTTTTGCAGGGCGGCGATGGCGCTGCCTTGAGTCATGTATATCACATTCGGTACAGAAACTCTCTCCACGCCCATGCTGATGGTAATCTGCACCACATCTCCCACTTTAAGCGTCTGCCCTGCATTTGTATTCAGCGAGATGATGCTGCCCTTGGGCGCCGTCATGCTGTACTGGTCATTGGTACGCAGTACGCGCAGACCAACCTTATTGAGTGCCCTTTTTGCGTCATCAAAGGTCATTCCTGAAATGTCGGGCATTCTGACCGTTTTATTCTCAAATCCATTTTCCGGCCCTTTAGAAACAACGACCTTCAGTTTTTCGCCGACCTGAAATTTCGAGCCCGCCTCGTGCCCCAACTCTATTACGGCATTTTTGGGCACTAAGTCACTATACTCGTAGAACACCTTTGGCTTGAAACCTGCTGATGTTACTTTCCCCTCGCTCTCTTCCCACCTTGTATCCACTATATCCGGTACCAGCGCATAGCTTGGGCCTGTGCTGATGGAAACGCCAAGCTCGCTGCCTTTGGTGGTTTTTTCTCCGGGAGCAGGCGACTGTGCCATGATGATCCCCTGCTTTGCCGTATCGGATTCGTAAGAGCCGGTGATATAGAAAACAAGCCCTGCCTGCCGGGCGGCATCAGCGCCCTCCGTCTCGGTCAGGTTGATGACACCGGGCGTGTTGACACTGTTCCCCTGAATGACATCAAAGTCAAAGGTGAGACCACCCGAGCCGAAGCGGAGTACGCCCATGGCAAACAGCGCAACGCCAGCCGCTGCCACGGCACCAGCGCCACCCAACACCAGCTTGAGCCACAGCGGTGTTCGGGTGCTGAATCTGCGTTCCTTTTTTTCTGCAATACGCACAACGGTGGTTGTAGCCAATAGCTGGCTTTCAAACTCCGCTGCTGATTGCGTGCGGTTTTCCGCCTTAATATTTAAGGCATTCAGAATTGCCTTTTCTGCATTCTTCGACAGCTTAGCCCCCAATGCGGACGGCGGTTTCAGATTATCCTTTTCCTTGCGCTCCAGCGATTCCTCCGGTACTACTCCGGTAATCATGCGGTACAGCGTGGCTGCCGCTGCATAAATATCTGACCACGGTCCCTGCTGGCCGTGGGAATAATACTGTTCCTCCGGCGCATAGCCGGGCTTTAAAATGACCGAAAGGCTTTTACTATAGCCGTTGGAGGCATAGCGAGCAGCGCCAAAGTCCAAGAGCTTTACTTCGCCCTCTTTGGTCAGGAAGATGTTATCGGGCGAAATATCACGGTGGATAATTCCCTCCTGATGGACGGCATTCAATGCCGCCAGTACCGGCAGCATCACTTCCAGCGCCTTATCATAGGGCATTTTCCCGCCGTTTTCTTTCAGGTACTCCTTCAGCGTTACGCCGTCCAAATACTCCATAACGATGTACGCCGTCAGGTTTCTTGCAAAGGTATCCAATATCCTCACGATTCCCGGCGTATTCTGAAACTTGGAAAGACGCTGTGCCTCCTCCATGAACTTTTGCAGCCCCGTCATGAACTCATTGTGACGCTCGCCATCGTAGATCGTCACGGTGAGATTGCCGGGAATGCGGGTGGCATAGTCGCTGGGCATATACTCCTTGATCGCTACCCGGCGTTCCAGCTTGTTATCCCATGCGATGTAGGTCACGCCGAAGCCGCCGTAGCCAATCGAGCGTCCGATCACATAGCGGTCGTTCAGCAGGCTGCCCGGTTTTATATGATACGCCTCTTTTGCCGGCGTTCCCTCTGCATAGCCGCAGTAGGGGCACCTGCCGTCGGTTGTTTCCTCGTAGGTGAGCATACAGCCTAAACATCTTTTTTCGCTCATCTTCAATCCTCCAGTCCCAACTCTCCTACCAGCCATCTGAGCGTGGGGTATTTTTCTTTTGCGAACGCAATCAAAGCATTTTTTTCCATTGGTGCTTCACCGTCATTGGTGATATACATTTCCGTTTGAACAGTATTACTAAAGAGATAGCTGAGATAACTGAGAGCCGCTTCGTTCTTATTGGAATCGTCACTGGGCTGAATATATAAACGGCTATGGAACGCAATGTAATCGGTCCATTTGTAAGATACCGGCATGGGGCTTACCGCATAATAGCCCGGCATACTCTCTTGAACAGCCGCAATATCGCTTAATTCTCCGAGGTACATGACCGATTCTCCGTTGCAGAATTCCTCACAGGCATCAGCCATCGCATTTACAGCAAATGTTCTATAGGTTCCCTTTGAAATCAGCGCTGCGCATTCTTCCACCTCCACGATCGGTTTTGCGAGATCAATGTAATCCTCAAATGTAGACAGCTTATTGTAAAGCGTCATGTCCTCCACATAAGGGATCGGTATGTCATAGAGAGACATCAGTTTAACATTGTAGAAGATTACCGGCATGTCAAAGCCCGTTGCCACCCACTTATTCTCCGTGCTCTTCTGCTTCATGACATTCAGTAATGGGTAGTCTCTCTCTTCCAATGAGTGAATAAGCTTATCCAATTCCATTGCCGACTGAGGAACTTCGGCAAATTTCTCGCTCTTTACGCCAACTCCGGTTTTTTGAAGCATCTTTGCCGTTACCTTGCCGCCGCTTTCCTCTTTGAGAAGTTCTCCTGCTTTTGCAAAGCCGCTTTGGAGACACACGTCGTTGCTTCTTTCAACGCTGACCGAACACGGCTGCAGGTGATTGACCGATAAACCGCCTCCCGATTGGAACACCGTAGATACCACAACAAGCGCCGCCACCAGTACCGCTGCGGCAGAACATGCCAGTATCGCCGTCTTTTTTCTTTTGCGCTCGATTGCCTTCCGCTGCTCCTGCGGCAAAAGCACCAGTTCATCGCTGTAAAGCGCCTTTTCCATTTCCTCTATCGATTTGAAACGCAGAGCAGCATTAATTGCCATCGCTTTCAAAATGATGTTTTCCAGCTTTTTATCGATCTCCGGATTGATCGTACTGGGAAGCACGATCTGATCATCGACTAAGCGATCAACAGACTCCTCCGGTGCCATGCCGGTCAACATTCGGTACAGCGTAGCACCTAAGGCATAGATATCGGTAAACGGTCCCTGACGGCTCTTGGAACGATACTGTTCCGGCGGGGCGTAGCCGGGCTTTAGCACAACGGAGAGCGTTTTTTCCTCATCTCCGACCGAAAGTCTTGCCGCGCCAAAATCCAATACCTTAACCTGACCGTTTTTCAGAATGAAAATATTATCGGGGCTGATATCTCTATGTACAACACCTTCGGCATGAATTGCCTTCAGTGCCTCCATAACCGGACGGATTATTTCCAAGGCTGCTGCAGGCGACACCTTGCCGCCCATTTTTTTCAGATAGTCCTTTAGAGAAATACCGTCCATATACTCCATAACGATATAGGCGGTATTGTTCGCTTCAAAATAATCATAGACATTGACAATATTGGCATGCTGACTGAACTTTGCCATCGTTCTGGCCTCTGCCAAAAAACGTTCTTTTCCATAGTCGAATTGTTCACGCCGGCTGCCAGAATAAACGACTACGTTTGCCTGTCCCGGTACACGGTTCACCAAACCATTCGGATAGTATTCCTTTACGGCCACCTGCGTTCCCAGTTCAATATCCCATGCATGGTAAATAACGCCAAAGCCGCCAAAGCCGATTGCCATGCCGATCTCATAGCGATTCATCAGAATCGTTCTTGGCGTAAGATGATAAAGCTCCTTCGCACGCGTACCATCGACCCAGCCACAATAGGCACACATATCATATTGCCCCATATCCTGCATACAGTTCATGCACACATGTTTTCTCTCCACCATTTTTCCTCCCGTTATACGATGCGAATTGCTATTGCTGAAAAGTTGTCGGCATTTTCCTGTGCCGCCTCGCCACGCTTTTCTACCAACTCTTTCATCTTTTCTAACCAGTGCTGTGCATTCTGCTCCTTTTTATAAAAGCCAGTCATTTCTTCTTCCAAGATGTACTCCCAAAATCCATCGGAGCACAGCAGAAAGCCGTCCCCGCGTTTTACAGGCACCGGCTTGGGGTTAATGGAATACCTCGGGGTCTCCCATTCCACGCCAAGTACACGCAGCAGCTTATTTCTATCCGGGTGATGCCGGATCTCGCTCTCTTTTATTTCGCCGGTGGAAACCAAAAGCTGCGGGACGCTATGATCCATGGTAAGGCGCTTCCAGCCGCGGGACGAAAAATGATAGAGTCTGGAGTCCCCGATATATCCGAAGTATGCCTTGTTTTTTTCTATTCGCAATAAAACCATGGTGGTCTTCATTTTTTGTCCGGCGTCCAGTTCATTCTGCTTTTTCAGAATGGAACTCTGCGCCCTTTCAAAGCAATCACACAGCAATGCATTTCCTTTGTTCCCTGTGTCCTCAGCACAGCTAAGAGAGCATTCTACCGCCAATGAAGATGCAATATCTCCCATTCCGTGACCGCCTAAGCCATCAGCGAGCACAAAGGTGGCGCAATCCCCTTGCTCTGTAGAAATCCCCACACGATCCTCATTATAAGAACGTTGCCCCTGACAGCAACATACGGCATAGTCTATCATTTATCATCTTCCTTTTTGGGTATCAAATTATAAAAGCCATTCCGCAAGGGAACCTCTATCCCCTGCGGAATGGCTCCACAAACAAAATTTATTGCAGACGGAAACTATCGGACTGACCGCCCAGAGAGATCACACTACCAGAACCGCACATTCTTTCCATATTGGAAGGAATTTTTTCTCCATTAATAAAGGTACCATTCTTGGAATAATCCGTTACACCATAAGCATTTCTATCTTTGTAATAACGAATATCACAATGATGGCGACTGATATTCTCCCGATTTTCCGGGAAAACCAACTCACATTGAGACGGGTCTCTGCCAATGATGATTGCTGAATCCCTTGAAAGTTCAAAAACCTGACCAGCATATACGCCGGAAATCCCGATTAGTGCGCCGTTCCTCGCCTTCCCGTTCTTGGTATTGCCATTGCTATCAAAGCTGATTCTGCAAGAAAATGCAATCAGTGTTTCCAACCAACCAAAGCTGCTGAGGACAATCCATTTATTAAAGCCGAAGCCAAAGTATACTTCCGCCTTGACAAACAGTGTAAAGACCGTCACGCCTAAAGCATAAATCACCATAATAACGGTTGCAGCAATATATGCATTGGAGGAAATAATGCTTACTAGTAAGAATAGTAGCCCTGCTACCGTGACACCGGTAGATCCAAAGAAAAACATCTGCCACCAAGGGCGTTTTGCCATATTAAGATAGTAGGTATCCCTTGCAAAAGGAATGTATGCCATCCAGTTCTTGTTTTCCGGATTGCCCGCCTTTTGTCCCATGCACATCAAAATGTAGCTGGAATACACATAACCAGCAACGCCAACAACAATTGACACAATTATTGTAATTGCACTTGCAGCAAGCCATGACATAGCGTAATTCAGTAAAAATGTTAAATCGTCCATTTTTTCTTTCTCCTTGTCTTTGTTTTATCCTAATGTAAAAATGTCTTTCTGATTGCTCAGATAAATTTTTTCGCCTCGTTCTACGGCAGTTTCCGTTTGCGGCTGCAGGCGGATACCGTCTTCAAGAAAAGTACCGTTGCTGGAAAGGTCGGTCACATAATACGTTTCTTCTGCCGCACTGTACCGTATTGCACAATGTTGGCGGCTGATGTTATGATCCTCAAAAACAATGCTGCACATGGCAGGGTCTCTGCCAAGCACCAATGTTTCTCCATCAGAAAGTCCAAACTCCGCACCGGCATAGTCGCCGCTCACTGCGATAAGAACGCCGCCGGTATGATCTGGCTGTGCGGCGGTTTGCTTCGATGCAGCTGTTGGGGTAAGTAACAGACCAGCCACTGCAAATACCAGTGCAAGGAACGGTGCTGCGGTTAGCTTGACCAAATTTTCTGCTTTGGAGCAAACAATCAATGCAGCTATCAGCATTGCGCCCATTATCACCGCTGCCCCAATACCATAGCTTCGTTTCTTTTCCACTGCACCAACAATGGCGACCAAAATAGCCACTCCTGCCAGTATCAGTGCTATCATGATGTATGTCCCAGCGCTGTCGGAAATGAAAGAAAAGTTATCTTTCACCTCCAACAGGCTCAATTGCAATGTGCCAAGCAGAAGCGAAAACCAATCCAGAAAGAGCATCACAGCAGAAAGAATATACAAGAGAATGCTCCCTGCTGTCTGTAATTTCATTTGTTTGTTATCCATCTTTGATGCTTCTCCTTTATTCACTGTTCCCTATTCTCATATAGATGTCTTTCTTGTTCCCCAAGAAAGCTCTTTCATCAACACCCTATTTTTCATACACTATCACTCCTCATCTTCCTGCCAATCAAAGGTCTCTCCGCAGCAGGGGATCAGCATCAATTCCGCATCGCCAAGCTGGAGTCGATCGTAAGCCTTCATTTGGGCATTACTCATCAGCAGATTGCCGTTAAGATAGACCAGCTCGTGGGACTCTCCCATCTGTGCCAGGAAAATACGCTGATTCGGCTCATACAGAACAATCGCGTGCTTATCCCGCGAAACTGTATTTTCGCCGGTCAGCTTAATATCCATATTCTGTCCTCTGCCAATAAAATTGCGTCCGGCACGCAGACGGAAGTCCTCGCCCTTATGTACGCCTTTGGTGCAGACAAGCCAGCCAACCACAGGATCGCTATCCTTCTTAAAAAAGCCCTGAGTAACAGGTTCATCATCAAAAGGAGTGACTGCTCTAATCTCGGCAGCAACCTCTACAACCTGAGGAGCCGGTACTGCCTGAGCCATCTGCGCCATCTGTTCTGATTGAACCGGCTTGCCCAAGGTGACGGTCACCTGATCGTCCAATGTTTTGGTCACGGTAGGATTCCCCTGCGGCATACCGCCTGCCATATTTGCACAGTGCGGGCAGCTCGCAAACCGGTCTGCATCATAAAAATGTCCTTTTTCGCATCTTGTCTGTCTCATAATGTTATTCTCCTTTTGCAATATAATCTTTCCGCCTCTTTTACCGGCAGGAAAGTACTACTACTGTGGTGTTATCCTGGTGTCTGTGCCATTTATCCATCGCGCTTGCCGTCAAAACTCCCGGCAAAAACGCCGGCTTGTCCTCGTAGCGGCGAATTATCTCTTGTATTTCCGTTTCAGGCAGAGCCTTGTATAATCCATCGGAGCAAAGAATGACCATTTCTCCGGCTTTCAATGGAATTCCTTGTTTTTCGGCATCTGCCAGCGGCACGCCATCTATCCCGATAAAGCTGATCAGAGCCTCCTTTTCGGGATCGGTTTCCGCTTGCTCTTGAGTCAGTGTTCCCTTGCGTACCTGTTCCTGCAACAGCAGCATATAGTTGTGGTCACGCGTCAGTTTGTTAAGGCTTCCATTTCTATAGTGGTATATTCTGCTGTCACCCACACTGCACCAATAAAGCTTGTCTTCGGTTATATAGGCACTTATCAGCGTAGTCCCGGCTCTGTGTCCATCACCCAGCTTCTCAGATATCTCCACAACCTTTTCATCTGCCTTATCAATTGCTGCGCGTGCACATGCTGCATAGTTTTCCGTCGGATCTCCGCTTTTTTGGAATTGCTCCATAAATGTGACCACGCCGGTATTGCTGGCCTTTTTCCCCGCAGCAAGTCCTCCCATACCGTCGCAAACAATCCCAAGCAGCCCGTTTGCTTCGTTGCTGCCAACGGGAACAACCGCATAGCTGTCCTGTTGGTCTTTTCTGGTACCAATAATCGATGCTGCATAGCCGCTTATCGTCAATTTACTGCCGGAGCAAACCGCAAGCTGTTTTCCCTTTAAAATCGTTTTTTGTGAAATGTCATCGGGTTTGCTGTATCGTTCATATTTCTTCCGTCGTTCTAACAAAAATGTTATTAATGCCGTCACAAGAGCCAAAATCGCAATGATCCATACCCAGTTCTCTTTTATATAGCTTGCTATCAATTCACCATTCATATTGCATTGACCTCTATCAAGCACTCCTCATTTGCTAAATACAGCCTATCCCCGGAAGATACCGCATATTTACACATTGGGATCAAGCGCTGACCATTATAAAAGAATGTCCCGTTTGTAGAATTTCCGTCCCAGATTACAAATCGCTTCTTTGTGCTGTTATATATGATATGCAGATGCTGTTTACTTACGGACGCCAAAGGGATCTGGAGTGTTCCGCCGGAATTTGTCCTGCCCACTATAAATTCCCTGTCGGCCAGAAATTCAATGCCATTCCCCTTTAACGGTCCTGACAGTATTCGTATATTGCAAATTCCACTTCTTTGCGGATAAATGGCAGCTGGCACAGCGGATACCGCCGCCGGTTTCCGGGGCGATTCTATGACCGGCTCGCTTCTTGCAGCTGCCACAAAATCGCTAATATGCTGAAAGCGATCTTTCGGATATACTGCTATTGATTTATTAATGGCATGTGCAAAATTTTGCGGTATGTCCGGTCTGATCTGCTGCAGCGGTACAATATCGTTCCCCTCTATTCTTGAGGGTGCATCTGGGATTTTCTGCCCTGATAAAATCGTATACAGAGTACAGCCCAGTGCGTATATATCGGTATATTCCCCTTGATTGCCATTGCTGGAATACTGCTCAATAGGGGCGTATCCCTTTTTCATCACTACCGTTAGGTTGCGTTGGTTCAAAAAGCTTCTTGCCGCGCCAAAATCAATTAACTTCGCATTCCCAACCTCATCAACGATAATGTTATCCGGACTGATATCTCTGTGCAAAAGCCCCTTGCGGTGCACATAGCTCAAAGCTTCCGCGACCTGATAGAATATAACCTGCGCCCGCTCAAACGGATACATTCCGGGTGTTTGCAGATAATCCTTCTTTAAGGTTTTTCCGGTCAGAAACTCCATTACGATATAAGCAGTATTATTTTCCGGGAAAAAATCATCTACCCGGACTATGCTGCGCACGCCGGAAAATGAATGCAATACCCGTGCTTCATCGGTAAATCGCTCCAAGCTGTGGCTGTATGCCTGTGAATACCCGCTATTGATATAAATGCAGCCGGTCACATCTTTTCTTTGAGCAATTCCACCCGGATAGAATTCTTTGATTGCTTTGCGAGTTCCGGTCTGTGTATCCAAAGCCGCGTAGGTAATGCCAAAGCCGCCTACTCCAATCGGCGCACCTATCATGTATCGATTATGAAGTACCGTGTAGCACCTCAGCACCGATGGATCCGGCTGCTCCATTATGTACCCGCATCTGGCGCACTGACCGGTAAAGCCTCCGGCAAAGCACATCGGGCAAAGTGAATGATTCGCCATTTCTATCATCCCAATTTAAGTAATAAACGATGTTTTTAATAGCTGACAACAATTTTGGTATCGCCCATAATCAATGTGTCTCCCGGTTGGATCTCTCTTACATCGCGGAGCGCGATCCCATTTAGCATAGTGCCATTGGTTTCGCTCAGATTCCGCACATACAGTTTATTATTCTGGTAAATCAATGCTGTATTCTGGCGAGAAACCTGCGCATCATCGATGCTGACATCACAGCTTGACAGCCGACCGATAATAATCGTGCCCGACACATTGATCTTTACATTCCGCCGCACCAAATTCCTTCCCGAAATGGAAAGCATAACTTCCTTTCCACCTGTTGATTCAATGCGGATACGTTCCGGATTCTGTCCTGCATATACCTTTTTATTGCCCTGCCTCATGGATCCCGCTTTTTTCTTTTTACGAAGCAGGACAACAGCTGCTGCCGCCCCGGCGCATACAACCACGGCAATCAGCAGGTATACCCAGCAATCTGCCAAAAACGCCTTGAAGGTATAGGGCTGGTCATTGACAGCAAAATTGAACAATTCATCAGACAGCGGGTTTCTATTGGCGGATTTATCCGTAATACTTACTGCTGTCAAAGTATAATTTCCGTTGTAAAGCGGCTTTTCCAGCACAAGGGTTATCTCCTTCGGATTTACAACGGGTCTTACACTTTCAACCTTATACTCTTTTCCTTCTCTTTTTACCGTGTATGCTTGTTGATTATCGGCATTTATTACAGGCTCGGAATAAGTAATAGTAAGCTCATTATCCCGACATATAACGTTCACAATCTGCGGCGGATCCATATCAATCTTCGCTTTCGCTTTTACAGTGCGTTCAGCTTTGTCCCCGCCCAGCGTCACTATAATCTTGCCCTCCTCTTGGGCACGGTCATCGCATTCTGCCGTAATCACATAGCCGCTTGAAAGATATTCGATTGTTTTGTCCAAGCCTGCAGTGAGCTCGTCCTTGGTGCGTACCTGTTCCATTTTTCCGCCGGACTTTCTTGCTATTTGACCAAGAGGAACGATATCCTTCGAATTACTGTCCATTGCAAAGACATAGACCGGAATTCCACTGGTCTCCAACAAGCGGTCTATCTCGGAAAGAGTTGTTTCGCCGTCGGCATCATATTCTGCTCCATCTGTAAAAACAAACAATGCTCTGCGGGCAAAATCGGGCGAATCTTTCAGGCTGGTCAGTTCGCTCTCAACAGCGTCCCAAAAAATAGATTTCTGATTATTTTTCTGCAGCGCATCAATCGCGTCGAACGCTTCCTCTTTGCTTTCGCTGCCGTCCAGCACGGTTTTTATTGTCTCTCCCATTGTAACAAGCCGATACGTTACATTTTCCTCTTTTGTTTCGTACAAATCCTTCAGCTTACCCTTCAACGAGTCAAATAATCCCACATTCATTGATGTGGATACGTCAATGAGGAACCTGACCTCCAATGGTTCTTCTGAAGCCATTTTCAAAGGCTCTTGTTCCAGTATTCTGTCTTTATATTGCAGCGTGCAGGCTTTCCCTAACTCTTCCAGGTCAGTCTCATCGCCGTCTTTGCAGTGGAATACTACCCTTATTTCCGGCAGATTGGTATAAATCTGATCCATCTGCAATTTACCTTCTTCTGCCGCCGCCAGCTGAACGGCAGGAAGCAGCATAAATACCGCCAGTACGATTGCCGCAAAAATGTTTAACGCTCTCTTATTCACCAGTGATGACCTCCTATACAATATGGAATAAAGTCAAATGCGGTTTCCCCCGCTTCTATCCTGTCATAGGGCTTTAATCCCTGCGGTTGTGTCAACAGCGCTCCGTTCAGTCGGGTTACAGTGCCCTCTCCCGGCGACAAAAAAAACAAATTCTGCTTCGGGTCATAAATAATAAGGAAATGGGCCCCCCGGCTAATCTGTTCATCGCCGTAAAAACGGATATCTGATGCATCGCCTCTTCCGGCACGATTTACGCCGGCATAAACTCTATAATCGCTTCCTTTATCACTGCCCTCGACACATACCAACCAGCCAACGACAGGGCGGGTTCCGCCCTCCACCTGGAACTTTGCAATTGTTTTGACCTCATCGTCGTCAAAGGATTTACAGACCGTCACAGCGTTATCGTCCATATTCATGCGGCAGACCGTTTTCTCTTCCGTATCAAAAATTTGCGCCTCTCCCAACAATCCGTCCAATGCGATTCCGCAGCTTGGGCAACTTGCATACCTGCCGTCATCATAATAATGTCCCTTAGGACATCTAACCAGTGACATCTCTCAATTCCTCCCATCGGATTACCGAATGTGCGTTTCTTCCGAAAAATCATGTACAAGCCTACCGCCGCTCCGCCTCTGTTTTCACAGTTGTCAATCATAAACAAATAGAAGAATAAAATTCGCAAAATCTTATCACAATCATGATAACATCTCTTAATCGTCATTGCAGTAAGCATTTTGAACATTTACATAATCAGTAAAGTTCGCGTAATGTTTGTTTCAATTTAATTCCATTTTTCCTATAAAAAAAGTCCCTCACCTTTCAGGTGAGGGACTTGGGTGCCGTGGGGTATATCAGTTTATTTCCTTTCCTGCGCATTTGTGATGCAGGAAGGGGAGGAACTCCTCCGGAGAGCCTTTAGTAAATGTGTTCTTTTCCAGCAGCAGCGCTGTCCTGCCGGTCAGCTCCAGCAGGTAAAGGCGGGGGCTTTGGCGGACTGCCTGGATCTGCCCGTACTTTAGGTTCTCCGTAACGCCCTCCTGACGGTTGTGTACCGTCACCCTGTCCTCATAAAAGCACAGCTCGACGGTAACATCGCTGCCATACAGCTTATAGTTTCGTTTGGCAATCCGCAGCGCCACCCGCGCCGGTGCGCCGTAGGTGGTCATCACCAGTGCGAATGCCGCCAGCAGCAATAATCCTGCTCCCAACCCGATCCCGTGCCGGAGCAGTTCCCAAACGGCGGCTGCGGCTGCAAGCGCTGCCGGCACCAGTCCCACCAGAATGCTCCATTTCGGGGCGGAAGCACGCGCCATTTCGGTCAGGTTCTGGCGGTTAAGGGTTGTCGTGTTTTCAAAAATGCTTTCCATGGTGTCCTCCGGTCTTCGGGGCGAATTTGAGAAAAAGGCTCCCCCATCGTATGGATTGAGGGAGCCTTGCTCTATTTTACTCGGTTTCTGCGGGAGTGCTTACTGAAGGTTCTTCTTCAGGATCTCCAGTTCCTCACGCAGCTTGGCGGGCAGGCGGTCGCCAATGGAGGCATAGAAGCTCTCGATATTCTCGGCGTCCTCGCGCCACAGCTCCTTGTCCACCGTAAGCAGCTCATCAAGCATCATGTGGGTGAACTCCTTGCCGTCGTTCTCCAGGCCCTCGATGTCGATATCCTTGACATAGGGCAGATAGCCGATTTCGGATTCACGGGCGCTGACCTTCCCCTCACAGCGGTCAAGGATCCACAGCAGCACGCGCATATTATCGCCGAAGCCGGGCCACAGGAAGTTGCCCTCGTCATCGGTGCGGAACCAGTTGACATGGAAGATCTTAGGTGCCTTTTCACCCAGCTTTTCGCCCATCTCCAGCCAGTGGGCAAAATAATCGCCGACATGGTAGCCGATGAAGGGACGCATAGCCATCGGATCGCGGCGAACAACGCCGACAGCGCCGGTAGCGGCTGCGGTGGTCTCACTGGCAAGAACGGAGCCTACAAAGACGCCGTGTGCCCAATCGCGGGACTGATAGACCAGCGGAGCGGTCTTGGCACGGCGACCGCCGAATACGATCGCAGAGATCGGAACGCCGTTGGGGTTCTCATATTCGGGAGAGAGGCAGGGGCAGTTGAGGCTGGGGGCAGTAAAGCGGCTGTTGGGGTGTGCGCCGGGGGTGCCGTCGCTGCCGTCCCAAGGCTCGCCCTTCCAGTTGAGAGCATGCTTGGGCGGGTTCTTATCCAGCTTCTCCCACCAAACAGTATTGTCGTCCAGATTTTGCACGACATTGGTGAAGATGGTATCCTTGCGAGTGGTGGCAAGGGCATTGGGGTTGCTCTTTTCGTTGGTGCCGGGCGCTACGCCAAAGAAGCCGTACTCGGGGTTGACTGCCCACAGGCGGCCATCGGGACCGATGCGCAGCCACGCAATATCATCACCGACGCACCAGGCCTTGTAGCCCTGCTCGGCATACTTCTTGGGCGGAATAAGCATGGCAAGATTGGTCTTACCGCAGGCAGAGGGGAACGCAGCGGTGATATATTTGGTCTCCCCCTCGGGATTCTCGATGCCCAGAATGAGCATATGCTCTGCCATCCAGCCCTCGGTCTTTGCCTGGAAGGAGGCAATGCGCAGGGCAAAGCACTTCTTGCCCAGCAGAACATTGCCGCCGTAGCCGGAATTGATGCTCCAGATGGTGTTATCCTCCGGGAAGTGGACGATGTAGCGTTCCTCCTCACAGAGGTCCTTCTTGCTGTGCAGACCCTTTACAAAGTCCTCGCTGTCGCCGAGGAAATCCATCACCTTCTGACCGATGCGGGTCATAATAGCCATGCTGAGGACGACATAGATGGAATCGGTCAGCTCGATGCCCACCTTGGCAAAGGGGGAACCGACGTGTGCCATGCAATAGGGGATCACATACATGGTGCGTCCCGCCATGGCGCCGTCGAACAGCTTGCCCAGCTTTTCGTATGCCTCCTTGGGATCCATCCAGTTGTTGGTGGGGCCGGCATCTTCCTGTTTGCGGGTGCAGATAAAGGTACGACCCTCCACACGCGCTACATCATTGACTGCGGAGCGGTGCAGATAGCAGCCGGGCAGCTTTTCCTCATTTAATTTGATCATCTCGCCGGTGGAGCAAGCCTCGGCGCGCAGTGCCTCAAGCTGTTCGTTGCTGCCGTCGATCCAAACGACCTTTGCAGGCTTGGTGAGTGCCACCATCTCATCTACCCACTTGAGAACATGTTTGTTGGAAGTAAGTGCCATTTTACAATCTCCCTTCTATATTGCCGGAGAAGCTCCGGTCTTTTTTATGTCCCTATTATACCCTATCGCTGCGGGAAATGCTACCTAAAAATTTGTTAAATTTTTGTCAACACCGCATGAGAACGGCAGAGCAGTCGGGCCTTGCGTCAGAATTGCTCTGTGATTTCCATGGTGGGCAGCCCATTCAAAGAAAGCGATGCGGTATGCCCCGCCATGAATTCATAATACGCCTGTGCCCCGATCATCGCAGCATTATCGCCGGTAAGGGAAAGCGGCGGCATATAAAGCTGCCAGCCCCTTTCTCCACAACCTCTCTCTGCACGCTCCCGCAGCCAGCTATTGGCGGAAACACCGCCTGCCAGCACGATCTTTTTGCAGCCGAAGCGCTCGGCGGCAGCAGCGGTCTTTTGCCACAGGATTTCGCTGACATGGCAGCAGAAGATGGCGGCAAGATCGGCGGGAACCAGAGGCTGTCCCTTTTGCTCGGCATTGTGCGCCAGATTGATGACCGCCGTTTTCAGCCCCGAAAAGGAGAAATTAAATTCGCCCTCGGCGTGCGGGGTAGGCAGCTGGTAGGCGTGCGGATCGCCCTCGTGAGAGATCGCGTCCAATGCCACCCCGCCGGGGTATGGCAGTCCGACGCAGCGGGCTGCCTTGTCAAATGCCTCTCCTGCGGCGTCATCGGTCGTGCGCCCCAGAATGACATAGTCGCAATAATCCTGCACTAGCACAATATGACTGTGCCCACCACTGACGATCAATGCCAAAAAAGGCGGCTCCAGTTCGGGGTGGGCAAGATAATTTGCCGCCACATGACCACGGATATGGTGAACCGGGATCAGCGGCTTTGCGGCGGAAAGTGCCAGCCCCTTGGCAAAGTTGACCCCCACCAGCACGGCGCCGATCAAGCCCGGCGCTGCGGTGACGGCAACAGCATCCACCGTGCGGGCGGTCATACCCGCCTGTTCCAGCGCTTCGGCGGTCACACCGCAGATGGATTCGATATGACGGCGGGAGGCAATCTCCGGCACGACCCCGCCGTAAAGCTTATGCTCCTCCACCTGCGTGTGAATGACGGAGGAACAGATCTGCCGTCCGTCCTCGATGACTGCGGCGGCAGTCTCATCGCAGCTGGATTCGATACTGAGAATTTTCATACAGTCTCCGGTTTAATCCTCTTTCTTGTGGCGGCGGGCGATACGGCGTACCAGTCGGCTGATGCGCCAGAACAGGAACAGCCCTGCCAGCAGGATCACACCGGCTTTCTTCAGCTTATCCAGCGAAAGGGCGTTGCTGACGTAGACGACCTCCGGGTGCTTGCCCTCGGCGTCCTCGCGGGTAACAACCAGTCCGTTTTTGCGTCCCCAGTAAAAATGGATCGGATTCTTTTTCATGGTGATACACTCCTTTTCTTTATTTAATAGCAGGTGAAGCGGTAATAAAACAAGTATGCGTCATTAGTATAGCATCTTCTGTGGGCGAGGTATAGTAGTTTTTGCGCCGTCCCACCGGTACAAAATCATGTTTTTGGTAAAGAGCAATGGCAGGGGCATTGGTTTCCCGAACCTCCAGCGTCACAGTGGAAAGCTCCAGCGCTGCCGCATAGTGCAGCAGCTCCTTTATCAGGGCATCGGCGATTCCCTGCCGGCGATGGGCAGCAAAGACCGCCACATTGGTGATGCTGCCCTCGTCCAGCACATATTCCATACCAAGGTAGCCCAACGGCTCCCCTTCCCGCTCTGCCAAAAGGAAGATTGAGCGTCCGTTTTGCAGCGTTTCGGCAAGACTGTTTTCGCTCCACGGGTGGGAAAAGCATTCCCGCTCCAAAGCAGCAAGGGCAGGCAGACCCCCCGCCGCAGCGGGACGGACGGTGCAGTTCATGAAATCAGCTCCTTTTGGCAGATTCGGTGCGAGGCAGGGGCGGACGGCGCAGCCGGCGCGCTCCGCGCGCC